>Ga0265296_1000242_pt1 | contig 99639 bp, 111 predicted proteins | sample MunlanPumphouse1_FD_189073 | JGI IMG/M metagenome (GOLD analysis project Ga0265296, IMG submission 189073) | Groundwater microbial communities from a municipal landfill in Southern Ontario, Canada - Pumphouse #1 | ecosystem: Environmental > Aquatic > Deep subsurface > Groundwater | place...
CGTTCCAATGAGGAGCTCCATCACCGCGATGGTGAGCAAGCCGTAGAAGAACCCGAAAATCGCGCCTATCAACCCAGCGACGCGCGACAGCGAACCCTTGCTCAGGCGCTTGATTTCCCACATGGAAAACATTAAGCGCGCACGGGTTTTAAAGAAAATGTTTTTTCCAAACGCTTGACTATTCCCGGTATCGCGCGGAAGTCGTCCGTCTCGAAGTCGCCGTGCGCGCCCTTGTCTGGACGGAACGCGAGGGTGGTTATTCCAAGGCGTCGCGCGCCGTCCAGCTCGTCGCGGGCGTGCGCCACGAATACTGCCTCGTTCGGCTTGGCTTTAAAGCGGCGGAGCACGGCGCGGTAGGCGCGCGTCCGGCGTCTCCCAGCCCAGTCCGCAAGAACAGTAAACCGCGTCCACCTTTGCGCCCCAGTTTTCGATTGTCTTTTTCTTGATTGCTGCGGAGTGCACGGCGTCCGAAAGCACGGCGGTCTTGTAACCCGCGCGCTTGAGTTTTGCGAGGGTTTCCACCACGCCGGGGTAGGGTTTGCACGCGAGGTGGTAGCGTTCGCAGTGGCTAATCCAGTCGCGCGCGTCCTTCCTAGTTACCCATGGACTTGAACGCGCGTTCTTGCGCTTCCCTCAAGGTAATCCGTCCGTTTGAAACCTGGTGCTTGAATTTTTTCCAGGCGCGGCTTTCGTCTGCGGGGCTTATGCTGCGTTTTTCCAGGAAGGGTTTTGCGTAAGCGTGGAACTCTGTTTCCGAGCACGGGACCAGGATGTCCCCGTAATCAAAGAACACGAGCTTGATTTTTCCCTTCATTTGCGCGAGCCTCGAACGCGGTTCAATCTTTTTTCAATAGCAGGTAAGCGTAACCCTCGAAGTCTTGTTCGCCGGTTTCCGCGCCGATTTCCAACAGGATTTCGTGCAAGCGCTTTTCCGCGGCTTGGATGTCCGCGAATTCTCCGGTTGCCTCGAGTTCGATGAAGAAACCCAAACCCGCGACGTCATCCACCGCGATTTCGGCTTCCTTGTACTTCCAAGTGCTCCTCTTTTTTTCCACGAATACGACGCGCTTGAAGTCCAGGCTTTCCAGGATTTTCTTTAACGCTTCGGCGTCGCTTACCCGCGTTTCGAATTCGTCACAGGAAACCGTGTTACGGTTTTTCTCCTTGTGCCAGTTCTTGTAGGTCAGCGAACAATTGTTTTCCGATTCCCGCACCCGCAACCACTCGCGGACGGGTTTCTCGGCAATGAAGTCGCGGTGTTCGGGGGTATAATACGAGTCTTTTTGGAGTTCGCCTTGTTTTTCGCGTTTGGCGACAACGTCCAGTTTTCCAGCCAATGCCTCGTGGTTCAACAAGGGGAACTTCAATTCCACTTCCACGCGTTTCAAGCCAGCCATAACTCAATTCGCCAGTTTAACCTATTAATGTGCGCGCGTATCTTCGATTCAGAAGAACTCGTTGCCGGGTTCCACTTCGTGCGTGCTCATCAACCGCTGGTGTTCGGGAGAATAAATCTTGGTTATTACGAATTTTCCCGAGGTCGTCTTCGATTCCGCGTGAATCGTCTGCTCGATTATCCGGCAGTGCCCCCAGTAAAGCCATTTGCCGTTAATGTTGTGCACCAGGAACACGCGGTACGTTGTGGGGTATATCCTCATGTTCGGCTTGTTTTCGAACGAGAAAACCCTTCCCTTGAAGTCCGCCGCGGTAAACGGTTTCTTCAAGTGTTTTTCGAGCGTGAGTTCCTTCGGGAAACCCTGCTCGGTAGTGAGTTGGAGCGTGTCGTTGAATTCAATGAAACTACCCATGTTTTCCCACCTTGAATATTTAGTGCAGGAGAAGTGCGCTTATAATATTTCGTCTAACTGTGGCTCTTGCAAGGCACGATTTAACCGTTAATGAAGTAATCGAAAGCCCGTCTTCATTACTGCTTTTTCTTGTTCGCTGATTTTGAAAAGGTCAAGTTCTTTCTCATTCACCCACCTAACTTCCGCCACATCTTCACGATTGACCGGGGCTATGCTCGCGGGTTTTTCTACCGTAACAAAAAACGCGATTTCAATAGATGCCCCTTTGTGAGACGAATAAGAAAAGCAATCAAATGGGTTTAGAACGGTTGAATCGATTCCCAATTCCTCTTTCAGCTCGCGGCGCAAAGCATCTTGCGGGATTTCGCCCTCCTCGACATGCCCGCCAGGCAATTCCCAATATCCTGGTAGAAATTTCTTTGTTTCAGCGCGCTTGCAAATCAGCAATTTACCTCGAGTGTGAACAAAACCCACCACGGTGACGTTAAATTCAGACATGTGCTATTCCTCGCTAACCCGATTGGTTTCCAAGTTAAAATAGTCCCCGAAAGAAGTTTTAGTGCAGGGGGAGGGATTCCCCCCGAGCTTTCTTTTCATCGAAGTTTTCTTTCGCGAAAGAAAAGTTCGGTTTTGAACCCTCGAACCCCTGAAGGAATGGATAACACACCGGAGCCCGGCGTTTAACAGTCCGGCCAACGACCTTGAGTCCATCGCATTTGACCAGGCTTTGCTACCCCTGCACCGCTGTTTAAAATGGCGTTTTCTTTTAATAATTGTATGTTCGCGAAAGTCCACAAGTGCGCGGGTGCGGGCGGCGAAGTCCGCCGCATCGTGGCAGTATGCGACGCCTCCCTCTTGGGCAAGCGCTTCGAAGCCAAGGGACGCGTGCTCGACTTGAAGGCGCACCGCGCTTTCTACGAGGGCGAGCGGGCGAGCGTGGCGCGCGTGGCAGAGCTGCTCGACGGTTGTGAGAACGCGAATTTAGTCGGGGAGAAGGCGGTTGCGTGCGGCGAGAAGGTTTACGGGAAGTCGCCGCGTTACGAAATCCAGGGCGTGCCCCTGCTCGTTGTTTTCAAAGTTTGATTTTCTTCAGGTAATCGTAAACTTCGTCTCGGCTCTTGAAGCACGCGAGCTTGACCGTCGCGCCGTCCACTTTGTAAACCAACCGCTTGCTCCCTATCCTCGCCGAGAAGACGTTCGAGAAGTGTTTCAGCGGTTTCTCCGCGTGCGGGTTCGCGGCTATGCGCTCCAAGCGCGCCTTCAACGGCTCCCGCCAGGTGGAATCCAGTTTTTTCACGTCTTTTTCGTATTCCGGGGAGTACTCGAAGTTCACGGCAACAGCGCCTTGATGTTTTTCGCTTTCTTGAACCCGCCCTTGTTGAATACGTGCTCCGCGGCGAGCGCGTACGCTTCCTCGTCCGCATCAAAGCCGAGTTTCTCGCCGTACGCGATTAACGCCTGCCGTATCGCCTCGGCGTTCGTCTTCGCGAAACCCAGGCTCTCCGCGCGCTTCATCACGAAGTAAGGGTAACCCTCCAAAGTCACGGTCATAGTGGTTTTCATACTAAAACCGTGTATTTTTGGTTTATTAAGCGTTGTGCTTTTCCCAGGTGGTTATCGCCGAGTCCACGATTTTGTTCGCGTAACCCTTCCGGAAGCGCACGCTCGAGGCGCGCTCGTGCCCCCCACCCGATTCCACTGCCTCGGGGTGCTTTTTCTTCAACGCGTCAATCGACTCGTTCGCCTTGAAGCCCTTGGCGTGCGCGCCCGCAGTCACCCGGTACAAGAGCGTGGTGTCGCCGTAAGCGAGGCAGACAACGTCTTCTTCCTCGCGTTCGCGGCAGTACGCGTTTATGACTTTTCCCTTGGATGGGTACGCGCCCTTCTCGAGTCCGTTCAAGTCGATCAGGTGGAATTCGAGTCCGTTCGCGTACTTCACGCGCGTCTTCGCCTTCGCGTTCTCGAGCGCGCGTTCGAGTTGCACCTTGGATTTCCGGTAATAATAGTCAAGGAGGCTGTGGTCGGCTACCGTCCGTTCGTAGTCCTCGATGCGCGGCTTCTCCGAGGTTATCGACAGGTAATCCAACGCTATGGGCTCGATTTCGTTGTCGCCGTGGCGCAACTCCGAGTGGTCGGACTGGAGCGCCCACCACGCGAGGCGCTCGTCCGGCGAGCCCGCGATTCGCCTCGCGATTTCAAAACACAACAATCCAGTTACATGCTTGGAGTCGCCTTTGCCTGCGTGCGGGGAGACGAGCAAGTCGCAGTTCACGGGCGCAGCGTGGGGGTGGTGGTCGATTACCAATATGGAATACTGGCTTTCACGCAACTCCGCAAGGAGCGGGGCGCTCTCGGCGTTGGCGGCGTGGTCCAGGAAAACGAAGAGCGGTTTCACGGGAAAAGCGCGCGTGTCCGTGGTCTCGTCCTCGAGTTCGCGCCTGGAGTAAACCGCGGATTCCGCCTGCTTGAACGAAACGCGGAGCGGCACGTCGTGTTTTTCGGCGAAGCTTTCGAGTGCCTTCTTCAAGAGGAGCGCGGACGAGATGCCGTCGCAGTCGTCGTGGAAGCGTATGAGCATGGGCTGGGTTTCGAGCACGTTGCGCTTCAAGAGGCGGCACGCCTCCTCGATTTGCGGGAGTATCGAGCGCATCCCCTCGTCGTCCACGAGCAAGCCCGCGGCAAGCGGCGCTGACTCGCGCGCCAGGCGTTCTTCAACCGCGGCGTCCGCGGGGCACGGTTCGAGCGTTTCCGAGTCTATCCAGTCGCCTATTTCGCGGCGTCCGTCGCTCTCCTCGGTCTCCACCAAACCCGCAGCCGTGACGAGCGTGTAGCTGGGGGTGGTTGAAAGCGTCGCGTACACTATCCTGCCGTTCATGCGTAAAGGTTAAAGAGGCGCGCGTAAAAAAAGGTTTTCGTGCGCATCGAACGGCTGTTCGGGTTGTCGCTCCTCGCTTTCCTGGCGGGGCTGCTCGGCGTCTATTGGTTCAACTCCGCGAACCCAGCCGCGCCAATCGTCTTCAGGGGGTTCTATTACTTCGCAGTCGGGGACGCCCTCTCGTACGCGGGCTCGCTCGCGTTCGTCTTCCTTTTCTCATTGATGTTCTTCGGTTACTCGGCGCCCCTCGCGTTGTTCCTCGAGGGCGCGCGTTACGCGTCGCTTTACACCACGGGCGGCATGCCGTTGTTTGACTTGGCGTTCGCCTTCCCCGGCTTGCTCGCGTGCTACTCCGCCGTGCTCTTGGGTAAAAGCGCGCTCGCTGACTTCCGGGGCACGGGTTCGGTGTTCACGGGCTGGCGCACTTCTTTCAAGTTGTTTCTGGCGTCTGCCCTGCTTCTCGGGGCGCTGTTGTTGGCGAGGGGCTGGTTTTGATAGCCTTGCTTTTCCTTGACAACGTGTTCAGCACGCTCAACGAGCTTGACTTCGTGGTGCGCGTGCTCATGTTCTCTTACCTGTTGTTCTGGTGTTACATGACGTTCCGGGACGCCCAGCTGTTGTCCGCGCTCTCGTCCATAATATTGGGTTACATGATTTTCCTGCACGGGTTATCCGTGGTCCTGTTACTCGGGTTCTTCATGGTTTTCATACTGTTCGGCAACCACCTCCAGATGTTGTTCCTGTTCGGCATCATGCCGTTGTTCGGCTACCACAACTTCGGCGACCGCTACCGGAACATGCCGAAGGAACAGGAGTTAATGACTTCGGCTAGCCGGAAGGTAGAGTTGGGTGAACAGTTGTCTCCCGCGGAAACACAGGTCGTCCAGCAGTTGGCGGGCGAACAGGAGCAGGCGCAGGCGCACCAGCAGATGAGCCAGATGGACATGGCGCGCTTCAGGAGGATGTGATTTTCTTGTTTTTCTTGGAGAACATTTTACAGTGGGTGACCTACTTCTGGTGGGTTTGGCTGTTCTTCCTCGCGTGGTACTACTACAACTGGGCGCGCGAGCACCTCGCGTTCTCGCCCCTTTTGACTCTAGCGGTGGGTGGAATACTCGTGTACTACCTGGTGATAGAACACCCGTTCGTGGGCTCGTTCGGGATGATTTTCTGGATAGTGTTCACTTCGGGCATACTCTACATGCTGCCCACGGTGAGCCAGTTGTACAAGACGTTTATCCCGAGCGGACCGCCCAAGCCGCCCGGGGGGAGTTGGTGAAAACATGGCGTTACGCAAGCGTTTGTCCGCGTTCAAGACAATGTACGTGCGCACCCAGTTCAAGCGCGCGGCTTTGACCGACGTGCGTTGGCGGCTGTTGTTCGTGGGTGTGGCGCTCGTTGGGGTTTTCCTGGTGCGCGACTACCTGGATGGAAAATATTACGCCGCGTTCTCCACGCCAGCGTTGGGCGTTTTCGTGCTCGCGGACAAGCTGTTCTACTGGTTCATGACCGGGTTCTTCTTCGGCATCATCGCGCTCGCGCTCCTGTATGAGGGAGAGTTGATGGCGGGTTTGTGGCGGCTCGCCAAGCGCCTCGTCACCGACGAGGAGCCGCGCAAGGCGCGGAAGGGCAAGCGAAAATAGCATTTTAAACGCTCCCGCCCCTGTTGTATCTTGAAGATGTTTCCCGCGCTCTTGGACTTTTGGGACGCTTTCGGCGTGGTAGTGCTAATCATCGTCTTCCTGATGCTCTACCGCCTGTTCTATCCGGACATCGTGAAGTCCCAGATGGTGGCGTTCGTGATAACCGCGATAGTCACGTTCACCGTGGTAATCCCCTACCCGTGGTTCAAATACCTGTTGTTCGTGTTCCTGTTCCTGTACGGCTTCTTCTGGACGTTTAAGCCGTACAAGTGGTGATTGGTTAGAATGCACTGGTTCGTGATGTTGGTGCTACTCGGGGTCGCGTTCCTATTCGCGGAATCCGGCGCATTCTTCATTTCCGCCCTCGCGATAATCACCCTCCTCCTGCTCTCGTTCACCTCGAAATCCGCGGCGCCCGCAGGACAGGTGGTCGGGCACACCCAGGATGGAACGCCGATAATCGTGAAGTCAAGCGGCGCTAAGGTTCCCTCGAAAATCAAGGTCAAGATAAAGGACCCGTGGGGCGGGACCACTTCATTTGAGGACACGGCGCGGGGCACGGGTGAGGTAGTGGATACCTTGCTCGCCACGGCATACCGATTGTTCTTCGGCGAACACGAGGAAGAGGACACTGAACAGAACAAAGGGGTACGTGGCAGGTAATGGATTTCACTTTCCTGTTCATAATCATCATCATGCTCCTAGCGGTAAAGAACGATTTGAACATGGTGGCAGTCGGCTTGTTTGCCCTCCTCTTGTTCACCTCGAACAACAAGTTCCTCTTGGCTGCCTCGTTCATTGGCTTCGGGTTGCTCGTGGCCGTTGGCTGGATGAACTTGGGGAACTACTTCTCTTGGGTGGTGCTCGGCTCGCTTTTCATAGTCATGCTCTTGCTCGCGGTAAAGGACGTTGGCAAACCCGCTTACGGCGGGGGAGGGGGAATGGGATGAATCTCGTGGTTCCCCTCGCGCTGTTCATCTTGGCGTGGTTGTTCTCCGAGCAGGGGCTCCAGTTCTTCGCCTTCCTAGCTTTTGTTGCAGCCGGGCTCATGGTGCTCCTCCCACTCCTGCAGGGCAAGCAGCCTAGTTCGGGCGTCAAGTCCTACGGCGACGGCATAGTGGTGGACACGAGCGCCCCTGAGATTCCCGAGCTTATCACCGTGCAAGTCAAGCGGGATTGGAAGAACAACGACATGTTCGAGGACAACCTCTCCCAGTTGGGTGAAGCTGCGGACACCATCGGACGCACGGCCAAGCGCTTCCTGTTCGGAAAGAAAAAGAAGAAAGAGGCGAGTTGATGGATTCCGCCCGCCTGCTCTTGCTCGCCTCCGCCTGCCTCGCGTTCCTATTCGGTTTGGACTGGCTGTTCTACTCGCTAGCCGTGCTTTTGGTGTGCGTGCTCTTCCTCGACATGACTTCGCAGCCCGCGCCCGCGGCGCGGCACGCCAAGGGTGCCTCGTCGTCGCGGCAGGCGCCCATAATCATCCAAAGCGGACAGGATTCCACTGCCTACAATTTCGTGAGCGAAATCGTTTCCGGCATCATGGCGAACCCCCCAGCCAAGCCCCAGCCGCCCGCAGCCAAACCTGCGGCGCCTGCAGCTCCGCCCGCAGCCAAGCCCAAATAACCGCCTTTTAAACACCCAAACGGATTTAAATATGTAACCACCAGTTAGTGGTATATGCAACTGGATGGATACACGCTCGTAATCCTATTGTTCATTTTCGCCACCCTGTTCACCGGAGGGACCGGGGCGGGTTACAGCGATTTCGCGCCGGTTCACGCAGCCGCGGCGATAATAATGATTCCCCTGCAGGTATTCGCGTTCTTCGGTTTCAGTTCGCTAATCGGGTTGATTGCGGCGTTCGCCCTGCTCATGTACCTGGGTGACCAGTTCGGGGAAGGCGTGGTAACCGTCGGGCTTTTCGCCTTCACGATTCTATTGCTCGGCGCCTAACCGTCCAGCAGTTCGCGCATCTTCTTTTTCACGAGCAACAGGTTCAAGCCGCGCCGCGCCTGCGCAGCGCTCCCTTCGGGGCCCGCGTATTCTTCGCGCGTTATCACGGGTATTCCTTTCTCTTTTGTTTCGGCGAGTACCTTAATGCCCGGATTCAACAGGAATTGCGCGTGGCTGAGCCCCAAGAGCAGGTCTCCCCGGCTGTCCCCGAACGCCACCACTTTTGCGTCCGTCCATCTTTTTCGTTTGAGGAAATTCCGTGCCGCTCCGACTTTGTCGTCATGGCAGTTGCTGATTATCCGTCCGTCATACTTTTTTTCTTTCACGCCGGTCTGGGTTCCAATCGCGTGGTCGAAGCCCATCGCTTCTGCCAACGGTGCGACTACTTCAATCGGCGCGGCGGAAAGCATCACGACGGGTCCGTATTCTTTCATCGCGCGAACTAGGCTCTGGGAATAATAGTAGGGCACGGGTCCGCCGGGCGTCCGCCGCATTATTTGCTGGGCGAAACGACGACCCTCCCTTTCCACGTCAACGGGATTTTGTCCAGCGAGCCCCTCTGTCCATAACCTAAATGTTCTTGCTACTGCTTCTTCGTAGTTTTCTTGCCCTTGTTTCATTTCCGCCTGCGTTCTAGCGATATTTTCAATTATGGCGTCCCGATTCTTCTCGGGAAAAAGTCCTTTTGAAACCAAGGCGTCCATGAATTTCTTGTTGAGCAGCCAATCCTGTCCAACGAGCGTGCGGTCCGCGTCGAAGAAACTCACCACCCTTGGACGTTCCGCGGGCATTTTCGGGTTCACTTGATTTTGGCTGCCAAATCCTGGTTGGCCTTGAGGAGCTTCCTGTTCAAGTCCTGTATTGACTTCAGCAGGGCGAGGGCGTCGTCGAGTTTCGCCTCGATTCCCGCGGAGTTTGCGGGCTCGGAGAATAACGGGGCGCCGCCCGCGTCCGAATCGAACTTGAGTTCCTTTTCGTCGCCTTGCGCGCCGATGCTCGTGATGCTGAAAGCGGGCGCCTCCTCTTTCTTGGCAGCCGGAAGGGCAGCGTCAATCGCGTTTTGGACGTCGGCGAAACCCATTTCCGCGAGGTTGTCCGCGATTTGCCCGCGCGTCATCCCCTGTTCCGCCATCTTCTTGATTATTTCCTTGACTTCAACCATGATGAATACCGTTCGGGGAACGTTGCTTTAAACGTTTTGGGGGGACGGGATTTAAATCCCGCGCGGCTAACTCCTGCAATGGACTTCGATTTGCCTTTCGGACCCTGGGTTCAACGCGTGACCGGGCGTTGGGGCGACTACCCAGTGACCGTGCTCGAGAACCCGGACGGCTTCGTGCTCTTCTCGGTCGTCCTCGAGAAGAACGGGGGCGTCGCGCTCGTTCTATCCAAGGCGTTCGTATTCAAGGGCGACTGCCGCAGGGCGCTCGACGCTTCGGACGCAGTGTTCTCCAAGAAAATCAACAACGAACCCGTGTGGTTCTGCCTCGTCCAGTCCAAGCCGCTTGCAGCAGAGTTCACCGAAGAGGGAATGGGGGCGGCGTTGCGCGAGGCATACGATTATTTGGCGAAGGCCTCCCTTGAGGGCGGCACGCCGCTGAACGAAGCATCGCCCAGCGAACGCGAGGCGTTCCTCGGCGACCCTGCCTCTTTTCTGGCGCTCTCGTTCACCGTGAAGCCCGCCGCAAGCAACGCCCTGCCGTTGGGTGCGGATTCCGACAGCAAGCCCGTGTACGCGGGCGAGCGGGTTACCGTGTTCGCCTCGCGGGACGAACGCGAACGCTCCACGCTCTTGCGCCTCGCAGCCGAAAGCGCGCTCCTCGAAGGCGCACCCGTGCTCGTGCTCGACGAATGCGGTTTTTCCTCGCTTTCATTCCCCGAGCCACTCAAGACGCCTTCGGGTTTGGTGGAGCCCGCGCGCCGCGAATACGCGCTGGGCAGGGACGCGTTCATTGACTTGACCGTGGTGCCAGCGGCGTTTTACGCTTCCGAGTGCGGCTACCCCACTGACGCGGCAACGCAAATCGTTGCGTTGGGCGCGCTTCCCGCCTCGCTGGACGAGCTCGCCTCGCGCCTTGAGGAAGGAGCGCAGCAGTTCGAGTCGCTGAAAGCCGCGCGCCTCACGCGCGTGTTACAGAAGACTCTCGCCACGCTTTCTTACGGTCCCTCGAACGATGCGGTGAAGGGATTCGGCAACGGGACGGGCGTTGCCTACGTTGAACTCTCGCAAGCGGACTCGAGTCTAGCCGCGTACTCGCTCCTCGCTTCGCTCGAGAAGGCGTCCGCGAACGGGGTGCGTCCGCTCGTGGTGTTCAACCACTCGGGCACGCGCCTGCCGGGCGCGCTCGCCGAGCTCCTCGCCGCGCTTCCCTCGAAGGGTTACCGCCTTGCGCTCGGCTTGGACCCCGAGACGGACTCGGCGTTCCTTGGAAACCACGCGCGCGTGGAGGCGTCGCTGTCCGGGCAGGCGTTCTACGTTTCCCCGAAGGGCGCGAAGACGCGGTTCACCCCGCGAAAAACCCTTTAAAGGTTTTCCACTCTTTAATAGTTCCATGCCGTTACTGCCCTTTCGCGAACGCCGCTACCTGCGGAGGTTCAACAGCGACGCGCACCCCAACCACGGCGTGATAGTCACCGACCGCGAGGGGGTCATCCGTTTCGTGAGCGACAACCAGCCCTTGGTGAGCCTGGGTAGGGTCGAGCCGAAGTCGCTCGTCGGCAGGGATTTGACCGAGGTTTTCTCCAAGTTGTTCGAAGCGGTGCCCGACGCCAAGAACCGGTTGTCGGAATTGTTGAAAACGAAAACGCCGTTCTCGCTTCAATTCAGTTACGCCTCGCCTTTCTTCAAGCAGGGAAGGGGTCCCAGTAAGTTCATAGTGGTGGGGCACGCGTTTCCCGAGGGCAAGGGCGGGTTCGCTTTTCACACGGTTTACCGCAACGACCCGGACTTGAAGGCCGCGGCGGTCGACGTGTTGATTCACGCGAGCAAGCTGCACGACCCCCAGCTTAAGAACCACGGGCGCCTGGTTTCCTTTCTTTCCCTGCTTACCGCCCCTGAGTTCAACCTTTCGAAGGAAAAGCAGGCGAACCTGCAGTCGGCTGCGCTCTTGCACGATGTGGGCAAGCTCGTGGTTCCAATCAAGGTGCTCTTGAAGCGGAGCAAGCTTTCCGCGCGCGAAAAGGTATTCATGCAAACTCATCCCCCCGTGGGCGCGGAAATGGTGCGCGAAATAATCGGGGCTGAAGCCGCCCGTATAATCGAGGCGCACCACATGATGGCGAACGGTTCGAACGGTTACCCGCTTCCCGAGGGAGTTGCGCCAGGACACGCCTCGCTTGAGGCGCGCATCCTGAAAGTGGCGGACGCTTACGCGAGCCTGCTCACCAAGCGTAGTTACCACCGGGCGTGGAAGCATGAGGCGGCGATAGCCGAACTCGAGTCCAAGGCTGGGCGCGATTACGACGCGAAAGTAGTCGAGGCGTTCAAGCGCGTGCTCGAAGCGAACTCCGCGAAAGTAGACGCGGCCTTCGAGAAGTTCAACGGGCGTCGCCGCGCCTAGCGGTGCTCCTCGTACTTCTTCTGGTTCCACACGCGCTTCTTGAACGACTCGTGGGACACCGGCTTTGGCAGTTCGTCGAGTATGCGTTTCGCAACATCCAGCTCGCGCTTCGCCTCGGCCTTGTCCTGGTACATGAACGGGTCGCTCGCCTCTTCCGGAGCGCCGACGAACTTCTTTTCGAGGGACTCGATGAGGTTCTCCTGTTGCTTGAGCGCGTCCTCGGTTTCCTGTTCGAGCCAGGCGGGCACCAGGGTGCGGTCGACATCCGCGTGCAACGCAACGTGGTCCGCCACGTCCGCATAAACTTCGTGCGCCTTCGAACGCACTTCCAGGAGCGCCGCGAGCAAGTCCGCCTTAGTCAAGTCCTCTGCCTTCAAAGGTTTCTCGCGCATGGGGCCGCCGAGCGCGTGCGCCACCATATAGTACGGGAATAATTTCTTCACCGTGGCGCCCACCGGGTAAATCGCCTGTCCGTCCTCGGCTATGCCCTTTGGCTGGATGCCCTGCAATGCTATTCGCCCGCTCTCGGGGCGCGCGATTTCCTTGGGCGGGAGGAAACCCCAGCGCAGGATTTCGCGGACTCCCGTGCCGGATATCTTGATGCGGTATTTTTCGCCGTGCGGGCAGGTGCGTTCGGTGGCGGTCTGGGCGCACCGCGTGCAATAGAACACCTCGTTGAAGAACAGGGTCTTGATGCCGATTTCCTTTTCGTTGTATTGCTCGAACACGTTCTGGCAGGCGTAGGTGTCGTAGAAGCTCCCGACGCCAGCGTGGTCGCGTCCGATGAGCACGCTCGTGCACCCGAAGTTCTTCTCGATGAGCGCGTGGAGCACGGCCTCGCGCGGGCCCGCGAATATGTAGGTGACGCGGAGGGGCGCGAGGAGCACGTGTTCGCGCGGGTAATACGTGTTGATTACGTTATCGTAACCCTTCAACCGGAACTCGTTGCGCACGTACTCGTGTTTCGCCATCTCGACGAGCGGCTGGATGAGGAGTCCGTCGTTGGTTTCGAGGGCGGTCTTGTGCATGTACTCGTGCCCGCGGTGCACGGGGTTCGCTCCCGTGATGAAGCCCACCACGCTCTTCCACTTCTTCTCCTCGTAGAAGTAACGCCACGTCTCTTCGGGCGACTTGCGTATGTCCTCGAAGGGACCCCAGTGCACGCGTTCAATCAAGTCGATTTTCCCGCCGAGCGAGCGTTCGCCCATGCGGCGGAAGATGCTGTCCACCCCAGGGTGCGAGCGGTCCCTGGTGCCGAAGAGTTTTTGCGCGCGGTCCTCGCGGTCGTAAGAAAAGTTGTCCTCGAGGTTGAGCACCGCGATGGGTTTCTTCGAGCGGTCGATTAACGCGATTCGGTCGCCTTCCTTGAGCGAAGCGACGGTTTCCGCGTTCCGCTGCCCCGAGGGAGCGAACGACAAGGGCACGGGCCACGGCGTTCCGTTCGCGAGGCGCCCCTCGTTGAGCACGCTCTCGTAGTCTTCGTGAACCATGAACCCCTGGTTCGGGCTCAACACGCCCGTGGCAATCATCTCCATGGTGATGATTGCCTCGAGGTCCACCATGATTTTGGGCATGGATTCCGCGTCCTTGGCAAGGGCGTCCTTTTTGGCTCCGCTTAACTCGCGGTTCACCAGTTTGCCGCCGTGCGGCTTGATTGGCGCGCGTTCGATTACTTCTTCTATCGAGTTCATTGGTTCAAAACACCCATTTTCTCCAGTAATTGTTTCCGGTAAACTACCTGCGGCAAGGATTTTAATTGTTTCTCGGCGGCGTCATTGGCAATGCGCGTGCTTCGCGTGGAACGCCTCGAAGTCGCCTTGCTTTTCAATGCGCAAGCCTTGGCTCGAGACGTTCAAGTCCATCGGCTCCACACGGATTTCCGAGTAGCCGCGCAGGAATTCCTCAAGTTTTTGTTTGTCGTCCTTGCTAGCGCACCAGGCGGCAACAGAGTCGCCTCCGCCCGCGCCGGGAAGTCGCGAGACGATGGCGCCGTTCTCGTTGCACGCGTCCAACAGTTTGGTGGCAACGTCCGATTCCACGTTCGCGCCGATGCGTTCGCCGAGCTCCTTGGTTTTCGCGCGCGCCTCGTTGAACGCGGCAATGAATTCCGCGAACGCTGGATGCTTGAGCGTCTTTAATGCAGCATCGTAACCCACTGCGTCTTTTTGCGCGAATTCGTTGAGTTTCTTTATTGCGTTTATCGCGCGCTCGTTCGCCGTGTTCAACTCCGCCAGGAACGACTTGAATTCCTCGGGATTGGTTTTCTTGTATTCGCTGTATTTTGCCACCATTTCGCGGGTGCTCGTGCTCTCGCCCGCGATGTTTGCGACAACGGTTTCGAATCCGCGGGGCACGGGCACGCGTTCGAGGCGGTAATCCCACTCGGCGTCGACCGATTCAACCACTCCTTTTTCTTGGACGAACGAGGGCGAGTAACGCGAGTACGCGCAGCCGCCGAAGCAGGCGACGGCTATGTCGAAGCCGCTGCCCACCTTGCCTTGCACGGTGGAGTGGATGTACTGGGCGAGTTTGTGGATGAGATGGCTGTCCTTCTCGAGGTCGTAACCGTGGAGCGCCAGTATGGCTCCCGTCGCGGCGGCGGTGGCTGCGGCGCTCGAGCCCAAACCCGACTTAGTCTTGCCGAACCCGAACGCCGGGTCGCTGACGGTTGTCAATTCGAAGTTCTTCGTTTGCTTGCCTTTCGCCTTCAAGTAAACAAGGCAGTTTTCCGCGACTCCCTTCACGAATTCTACGGGCTTCTCCGCCTCGGTGAGCGGACGGTCGAAAACGATTTTGGTGCCGTCAAAACGCGCGTCGAGTTTGACGCCGAACTGCGGCAAGTCAAACGTTATCGTGTTGCTTTCGCGACACCGCGCCCACACGCGCTTGTCCACGCCCGTGTTGTAGCTGGCGTTCGGCTTTTCGAGCACGGCGTAACCGCCAATCCACATTATTTTTCCCGGAGCTGAAACGACAAAATCCATTTTCACCACCTCATGGCGAGTATCCTGTGAACGTTAGAGTAGAATTCACGTTCGCGGCGGGCGGTCACGGGCGGGCTTTCCGCCTCCACGAGGCGTATCTTCTTGCGTATGTCACTCGCGAGTCCGCCCCGCATGTAACGCTCCATTCCCGCCTTCCATTCCCGCGCCTTCTTGTTGCGGGGCCTGAAGCCCGCGATGCTTTCCTTCAAGTCGCGGCGATACCATTTCTCGGAGCTGAAGTGGTTCACGAGTTCGAGCGCGGATTTCGCGGAGTCCGCGTCCCTTTCCGCGATGAGCTTCCTTGTGTCCGCGCGTTTCGCCTCGGTTTTATCCACTTCCTCTTTCTTCGCCATGCCTTTCTCCACCACGAGCTTGGCAACCTGTTCCTCCGTGAGCCCGAGCTCCTTCAACAAGGCGTAATAGAAGTCGCGTTGGACGTTGAACATCTCGTCCACCACCGGAAGGAAGTATTTCGGATAAAGCGTCTGGTCGTTCTTGATGTTCAAGCGGATGTAGGATTCGAGGGCAACCGCGAGCGCGGCATCCTGCGGTTTGAAGCCCTTCTTCGCGAGGTCGCCTTCCCGCACGCGTTCTCCGCCCACGAAGCCCGCGCGCCTCGCCATCACATACTGCCCGTTCGCCTCGAGTTTATCTGCAATCCAGATCGCGAGCTGGATGCGATCGATTGCATCCATGCGAGGGTTGTCCTTGTTCGCGGTTTTGAGGAGTGCGGGCGGGCTCTCGTGTTTGGTTATCGCGTTCGCGATCAAGGCGGTTTCGGTGTCCGTGAAACCGAACGGTCCTTTGGCGTTTCGCGCGAAAACCTCCTTGGTCATTCGCGCGCCCGCGCCGCCGTGCGTCTCGGTTTCCGTGGGCAGGCGCACCAAATCGTGCATGTAGCCCGCAGTGCGCGCGACTTCCGCTTCGGCTGCGGTGCCGCCGAGTGCCCGCACTATTTCCGGGGCGTAAGTGGCAACGCGTTGGACGTGCCCCCAGTTGTGCGCCGGGCTGACTTTATCATAACCCTTCCTGAAGCGTAGGTGGACAAAGGCGCCCATGGCTGCGGCGCGCTCGTTGAGACGCCTGCGCTCTTCATGGCGCTTGAACGCCCCGGCAACCGCTTCCTTTGACGCCATTTTTTCACTTGATTATTATTTTCCCGCTTTTTTCGTCGAACGAGTGCTTCAAGACCGCGCCGTGTGCGTCAATCAAATGCCCTTCCTTGAGCTGTTTGGGTCCCTCGCCCATGCTGCAGGTTATGGTCTTCTGGACGCCCTCGATTTCCGAGAGCATCTTGCGCACCGCAGCCTCGTGCTTGGCTGTGGTGTAAACGTGCGCGTTCGGTCCCGCGTCGAAAGTGTACGCTGCAACTATTCCGCCCGCGGCGGTGTTGTAATCGTGCACCGCGTAAACGATTGCCTTGCTCACGTCGTTCAAGTACATTATCGGCGGCCAGGTGTCGAGCATCACGGCGTGCATGTTGCTGGACTCGCGCATCGTGAGTTCGCCGAACTTCGGGAAGTCGCGGGCGAGCACCGCCGCCTTCATGTCCGCGATTAGCTTTGGTAAATAAGCAAGGCGGGCGGGGTAGAGTGCGCTCGTGGCAACGGTCTGCTTCATTCCCGCGCGCGAGGAAACCTTCTTCTTGCCTTGGTCGGTTACCGCGATCACGTTGCGGAGTTCGGGCCAGTGGTTCGCGGGTGCGACTTGTTCTGCTACCGAGTCGCTTCCGTCTTCCTTGGTACCGCGCTTCCATTCCACGAACCCGCCCGTCACGCTGCGGCAGGCGCTCCCCGAGCCCAGGCGCGCGAGAATCGAGAGTTCGCGCGTCGAGAGGTTCAAGCCCGCGGCTTTGGACGCCGCACAGGCGAGGGCTGCGAGCCCTGCGGCGCTCGAGGCGAAGCCCGCTGCGGTCGGGAAGCAATTAAGAGAGACGATTTTAGCTTTCTCGCGGATTCCCGCCTTGGCACGGATCAAATCGAGTTGCTGGAGGCGTTCGGCAGTGTCCTTGTCCTTCAAGTCCATTTTGACTCCGTTGAGCCAGAACTCGTCTTCCTTGAACGACGCGTCGAATGCCACGGTGGTGCGCGTCTTGAGCGAGTCGTCCATGGTGAACGACAGCGAACCCTCCTTCGGGAGGATGAGCTTCTCGTCGCGCTTGCCCCAGTATTTCACGACCGCGATGTTAGCGGTTGCCTCGAAAGTAGCCAGTTTCATTTGTATTACCCCTTGATTTCTTTTGGGCGCGCGCCCGTTAATATTATTTGACTTAAGCGCTCTTTTTCTTCGCGCTCATGAGGTAAAGCATGTTTCCCGTGTGGTCGGTTCCGGGTCTTGCTAGCGGGTAACTCGTTTCCGTTTTGAAACCGTACTTTTCTAGGAGGCGCACGTATTCCGCGGGATTGCGGTGTCCTTCCATACACCAGGGCAAGTAACCTTCTTTTTTACGTAGGAGCCTGAAACGCGATTTGGGTTTTTCCCGCAGGGGCTCGAGACGCGCCTTGTTTTCCGTGAGCCACTCCGCGAAGTTGAATTCGCCGCCTTGGTTCAGGCGTTTTACAAGGAGTTCCTTTGCTTCGGGTGCGTACCCCCAGAGCGAGAGCCAAGTCTGGCTCATGGCGCGTATGGTGTCCAAGTGCGAGGGCGCGTTGGCAACCGGGTAAACTTTTTCCTTGAGGCGCGGGTCGTTCAAATTTATTGTCTGGGTTTCGGTGCGCGAGTGTCCCCAGTCGAACAAGTGCACGGTGCCGTCCTTGCGTGTCATCTCCGAGACCGCCTTGAAAATGGGTTCCACGTCCGCGGCGTGGTGGAGTGCCGCGCCAGAAACTATCACGTCAAGCTTGCCGCGCAAGGCGCGCGCCTTCTTTCCGAGGGCAACGCCGCTCAACAAGCGGAGCGGGTTGAACAAGCGGGGCGGAGTTTTGGCGCCGATTACACGGTAAGCTAACTCGTAAAAATTGGTTTTGTAGGTTTTAACGTTCCGTACGCCCATTGCCTTGAGCTTGCGTTTGGTTTCCTTAAGTCCTGCGTTTGTAACGTCCACAAGATGGACGTCTAGTTTTCGCCGTTCTTCCGGGTAAAGTTCAGCTATTACCGGAATAATCGTTCCGCCGCCTCCGCACCCGAGGTCCATTAAACTGGCGTTTCCGCGTTCCGCGATCCTGTCGTGTAAGTCCTTTGCCGCACCCTTGGCATTTTCTTCGTTTGCATCGGCGGGCAGTCCCTTTGAGGGTTCGACCACGGATTTTTTTATTTCCGCGCCAGTTCGGTTGGACCACTCTTCCTCGTAACTGGTCATCGCGCGCCAGTTCATAACCTCTTTCAATGTTTTTTCCAAGGCGGCGCTGCCTTCGATTTCAACGAGCTTGCTTATGCGTTTGTTTTTCATCAACTCGGCGGTTATGGCGTCGAAGTCGATCCACTCGCGCCAGTGTTCCATCGGCAGGCGGGAATAGTCATGGAAACGGTTAAGCGGGAACGCGTCCCGGGCGTTCGGGCGCAACAACTCGTTTATCGCAGGATTGCCCGCCTCGAGGATGGGTTTGCGGGAGTAAACTCCCAGCTCCTTGGAGACCATGCGTTCGAGCGCGCGGGAAGCCATGGATTACTCGAGGTTGCCGCGCTTATTTATTCTTGCGCATTTCCTCGAGCTCGGCTTTAACGGACTCCGCGGTAACTCGCCCCTCCTTTTCCGCGGAATTCCAGGCTAGCGAATATCTTGAGTTCGGGTTGTATTGGAAGCACTGGAAGGGAGGTTGAACGAAGTTAATGAGTAGGTGCTAGGCTGGTTATTGTGGGATTTGACGATGACGCAGCCTTCCAAGATTGAATTGGAAAAGCTTTACTGGCAGGATGGCTTGTCGACGCGAAAAATCGAAGCGAGATTCGGTTTACATCAAAGCGCGGTTCTCCGTTTAATGCGGCGTTACAATCTGCCTCGCAGAAATCGCATCGCCGCGGTAATCAAAGGGTGCAAAAGATATGAAAAGACGCCATTCTCCGGCGACTTAAATGAGAAAGCCTATCTATTAGGTTTGACCTTTGCTGATTTTCGCAGGAGACGGCACGGTTACCAAATAGACATTGCCACGGGTACAACTCATCCTGCTTTTGCGCGCCTTTTCAAAAAAATCTTCGAGAAATATGCGCCCGTCAGTGAGCGGCCGTATTTCAACGCGTCTATGAAGCGGTATGGCTGGCGCTTGGAAACTCAACTTCATCCAAGTTTTGATTTTCTATTGAGCCCTAAAATGGTGCCGGTGGAAATCATGGCAAATGAAAAGGCGTTCTTCTATTTTCTTGCTGGTTACGCTGACGGCGAAGGTACAATCTCCGTTGGTAAAAATAGCGCTACGCGTGCGGACATTGTTTTTGCAATTGCCAGCAGCGATAAGCTCATTCTTGACTCGCTTTTCAAAGGATTGACGCTTTTGAATTTCAAGCCTTCAATTTACAAAATTAAGTCGGCCGGCGACAGTAATGTGCTTTATGGCGTAACGCTTTATTACAAGTCCGATACCTGGCAACTGCGCGTGAAGCGAAGAAAAGAATTAATTCGTCTTTTGAAGTCCTTGCCGTTACAGCATTCGGAGAAGATAAGGGCTGCCGAATTCGTGCTAGCCTTTCACGATACTTTCAGCCTTCAAGATGTGCGCGAGCCTTGGGCAAAATTAAAAAACGAGATAAAACGTGAAGTTGATGATTATGTCTCGCGAGCCGCTTTGGAACTTTGCAGTTCTTTGAAATGCTCACAAGCGCGGGCATAACTTATGTGTTTTTCTTTAATCATTCTGTTCACAATAACCTCTATCTGGTCGTCGGATGCACCAGCCATGATTGCATAATTGCTTGCATGCAATTTGAGGTGCCCGCGTTGTATTCCTACAGTTGACAACGCGTAGAGTGCTGCGAAATTCTGCGCCAAGCCCACGCACGCGATTACCTGGGCGAGCTCGCTCGCCGTTTCAACGCCCAACAGCCTGCGCGCGATTGCCGCGTTCGGGTGGGTGCCCGACGCCCCGCCAACGGTTGCTACCGCGAGCGGCAAGTCGATTTCGCCCACGAGGTCCCCGTCCGCGTTCTTCGAGTAACTGCAAAGCGGCTCGGGCGCCCCGTTCCGGCACGCCCAATAGTGCGCGCCCGCTTCCACCGCCCGCCAGTCGTTCCCCGTGGCGAGGCAGACTGCGTCGACTCCGTTCATCACGCCCTTGTTGTTTGTTGCACAGCGGTAGGCGTCCGCTTTAGCGAACGCATAAGCGTCGAGCACGCCTTCCACCGCGTCTTCGCCGATTATCGACTTCTTGAATACTGCGCGCGCGTTGGCGCGGCGGTGCACCGCGAGGTTCGAGATGATGCGGAGGCGCACGCGTCCGCCGCTTAACGCCTCGAGTTCGGGAGCCAACGCCTCGGCCATGGTGTTCACTGCGTTCGCGCCCATCGCGTCCCTGCAGTCCACGAGCAGGTGCACCACGAGGAAGGCGCCGCGTTCGCTTTCAACAATGCGGCACTCGAGGTCTCGGCATCCGCCTCCGCGGGCGACGAGTCCCTTGTCCAATGCGTTCGCCTTTTCCACGAGTGAAGCTTTGTTTAACAGGATTTTCTTTGCCGCGTCCGGCTTTGCGTCAATGATTTGTATTTGCCCTATCATCACCGGGGCGGTTGCCGTTGCCGTGAAGCCGCCCGAGGCGCGCACGATTTTCGCTGCCTTCGACGCGGCTGCTACCACGCTGGGTTCCTCGATTGCGAACGGAACGAGGTAGTCGCGTCCGTTCACGAGGAAGTTCGTGGCAACGCCCACCGGGAGCGCGTGGAGCCCGATGACATTCTCAATCATGCGGTTCGCGGTTTCCAACGAGAGCCCGGAGTCCAGCGTAGCGCATTCTTCTTGGGTTAAACCAAGGCGCTCGCGCCTCTCCTTGATTGAAAGCTTGTAGAATCCTTCGAGTTCGCTTGAAGACATGTTATTGTCACCTGCAGGTTGTTCGAAGCGGGCGCGAATAAAACAACTTGCCCTTTCGTCATTCGTCGTATTGCTTAACGCTTATTAATTTGTCTTGCGGGAGGTATTGTTATAAATGTTCAAGGGAGTGGGCATTGTCAGTTACGGGGTAGCCGTGCCCAGGATGCGCATCAAGGTCTCGGAAATCGCGCGCGTCTGGGGCAAGGACGGCGAGAAGGTATCCAAGGGGCTCGGGGTGCGCGAGAAGACCGTGGCATCGTTCGACGAGGACTCGTGCACGCTCGCGGTGGAAGCGAGCCGCGTCGCCTTGCGTAACCAGGATGCCTCGCGCATCGGTGCTGTTTTCGTTGGTTCGGAGAGCAAGCCGTACGCTGTCAAGCCAACCGCGAGCATCGTGGCAGAGGCAATCGGCGCTTCCCCGGAGTTAACGGGTGGGGACCTGGAGTTCGCTTGCAAGGCGGGCACTGCGAGCATGCAGGCGTGCCTCGCAATGGTTGCGTCGGACATGGTCGAGTACGGACTCGCAATCGGTTCGGACACCGCGCAAGGCAGGCCCGGGGACGCGTTGGAGTTCAGCGCGGGCTCGGGTGCCGCCGCGGTGCTCATCGGCCGCAACCCGGTTGCCGAATTCATTGACACTTACTCGTACACCACGGATACTCCGGATTTCTGGCGCCGCCAGCACGCTGAGTTCCCGCGGCACGCCGGACGCTTCACCGGCGAACCCGCTTACTTCAAGCACGTTGTCTCCGCTGGAAAAGGGCTCCTCGCCAAGACGGCTACGACGCCCGAGGATTACGATTACGCGGTATTCCACCAGCCGAACGGAAAGTTTCCGTTGCAAGCCGCAAAGCTCCTGGGTTTTCCCGAGGAGAAGGTCAAGCAGGGGTTGCTCACGCCCCTAATCGGGAACACTTACAGTGCGGCGGCAATGATAGGGTTCGCGAGCGTGCTCGACGTTGCCGAACCCGGACAAAAAATATTCATGGTGTCGTACGGGAGCGGCGCCGGGAGCGACGCGTTCGCCTTCGAAGTCAAAGACGGAATCAAAGAGGCGCGCCCCGAGGAGAGCGTGCTCGCGCTCGCCGAGAAGGACAAGGTTTATGTTGATTACGCGGTTTACGCCAAGCACAGGCGTAAACTCAAGACATTGTGATGAAAATATGCGCAGCGTTTCAGTCATAGGCGTGGGAATGACCAAGTTCGGCGAGCATTGGGACTCGTCGTTCCGCGAGATGGTAGGCGAAGCCGGCGCAAAGGCAGTGAAGGACGCAGGCATCGAGGGACGCGAGCTCCAGGCGATTTACGGGGGCTGCATGGCGTCCGGACGGTTCATAGGACAGGAACACATCGGCGCGCTCATAGCCGATCAGATGGGTTTGAATCCGATTCCCTCCACGCGCTGCGAGGCAGCGTGCGCCTCGGGCGGCGTTGCCTTCCGCCAGGGCTTCCTTTCGGTTGCCTCGGGCGCCTACGACGTTGTCGCGGTTGGCGGCGTGGAGAAGATGACTGACATCAGCACCGAGGACGCCGCGCTCGCTCTCGGAGGCGCCGGGGACCAGGAGTGGGAGTTGTTCAACGGCGCGACTTTCCCGGCGATTTACGCCTTGATGGCGCGCAGGCACATGCTCGACTACGGCACCACCGAGGAGCAGATGGCAGCGTGCGCGGTGAAGAACCACGCGAACGCAACGCACAACCCTTACGCGCAATACCGCCGCGCGGTCACAATCGAGGACGTGATGAATTCGGGTTACATTGCCGAACCCCTCAAGCTCCTCGACTGTTCGCCCATAACGGACGGCGCCGCGGTCGCCATCCTGTGCGCGACCGAGAAGGCGCGCCAGTTCTCGAGCAAGCCGGTTGAAATACTCGCGAGCAGCCAGGCGAGCGACTCGCTCGCGCTCGCGGACCGCAAGTCGCTCACGGGCTTGTCGGCAACGCGCATCGCAGCCGAGCAGGCGTTCAAGCAGGCGAAACTCTCCCCTGCGGACATACAGGTTGCCGAGGTGCACGATTGTTTCACGATTGCCGAGGTAATGGCAATCGAGGATTTGGGTTTCTTCAAGAAAGGCACGGGCGGCAAGGCGTCCGCGGACGGCGAGACTGCGCTGAACGCGCGCGTCTCGGTGAACACGAGCGGCGGCTTGAAGGCGTGCGGACACCCGGTGGGTGCGACGGGCGTGAAGCAGGTCGTCGAGGCGTGCTGGCAGCTCCGCGGGGAAGCCGAGGGGCGCCAGGCGGCGAACGTGGAGCACGCGTTGACGCACAACGTGGGCGGCTCGGGTGCCACCGCGGTAGTGCACATTTTCAAGAGGGGCGACTGAATTGAGGGACGCGTTGCCGTTGATTTGGCGGAACAGTTCGGAGCGCTACCAGCTCAAGGGCACGGTGTGCGAGAACTGCGGGACCGCGTACTTCCCGCCCCGCAAGATTTGCGCGAAATGCAGGCGCAAGGGGCGCTTGGTCGCGAAAATCATGCCGCACGACGGGAAGATAGTTTCCTATAGCAAGATTCACGCCGCGCCCGCGGGCTTCGAGGTCGAGGCGCCTTATTTCGTGGCGATAATCGAGCTCTCGAACGGCGCGCGCTTCCTAACGCAAATCGTGGACACCCCCGATGAAAAAGTGCGGGAGGGTGCGGCGGTGCGACTCGTCTTCCGGAGGATTTGCGAGGACGAGAAGGAAGGCGCGATTGCCTACGGCTACAAGTTCAAAGTCGTCTAGTTTTGCGGCTCACAAGTTCAAAGTCGTCTAATCTTCCAGCGGGTTTTTATGTTCCGCGCGCTTAACGCGTTTCATGGCTGAATGGGTTTACTACGCGCTCGCGGCAATGCTCCTGCTTTCGGTGTCGAACATCGCCCTCAAGCTCCTCTCGCGCGACTACGCGCTCCCGAAGTCGCCCGACTGGGCTTACGTGGGACTCGCGTTCGTTGGTTTGGCAGTGCTGGCTTTCGCCGCGGCAAACCTTCTGGTGTTGACTGGAGAGCAGTTGAAGTTTGCGGCGGTGGTTGCCGTGTTTTCGCTGACCGGTTTCGCGCTCGTCTACCTCGCGTTACAGAAAGGCAAGGTTGCCGTGGTGACCGCGGTGTTAAGCTTGGGCACCGTAGTCGTGGCGCTGCTCAGCATACAGTTCCTGGGCGACAAGTTCAGCGCGAAAGAGGCGCTCGCCCTGATTTTCGCAATGCTCGCGACACTCCTGCTCGTCATTTAGGCGGCAGGCCGCTGATTTGCTCGTGAATCCAGTTCTTGTCAATGCCCTGCTTCTTCATTTCCGCGCGGCAAGACTCCTTTAGCGCGCAAGAATTACAGATTTTCCAATAAGCGCACTGGTAAAGCCACTTGCGAATCGCCTTGTTCTTGTGCCCGCGCTCGACTTTAGGTGCTTCGACAACATCAAGTTTGGCTTTCGCAGCCTTCGCCATCCTATCCCGAGTGTGCTTCAGTTTGGCGACCTTTTTCTTCCGAATTGCAACCTTACCCATATTGAAAAGCACCCGCATTACTTAAGCCCGAACAACTTATTAAAGGTTGTTATTGGAGAGTAGTAACAAGTGTTTGAGCGCGGTTTTCAACGCCTTCGACGACTTTTCCGGGGTTCCGCGCGCGCCTGCCGCGTGCTCGTGTCCGCCCCCGCTGCCTCCGAACGCCTTTCCTGCGGCTTCCATTGTTTTTCCAGCGTTTCCCTTTGCTCCCACAGCCTTTACGCAGCTCATCCTGCCTTGTTTGGCGTTCAACGCAACACCGTAATCACAACCCGCGTCCACGAGCGCTGCGGCGCACGCGAGCTCGAAGGCGTTCGTTGCCGTTACTCCCACGATTAATCCGTTGGCTTCCAGGAGGCGCGCCTTTCCCAAGGCAGCGAACACGCCGTTCACTTCGCTCTTGTCGCGGCGTACGCGGCACGCGGCGAGCACGCTACGGTAATCGGCTTTCACCGAAAGGCGGGCTGCGGTCTGGAGGGTGCGCGAGTCCGCGGACTTGAAGAAAGCGGTGTCGTGGATTATTCCTGCCAGGAGCAGGGCGCTTTCCCGCGCGTCCGGCGCGCGCCCGAGTTCAAGGCAAACCGAATGGATTATTTCCGCGCAACTAGGACGCTCGCGTTCGATGTGCGAGTAATCGGCTTTCAACGGTTTCGAGTGGAAGTGGTGGTCAATTACTATAACGCGCTTGTATCCCTTCACGGGCGCGTCGCCCAGCAAGTCAACGTTCGAGACATCCACGAGGATGAGGTTATCGAACTTTTCCTTGGCGCCCAACGCGGCGATGCTGAAACCGAGCGCCTCCAACGCGTGTTTTGCCGAGGCGGTGGGCTTGTCGGGACAGCGCGCCTGTGCGTGCAGCGCGCGGGCGAGCACGATTGCCGAAGCGCACGCGTCCAAGTCCGCCAAAGCGTGCGTCAAGACGAGCGTTTTTCCCTTGAGGCTGGAGAGCTCGCGGGCTAAACGCTTCATTCCTTTTCCCCGCCGAGCGAGGCCTTGAGTTTCTTGGTGAGTTCGGTGTTGCGGTCGCGCGCTTTTTTCTCTTGTTTGTCAAGCACCTGCTGGCGCAACTCGATTTTCTCCTTCTCGGAGGCGAGCTCGACGAGGGCTTCTTCCTTGGTCTTCTCCACGAGCACGGGTCCAGCGAAACGGTAAACTTTTCCTTTCGCCTTTTCAACGGCTTCGCGTGCGGCTGCGTTCTCGCCCAACGCGAGCGAGGCCTGCTGGCGTTGCATGCCGAGCATCTGGAGCTGTTGCTGGAGTCCCTGGTATTCCATGATTTCCTTTTTCTGTTCGCCAGTCAATTCAACCATTTTCAATCACCTTAATCTTCAACTTGGGGCCCACGCGTTCCCCGTTCACTGTGAACGAGATTTCGTTTTCCGAGGCTTTTATTTCAACCGCTCGCCCCTCGGGCTTTTCTAAAGCGAAGAGTGCGGCGATTTTCTTTCCCGTCGCATCCTTGCCGGTAGCGAACGCGGCAGCGGGGAGGCGCGGCTCTTTAGCTTCGACCCAGTCGATTCCGGTTATCTGCACGGCGGGCTCAATCCAGTCCTCTTCGTAGAACGACAGTTCGCACGGGTTCCCGTGGCGCTCGTAAATGAATAACACCCGGCTGTAACCCTTGCTTTCCGCGCGCGCCACGATGTCCGAGAGCGGGCTCTTGCCGCGGTTGTCGCAGTCGCCCAGGAAGCGCCCCAGCCAGCGCGCCAAGCGCCGCGTGAGCGCGCCCGGTTTCCGTGAAGTCGTTACTAGTAAACCCATTTTGTCACCGTTAAGCGCCGGGGCTGAGATTCGAACTCAGGAAGCCCTTTCGGACTACCGGTTTTCAAGACCGGCGCATTAAACCGCTCTGCCACCCCGGCTTTGCATTATTGTTTTTGTCCAAGGACGGTTTTATATTCGCGGTTTTGCAACCAGTATTAGAGGTGTGCCCAGAATGTCTATGTTTCGCCGTGAAATGCAAGACCGCGTTAGTTCAGTTATAGAATCGCCTTATGAGTTGCACAATAGTAAGCTTGATCCTGAGTTACGATCGGAAATAGAGGCGCTTAGGTTGCATCGGTTTAAGCGTTCTGCGACGGGAGTTGCTGGTGGTGCTTGGCTTGCATTGGCGCCCGTTGCCGCTGTGACAAACTTAGAAGCAATTGGACGGGCTGCAGGTGCCGCTCTTACGGCGGGTGTGGGTGCGTTAGGAGTTTCTGAGGCGCGGATGGAAAACCAGCGCGTAAAAGACATCACTACTCGCATTGGAGAGCACATACGCAAACGCGATATCGTGAACAAAAGTTTCCTCAGCCCGGATGATACGTCAAGCCAGCAATGGTTACGTGAGACATATCCGTTCGTTTTCGTGAAGAGGAACGGGAACCTAATGTTCACGAATAAGGAACACGGCTTCAAGTTGTTGGGTCTGAAGATGGGTAGGAAGCGCGAGCGCACCGGTTGAGGATGCGGGCTTTATATTCGCGGTTTGCACATTACGTGCACAGGTAACTTTCTAATGCCGTTGTTGCGCCGTGAGAAGCCGTCGAATGCCCGGGAAGAGCTTTCGTTGCGTTCGACGGGCGGACTTCCCAAAGACCTGGTTTTGAGTTACGAGCACTTGAACCCCAATTTGCGTTCGGGAATAGACTGGCTCCGCGGGCTGCGTTCCGAGCGCGCGCACAAAACAGTTTTGGGTGGCGCCTGGATTGCGGGTGGTATGCTTGCGCTTCCCTTGTTCAGGGACAATGCGTTGTTCCCGTTGGTTATGAGCACTGTTGGCGGTGCGGAATACGCGGGCAAGCTGACCGCGGCGAACCGGCGGGTGAGGGATAATACCGTGGCGTTCGGGGCTTACATCGCGGAACGCGGTCTGCTTTCCGAAGAGGGGAAGGCGGAGTTGGCGCGCCGCCGCTTGAACATTCCCGCGGACGAGCTGGAGCGGCGTTTGAGGGAGACTTATAAATTCTTCGTTGTTAAACGCACCGGCGGCTTGGTTTTGACTAACCGGGACCGCTTGAAGCTGTTGGGCGTGAAGTTCGGCAGGCAACGTGGGTTACTGCGTTGAGTGCGAGTTTATATTCGCGGTTTGCCCCGTAATGTTTCAGGTGACTTTGCCGATGCCGCGTGGACCAGTTCGAATCAAGCAGCCGGAAACGGTTGAGGAAACACTTGCCAGAAACAAATACCTAGTTCCAAATCACTTCTTGGATTTGGATTTTCAAAAGGAATTGACTCCGTTTAGATTTGCATATTATTTGGCGGGCACCAAATACAATAGCACATCTACGCGCATTTTCAAAAAACTAGGGACTATGACTCCCGAGGCAAAGAAAAGCTTTGAACAATATCCTGAGATGGAGGCATCGATGCGGGAGGCAATCCGTTCTGGGAGATTCCTTCAGAAAACCCTGAAGGCTGGAGGGCGGCAAATTCATTCGCTGGAAACCGAGCGGTTATTGAAACTGCTTCCAGTTCGCTTTACGCACGTTGTAGTCAAGGAGGAGGGACTGGAGTTCAGAACTAGGCGGCCTTGGTTTTTCACGCGGCTTTCGTACCCAGTTTTAAAATTGTAAGGGTTAAATTGGTTGTGAGTGTGCTGTTTGTATATGGCTAGCGTTAAACGGGTTAAAGGTGGAAAGCGTTTCGTGTACAACGCCACCACGGAAACCGGGAATTTATTCGTTAACAAGGTGTTGTGCAAGAACTCGGGCGGCTTGGGCACGCCCCCGCACCTGCGCCTTGCTCCCGGGGCAATCCACCGCGCCAACAAGGGCGTGCTATTCATCGACGAGGTTTACTCGTTGTCCCCGCGCTCCCAGCAAGAGCTCCTCACCGCGTTACAGGAGAAGAAGTACGCGATTACCGGACAGAGCGAACTCTCCTCGGGCGCGTTGGTGCAGTCCGCGCCCGCGCCCTGTGATTTTGTTCTAGTTGCCGCGGGGAACTACCAGGACATCCGCAAAGTGCACCCCGCGCTCCGCAGCCGCATCCGGGGTTACGGCTACGAGGTTTACATGGAGGAGTCGATTCCAGACACCCTTGAGAACCGCGAGAAAATCGCGCGCTTCGTCGCCCAGGAAGTAGTAAAGGACGGGAAGATTCCGCACTTCGACCGCGCCGCGCTCTTGGAAGTCGTGCGCGAAGCCCAGCGCCGCGCGGGACGCAAGAACAAGCTCACGCTTCGCCTGCGCGAGTTGGGCGGGCTCGTGCGCGCCGCGGGAGACGTTGCGAACGCCAAAGCCGCGGATACGGTAACGCGCGAGCACGTGCTCGAAGCCAAGCGTTTGGCGCGCACCCTCGAACAGCAGATTGCCCACCAGACCGTGGAGTCCCGCAAGGACTACCGGGTGTTCGAGACGCGCGGCGAGAAAGTAGGGAAAGTGAACGGTCTCGCGGTTATGGGGGACTCGGGCGTGATAATGCCCATAGTCGCCGAGGTGACGCCGTCCGCGTCCCGCGACGAGGGCAAGACCATCGCCACGGGCAAGCTCGGGGACATCGCCCAAGAGGCGGTCGAGAACGTGAGCGCGGTAATCAAGAAGTACAGTGGGGTGGACACGCGCGCGTTCGACATCCACATACAGTTCTTACAGACTTACGAGGGCGTGGAAGGGGACAGTGCGAGCATCAGCGTTGCCACCGCGGTCATCAGCGCGCTCGAGGGCGCGGCGATAAAGCAGGATTTGGCTATGACGGGTTCGTTGAGCGTGCGCGGGGAAGTGCTCCCCGTGGGCGGCATCACCCCCAAAATAGAGTCCGCAGTCGACGCCGGCATCCGCCGCGTGATAATACCCAAGGCGAACTACGACGACCTCGGGGCGTTGGATGAGGATAAGCGCAAGCGCATCGAGATTATTCCGGTGAAGAACATCGTGGAAGTCCTCGAGCACGCGTTGAAGCCGGGCAAGAAGAAAGAAGAACTGCTGCGCAAGCTCAAGAAAGCGTTGAACGGCGGCAAGCGCTGACTGCTTCCCGCGCGATTTCCAACTCTTCATTCGTGGGTATGACTAGGACGCACACGCGCGACTCGCGCGAGCTTATCTCGCCTTCGCTTCCGACCAGGGCGGCGTTCTTTTTTGCGTCGAGTTCCACCCCAAAATGGGCGAGGTAACCGCAGATTTCCGCGCGCATTCGCGAATCGTTCTCTCCGATTCCCGCGGTGAACGCGATTGCATCCAAGCCGCCCAGCGCTGCGGCGTACGCTCCTGCGTACTTTGCGACGCGGTAAGCGTACATTTCCAACGCGAGCGAACAGCGCGCGTTCCCTTTTTCTGCGGCGTCGCGGATTTTGCGGACATCCAAGCTGACGCCGGACACGCCGAGCAAGCCGCTCTCCTTGTTGAGCGCGCGGAATATTTCCTCGATTGCGAGCCCATGCTCCTTGTGCAGATAGTGGATTATCTCGGAGTCCAAGTCGCCCGAACGCGTGCCCATCACGAGTCCCTCGAGGGGAGTGAAACCCATGCTCGTGTCCACACTCTTTCCGGCGCGCACCGCGCACACGCTCGAACCCGCCCCCAGGTGGCAGGAGATGATGCGTGCCTTCGGGCTTGCGAGGATTTCGGCGGCGCGCCGCGAAACGAATTGGTGCGAGGGTCCGTGGAACCCGTACCTGCGCACGCCGAGTTCGCTCCACTCGCGGGGTACTGCGTAAGCGAACGCCTTCTCGGGCAGGGTTTGGTGGAATGCGGTGTCGAACACCATCACCTGCTTCGCATGCGGGAGCAGTTCTTGCGCCTGCTCGATTCCCGCGAGGTTCGACGGGTTGTGGAGGGGTGCGAGCTTCGAGTATTTCCTCACGGTTTCGAGGGACTCGCGCGTTACGAGCGTGGGTTCCGTCAAGTTTCCCCCGTGAACCACGCGGTGGCCGACCACGGTTATCTCCCCTGCCGCCGCGTCACCCAACGCCTCGAGGGCGCGCGTTATCGCCTCGCGGTGGTTTGCCGCGCTCGTTTTCTCCGTTTTCTTTACTGCGCCGGCTTCGTGGGTTATGCGCGCGTCGCCGCCCACGTTCTCGACGAGGCCTTTTGCCAGGCGTTCGAAGCCCGGACCGAAGAGCTGGTATTTCACGGACGAGCTCCCACAGTTCAAAACTAGGGTTTTGTTCATTTCAACTAGTTGTGTTGTGGACAAACGGTTTTTTAACTCCCGCGGCGTGCGTTTCCTCATGTTCGCGTTCGTGGAGCCGTTCATCCTCCTCCTGGTCATCATGGATCCGGTGCTCAGCCTCGCCGCGCTCCTGGGTTTGGAGCGCAAGAACAATGCGGCGGAATTGAGGAAGACCGCGCTGCAGTCCGTTTTCGTTGCCACGCTCGTGTTCGTGGCGTTCGCGGTGTTCGGGGACTCCGTGCTCAGCGTCTTGGGCGTTAACCTCGAGAGCTTCCGCGCAGCCGGCGGAATCATATTGATACTCATGGGAATCCAGCTTTCGCTGGGCATCTCGTTCCCGAAGGAGAAGGAGGAGCCCGAGGACATTGCGGTGGTCATCGGTACCCCGCTGATAAGCGGGCCCGCCACGATTACGACTACGATTATACTCGTGAAGGACTTCGGGTTGCACACCACCCTGCTCGCGGGCGGCGCGTCCCTGCTCGTGGTGCTCGCGTCGCTGTTGCTCGCCGGGAACATCCGGAAGCTGATCGGGCGCGCGGGCTTGCGGGTGCTCTCCACCATGATGGGCATCGTGACGATGGCGTGGGGAATGCAGTTCCTGCTCGCGTCGTTCTAGAGCGTTGCTAAAAAAAAGGTTGAGCGCCTTAGTCGGGAGTTGAACCCGAGCCGCGGCCTCGACAGGGCCGAATGCTACCGTTACACTACCAAGGCTTGTTGGGACGCGTAATGTTTACGCTGCCGCGCGGTTATATATTTTGGGGGGGCGCGTTGAGTCCCGCAGGCCAGATTTGAACTGGCAACCCTCTGATTTCGGCTAAGCAACTGTTTCTTTTTTCCGCGAACGGAAAAAACGCCTGACTACAGTCAGATGCTCTGCCAAGTTGAGCTACTGCGGGGCGTCTGCGCATACCCCCCAAACACTTATAATGCCTCAAAGTTTTATTAAGCGTTATGCAAGCCCGCCCAAGCCTTTGTTTGACTATAATTCTGTTCGCCTGCCTGGCGTTCGCGAACACCGCGATGGAAGAAGGACGCCTGTACGCGGACGGCTTGGAGGAAGTTTCCCTCGCCAGCGTGTCGGTTGGCGGGAACGACTACCACATCCTACTCTTCGACAACGTGGAGAGCGTTGTCCTGGACGCCGACTCGCTCGAGGCGGTCACGGATTCCGCGAAAATCGAGGCTGTCGCCGTAGAATACCAGAAGGCGCAACTGCCGTTGCTGGACCCGGATTCCAAGTATGCGGCGGTCAACGCGTCGTTCGCGCCCGTGGACTCGGTTGCCGGCGACTGCGTTGAAGGTTTGCAGTTCTTCTTCTCGCGCCCGGGAAGCCAGCTCATAGTTTACACGCGGGGCGCACCGAATCAGTACCCGCGTTCGCACGACGTGCTCGAGGAGCCGGACAGCGAGTTCATCAACGTTTCATCGTTCAACGACACCTCCCAGCTGGGCGACGCGCACTCGGACTTGTGGGACGCGTTCAATGCGATGCAGTCCTCGGTCGCGACCCTCGAGGCGGCGCGCGATTCGGACAGCATAGACGACGCGGTCACCGCGCTCCACACCATCGTGGAGAACACGGATGCGCTCCTTTTGGCGTACAACGCCTCGTGGTTTTACATCAACGAGATTGAGGCGGAGTGGAACCAGAACTTCATGTATATGTGGATTAACGGCCAGGAGAGGAACTGCGAAGCGTATACCGAGCTGGCGTCGGGCATTTCCGCGCTCGAGTCCGCGGCTAGCGCACCCGAGTTCGAGACCACGGATGAATTGATTTCACGGATAATCAGCGAGACCGCCGAACGCGCCCCGATGGCAGCCCAACTCAAGGTGGTGGACGAGAAGCGCGACGCGTTGTCCGAGTTCAGCGTTCAAGCCAACGCGATAATCAGCGGGTTCGCGGCTTACAACGCGGGTTCCGCGTTCTTCGCCGGGGAATACGCGGCGTTGAACGCGTCGTTTGACGCCATGGCCGCGGAAGGCGCCGAGGACTCCCTTGAAGCGAACGCAGCCGCGTTCGACGCGAAATTCGCGGAGGTTAAGGCGCTCGCGGACTCGTATTCGCTCGCCTTGCAGGAGTATTCCGGGGCTAGGGACGTGCTCGCGAACGCTTCCACGCACCTCGCTGCCGCAGCCGAGAAGTACGGCGGCACGGACGAGCGCATCGTTTCCCTCCAGGCGACCGTCCAGCAGTTGAACTCGCGGCTCACCGTCGAGGAGCAGTTGCTCTCGAGCGGTGCCTACAACGGTTCGACCGCCGAGTTGGATTTGATTTACGTGAACGCAACGAGCGTGAACGCGGCGGCGTTCGGGATGCAGCCCCGCGAGAACGAACTGGATTGGGTAATGATAGGCGGGATAATCGTGCTCTTGCTCACCCTCGTGGGCGGTTTCATTTACCTCAAGAAGTACAAGGACGAAGGCGGGTTCGGCGGAGGCCCGAGCGGACCCAAGTTCCACGAGGAAGGCACTTCAAGTTCGCCCGGCACCATAGTCGAACGCTGAACCGTGTTTCAGAACGAACCTTTTTCAAAAAAAGGTTCATCAAAAACCTGCTTATGGGGGAACCGTGATTCAGAACGAACCTTTTCTTTACGAAAGAAAAGGTTCATCAAAAGAAAACTGGACGGCTTATGGGGGAACCGTGATTCGAACACGGGTCTCCAGCTCCCAAAGCTGGCAGGATGCCAAGCTACCCCATTCCCCCTCTTACTTATTTTTACACCCACACGCGGTTTTAAGCAATGGGGAAACCCGCGAGCGAGGCGAGTATCAGCAAACCGACGCCCGCCAAGCCCAGGAGCCCGCACAACGCGACGGTTAAAAAGTTCACGGCCACGTTCACGCCGTAAGCAGCACCCAGGTAGTTCACCGCGAACAACGCGATTACGCCGAGTGCAGCGTTCACTATGAACTTCTTCAACAGGAACACGATGACGAGCCCGGCGATTATCAACACGACCGCGGCGATTGCGAACGGAATCAAGCTCAAGGCGAACCACTCGAAAATCATTCTTCCACCCTTTTCACTTGGTGCGTCCGGCTTATTTCTTCGTTACGGTGGACGCCCCGCCCTTCTTCGAGACGAGCTGCACGTTGTCTGCGAACGCCTCGAGTTCGGGTTCGTGCGACACTAGTATCACCTGCCCCTCCTTCAGTTCGTCGAAGACTAGACGCATCCTCTCCAACTGCTCGCGGCTGAACCCATCCGTTGGCTCGTCCAAGATGAGCAGGTTCTCCTTCATAGCCGCGCACTCGCGCTTCACCAGCTCGTTCAACGCCAGGCGGTACGCCAATGCAACTGCGGTCTTCTCTCCGCCGCTCAACGCGTTCACATCCTGTTCATAACCATTCTGGGTGACGGTGGGCGCGAACGACTCGTCCAGCGATGCCTCCAAGTCCCCGCCCTCCAGCAGGGCTGCGGTCCACTTCGAGAAAAGCGAGTTGAACTCGCGGTTCAGGTAACGGAGCACGTGCTCTTCAATCGAATCAAGCGCAGGCGCGAAATACTCCTCGAGCCACGCCTTCTTCCCCGAGAGCGCGGTTGCCTCGGCTTCGAAGACGCGCGCCTCCTCTTCCCCGCGGCGCGCCTCGGCTAGGCTGCGTTCGTCGCGCTCCAGCGAGGCGTGCGCAGCTGCTGCGGCTTTTTCCGTGTTCCCGGATTCGAGGCGCAGCGAACGCACTCCCTTTTCCTTTTCCAAGCAGGCGGCCAGCGCGTCCTTCGCTTCCTCCAGGCGCTCCTTCTTCCCCTTGAGTTCGGCTTCCTCGCTGGCAATGTTTTTTTCCGTAACCGTAATTTTCACGGAGAGCGCTTTCGCGCGTTCCTCTGCGGCAGCGGCTTCGGCTTTCCGCTTCTCGGCTTCATTCCAAGCCGCCTCGGCTTTGATTGCCGCGTCTTTTTCCCTGCCCAACTCCTCGCAGCGCGCGTGCGCCCCTGCCGCTTGGCAGGCGAGCTTCCCTTCCTTCTCGTCGTTGTCCTCGATTTTCTTTTTGAAACCCTCGGCTGAGGTTTCCTGTCCGCAAGTCGGGCACGCGCCCTTCTCGACCAGGCGCGCCAAGTCCTCGCTCCTCGCCTGGAGGCGCGCCTTCTCCGACTCGAGGGTGCGCGCCTTCGCTTCGGCGTCACGCAGTTCCCCTGCGAGCGCAGCCGAGGATTTTGCGGGTTTCACAGCCGCGGTCATCTCAAATGTTTTTTTCGCGAGGCGTCCGGCTTCCGCGGCGTACTCGGCGAGCGCGGCGCGCGCCAATGCAACCGAGCGTTCGAGGCGGGGCACCTCGGCTGCGAGCGCGGCTGCCGCTGCCTTGCTTTTCCCGAGCGCTTCGAATTCGGCTTCCGCTGTTTCGAGCGCGGCGCGCTTGAGTCCGGCTTGCGTTTCGAGTTCAATTGTTTTCGCGCGCTCCTCCTCCACCGCCTCGGCGAGCGAAGCGATGCTCTCGCGCAACGCGGGCAAACCCCGCAACGCGCCCTCGAGGAAATTGGCGCGCAGGCGCATCGCCTGTAGCGCCGAGCGCGCGTTGTCCTTCGCGTTCTTGTATTCCTCTACCCCGAACGCCTTGCGGAGCGTCTGCAACCGCTCGTCGGGCTTCTGGGCGAGTATGAGCTTCATTTCCTCCTGGGGGGTGAAAACCGCGTAACGGTAGATCACGCTCGTGCTCTTCGCGTCCGGCGGCTCGTTGAACCCGAGTATCTTGAGCACCGCGGGCTTGATTTCCGAAGGCGCGAGCGTGCGGCGCACGCCGTCCGACTCGAGCCAGCCCTCCCCCTGCGTCACCGCCTTCCTGCGCTCGAGGGTGCGTTCGACCGCGTACCTGACGCCGTTCGCTTCGAAGTCCAGGCGCACCCTGCCGTTCTTGGCGCCGTGCCTCAACAAGTGGCTCGCCTTGATTTCACCGAGTCCGAACAACGCGAATTCCACAGCGTACAAGAGCGTGCTCTTTCCCGAACCGATGTCGCCCTCGAATAGCGTGACTCCATTCGCGAAGTCCACGACCGCGCTGGAGTAAGAGCGCACGTTCTCGAGTTCGAGGCGCAACAGTTTCACTCAAAGCGCCTCCAATGCCTTCGCCGCCTTTGCCGTAACACGCGCCTCGAAGTCAGTGCGCGTCTCCCCCTCGGGTTTCGCCTCTTTGAGCGCGTCAAGCAGGGGCAGGGCGGGTGCCGTGTTCCACTTCCCGCAAGAGAGTTCTTCGAACAGCTTCTCCTCGACTTCCCGCTTGTTCTCCCCTTCGACTTTGAACGCTGCTGATTCGGGCGACGACAAGCCCGCGCGGTTCACTTTCACCGCCAGCGCACCAGTGAACGCCGCGGCAATTGAGTTGAACTCGATTTCCCCGGGATTCCCGGACGCGAGCGTCCCGTGCACCTTGAGCAGGACTATTTTGCCCGCGCACTTGCATGCACGCGCCTTTTCCAACAAGGCTTCGCGCACTTGCGCCGGACTCTTTTCGTTGGCGTCCGCCTCGACCGCAATTGCCTGCGCCGCGTTAACGGGTTTGAATTCAGTTGTTGTTTTTCCGTTGTTCACGCGCACCAGGTAGAACCCGTGCTCTTTTTTTGAGAGGTCCTCCAAGTCACGGTAATCCGCGGCGAACAACGGCCCCGGAAACACGATTTTTCCATAGTTTTTCTCGGTTGTTTCGATGCGTTCGTGCACGTGCCCGCCCGCGTAATAGTCGAAGCCCTTCGGGAACAGCGAGAGCGGCACGCCGTCCACTCCCTTCAGGAAGTCCGGCTTGTGTTCCTCTACCCCCGAGTGGAAAACGAATATCTTGTAACCAACACCCGCCTCGAGGGAAGCGCGGTCGAGCGCCTCGAAGTGCTCGCGTTCGATGCCGCGCTTTCGGGCATCCAAGCCCGTGAGGCGCGCCCCGGTTTCCTTGTCCTCGGCGAACGAGAGCTTCAAGCGTTCCCCCTCGTAATCTCCGAGGGACACCTTGGACAGGAGCCCCGCGCTCTCGAGCACGTCGATTAAGTTTTTCTCGGCGGGAGAATAGTCGTGCGAGCCGTACACCGCGTACACGCGCTTGCCTTGGTCGCGGAGGCGGCGGAGCGCGCGCACCGCGCGGTTTGCCACCCCTAAGTCGGGTAACGGGGAGTCGAACAAGTCGCCCGCGATGATTACGAAGTCCGCTTCGCCGCACCCATCCAAGGCGAGCTCGAAGGCACGGCAGTTCAACTCGCGTAACTCGGGTTCCCGGAAAGCCCCGAGGTGGACGTCGCTGATGTGCGCGAAGCAGAAGTCCTTCATAGCAGTTTTTTGGTCGCCAGCGAATTTAAACGAAGCGAGGGGTGACTGCCGGTGTTAATTGCCCTTTATACCATCGCTCGTATTCCTTGTGGTTGCCCACGAAGACGACGCGCTTTTGTTTGAGGTCCGCACGCGTCTTGAACACGATTCTGTAACCGCCGACTTCCTCCACGAACACGGGCAAGCCGCGCCTCAAGTGCCTGGATTCGGCGTCCTCGCGCTCCAGCCACGCCAGCTTTTTGGCTATCTTGTCGCGCGCCGTCTTGTCCAACCGCGACAACTGCCTCGCGGCTTCCTCCTCGAGCGCTACTTGAAACGCCAATGAATCACTTCCGCGCGTTCGCGCGCTTTACCGCCTCGCGCCAGGGCACGAGCTTGCGCTTGCCGGCGTCAATCTCGGCGTCAATCCGCTCGGTTTTGCGCGCCACGAGTTCAACCTCGATTTCCTTTGGGTCCATCAAGCAATACTCCCTGCCGAGTTCGAGCACGCCCGCGCGAATGGCTTCCGAACGGGTTTGAAAATAACCCCGTTCAACGAGCTTATCCAGCACCACGGAAACCGCGCCCTCCAACCTAACCACTGCTTCCAAGCAAACCACCTATAGAACATATACAAAACACCTATTATTATAGGTATTCTGTATTTTGCGGCGGGTTGCCCGGTAGCTGTTCCGCGGCCGGGTTAAAAAACGATTTCCAACCCGTGCCTGCCGGTGGAGATGCCTCGTTTTTGTTTCGAGTCCGCGCGTTTTGAGTGCCAGCCGAGGTTATAAGGCGGGCTTGCCAGTAATGTTTTTATGCCTAGGCCTATGCTTGAGAAGCCGGCGTTTAATCGTCGGGATTTGTCCCGGTTATCCGGAGAAGAGCGCAAAAACTATCTCGCTAACCTGCTTAGGTTGGTGCCAAGCCCGATCCATTCTAACACTAAACCCATAATCGCCGCGTTTATGAAAAATAGGTCACTTAATACTGCCGCGAAAGTGTTGAATGATACCGGCGTTGTTGTCAACAAAATAGCACAAATATTTAGGGCGCACGGCGCTGATCACCGCGGAATTACTAATGGTTTGAATGCTGCGGGTTTTGGTAATGAGGATATTGCTCGTGGTTTGAAGTCTGCTGGTTTTGATTACGAGGATATTACTAGTGGTTTGAAGTCTGCTGGTTTTGGTCATGAGGATATTGCTCGTGGTTTGATTTCTGCGGGTTTTGGTGAGGATACTATTGCTAGTGGTTTGAAGTTTGCTGGTTTTGGTAATGAGGATATTGCGGTTGGTTTGTTTGCTGCTGGTTTTAGTCATGTGGGCGTTGCGAGTGGTTTGAAGGCTGTAGGGTATAATCATGTGGACGTTGCTCGCGGTTTGATTGCTGCTGGTTATGGTCCTAAGGATGTTGCCCGTGGTCTGATTGATGCGGGGTTTAGTCCTGAGCGCGTTGTTCTTGGTTTGAAGTTTGCGGGGGTATAACCCTATGGCTGTTGCGATTGGTTTGAATGCTGCTGGTTTTAATCATAAGGCTATTACCCGCGGTTTGAATGTTGCTGGTTTTGATCATAAGGCTATTGCCCGTGGTTTGAATGCTGCGGGTTTTGATTATGTGGATATTGTGGCTGGTTTGAAGTATGCGGGTTTTGGTCACGAGGATATTGCGGTTGGTTTGAAGTCTGCTGGGTATAGTCCGGCGGATGTTGCTCAGTGTTTGAAAGCGGTTGGTTCTAGGGATTACAACGAACTTGCTCGTGCTTTGAAAGCCGCTGGTTTTGATAACCTAGACATTGCCCGCTTTTTGAAGGCTTCCGGTTTGAGTACTGCCCGTTACCCCTATAATCCTGGACCTAGTCGGGCGGTTCTTAAAAAAGTTATAAAAAAATAGGTGCCGGCGGGTGTTGGTTCAGCGGAGTGATACGTGGTGGTGGCGGAAGCGCTGCCACACGCTCGGCTCCTTATTCGTGAGCGTCACCGTGCGGTCGTCGTGGATGCGCGCGTGCGCGTGCTTTGCGTGCAAGCCGTGTGCACGGAATGCCTCGCGCAAGGCGGCGCGTTCGCGTTCGACTATGCTGCGGCTGTAATACATTCCCGCGAGGATTACGAGCGCGAAGAACAGGGGCGCGTTCGACAGGACGAATTCCGTTAGCGGGTGGATTGCCGTGCGAAGTATTATGGGGTGTGCGGCGAGCGCGCTCAACGCCAGCGCGGTTAAGCCCAGGGCTTCGGCAGCGTAGTAACGCGCGCGTAACGCCACGAAGCGCGAGACGCGCGCGCGCAACGCCGCGGGTAACTCGGCGTGCGCGTAGTGCCGGTCCTTCACGGGTAACTCCTCTTCGCCGCCTGGCTGGGGCGGATGTGTTCTTCGAACAACGGCACTGCCACGGGCAGGGCGAAGCGGGTGAAAACGCTCGTGACTATAGCCTCGCCCTTGTCGAGCGCGGCAATCGCCTTATCATCCGTGGACAAATCCTGGGAGGCGCTTGCTATGAGCGCGTCGCGCTCCTGTTTCATCTCGTTTCCGAGTATGATTTTCGTGTTCAGGTTCGCGAGCACCTCGCGGGGAATCAAGCTCGCGAGCTGGGTGACTGCTATCAAGCCGACGCCGAACTTGCGTCCCTCGCGCGCGATGCTCGAAAACACGTTCGCGCCCGCGGCTTCGCCGAGCACGCGGGGCGCCTCCTCGAGCACCACGCTAACTACGGGTTTGTTCTCTTGTGCTGCCTTGCGTTTGTTGAAGAGCGCGTTCGCGAAAACGCTCGCGACTAGGAGTTCGGCTTCGCTCGAGAGGCGCGAGGTATCCACGAGCACCTTGCGGGAGGCGAGCAGGTGGCTGGTGACATCGTCCACTATTGTCTTGCCGCCTTCCGCGGTGAAAACGCGTTCGTCGAGCACGATTCCGAGCTTGCGTTGGAGCACGTTGAGCGTAATGTCCTGGACTTTGTCGCCCAAGGTTTCGCCGGCGAGGAGTTTGGGCACCCACTCGTGGTCCCAGCTCTTGAACGCCAGGTGCATGGTTTGCTGTTGCGCTTCGGTGAACGGCATCACGCCGTTGAAGTGCCACGGCTTGAGCGACGCGTAGTTGATGCGGAGCGAGACCTGTCCGTTCTCGGGGTTCGGGGAATACGATTTCAGCCACTCGCCCGCGTGCGGGTGGCTGCGTAGGGCGCGGTGGTACTCGTTGTGCGGGTCCATCACAAGACAGCCGCAGTAACCCTTGTCAAGCAAATCGTAGAGCATGACTTTCACGAGGTTGCTCTTGCCGCGTCCGGTGGTTGCGGGTATGAGGATGTGGTGGCTCAACACTTTCTCGCCGTCGAGCTCGATGCGCTTGCCGGTTGTCTTGCTCCCGTTCCGTAAGTTACCAATGTACAACGGTTTCTCGGGTTTCTCGAGGAACGCCAAGTCCGAGTCGTTGATGCGTCGCAAACCCTTGAAGAAAGCGGGGAGGCGCTTCGTCGCGACTGCTTTCCCGTTCCGCAAGGTAACCAAGCCCTTGACCTTGGCTAGCACGTAGTTGCGTAATTCTTCCTCGAAGAAAACCGATTTCTCCGCCTTGCCTTCGAGTTTGAGTCCGCTCATCAACTCGATTTGCTCGGGCGCGGTCTGGCTCCCGTACTCCAAATCGTACACCTGGAGGAGCTGCGTGGAGTCGCCTTCCTCGCACGCGAGCAACTCGCCGATTTCGAGCGCTTCGCCGCTCTTCTGGCGCACGGCGATTTCCCCGAAAGCGCCCGAGACAATCTGGCTTACTATCTCCATTTGAAGCACCTCAAATCCTATCCAAGTAATCGTGAGCGTCCACGGTTGCGGAGTCGCGTTCGATTTCCCGCCACGCTTCCACGCCGAGTTCCGCCGCGGCAACCGTGCGCAACTGCCTTGCCTCCTCGAAGGACACGCGGGCGCGCTTGTCTGCATCCACCAAGCCGTACGGGTAACCGAGGAACGCCAAGTCCGCGGACTGGAACGCGAGCGCAGGAAGAACGCTGAACGGGTCGCACCCGCGCTTGACTTCGAAGCGGAAGCAGTGCGTCGCGTTCTCGTGGAGTTTGGCGACGAACAAGTCCGCGTCGTGGTCGGGCTCCGCGTTCACGCAAAGCGGACCGTACACCCAGGGCGCCTTGCGGGCGCCGGCGAGGCGTGCGACCGCGGACACGAGCGGCAGTCCCGTTGTAGTGTAAAGCGAACTCGTCTTGGCGAGCGCCGAGAACACGCCTTTCGCTTGCGCGTACGCGCTTTTCGCGTAAGCCGCTTCGTTCGTCACGCTCGACTGGAGCGTGCCGTCCCGCACTGGGTTCTCGCACGCACCCGCCAGGATCCATTCGGCGTAACGCCGCGCAACGGCACCCAGGGCGCTCGGGGGTGCCTTGAACCCGCCTTGCGCGAGCGAAGGGTCAACCCAATCCAATGCAACGATGTCGTCGAGTAGCTTTTCGCCGCTCAACTGCAGCGTTTTTGCAGTCAAGAGCATCTTGCCGCCCGACGGTTCGACGCGCGTGATTACGAGGAACTCGGATTCGCGCGAGCCCGTGCGCGCGGCGCCGTCGAAAGTGTTCGCGTAAATGCGCACGAGCTGGATTGAGAGGTTCGGCGTGTTCACCACGCTCGCGTTGCCTCCGTCCACGCACGACAGCAAGCCGGGTTCGGCGTCGAACGAGCGGAAGCGCGCCTCGTCGAACGCGAGCGAGCGGTAGCGCGGGTCCGTGAACAGCGGTTCGCCCAGCTCGGTTGCGTGCGGCTTCAAGTCAAGGGAGAACATGTTAACGACTCTTTGTTTTTCGATTCTTATTTAGGCTTTCGCGTTCGAAGCCGCGCGGGCGGACGGCGGGTTTTGCGTTTGGACTGCGGTTACCCGGTTTTTCGCGTGCAATCCGCTATCGAAAATGTTTTTAACGCAGCCATGGTGCGGCTTGCGTGGCGGAGCTTCTCAAGGAAATCGTGCAGCACAAGGGTCTCGCAATCGGCGGTTTCCTGCTTTTGCTGTTCGGATTTTTCCTCGCCGCCGCAGTCGACAACATAAGCCACGACCTTGCGGCGAATGAACGGGTGCAACTGGAGAAAGGGATGCAGGATGCGGTGAGCCGGCACCAAGAGGACCGGTTGCAACAGCAAATCCAGTTTGATTCCAACAAGAAGGTGGAGCTCCAGAAGACCGTGGCGCAGTTCACGATGGCGCTGAATTACGATGTAGCCCAAATCGAAGCCTCCATCTCCGAATACGGTCCGGAGGACGTTTCGGACCTCAACCTAGCCAACAAGTCCGCCGCAGCCGAAAAATTCGCCTTGCAGGCAAACGAGCTTTTCTCGCATCTCGACGGTTTCATGGTTTTCATCAGCGACAACGAGGCGGAGTTCGAAAGGCTCGGGGACAACGACTTGAACCTGACCGAGGGTATAGAAAGCTTCTCCGCAGCCAAGACGGGTATAATGGAATTGAAAAGCCAGATGGCTCTTGAACTGGAAACATTCGCGAAATCGAATACTTACAAGGAAAGCGAGCGAATGCGGGTCATCGGGGACGCGCTCGCGCTTCTCAGGAGTGAATCCCAATGAAATACTGTCCGGCATGCGGAAAGGCGCTCCCCCAGCCGAACCCGAAGCACTGCCCGGAATGCGGCGAGGCAACGAGCGCGCGGTTTGCCGCAAAAGCCGTGGAGAAGAAGCCGAAGATGAGTATTGTCGGACGCCTGCGGGTACTCGGCATTGCAGCTCTCGTGTTGATTTTCCTTTTCGCGGCTGCAATGTGCGCGGCTGCGCCTTGGCAACGCGCGGCTGCGGCGGGAAACCAGTATTACGAATACCTGACAATGTTCAACAACGACTTGAACGACCTCCAGCAACTCAACGAACAATACGACGAACTGCCGCTCGACGATTCGGCGTTCAATCGGAAGTCCGCGATTGCGGGCAGTTACGCCCTGCAGGCAAGCCAGGCGGTAACCACCTGGAGGTACTTCGATTCCTTCATAACCAAAAACCAGGCGTCGCTGGCGCGGTGGGATTTGAACGCCAGCCTGACGCAGGCGCGGATAACGGATAGTCGGGCGGTCGTACGGAACACCGCGAATAAAATGGCTTCGGAACTCGAGGAATTCGCGGGCTCGAACCCGGAGAGAATGGCTTCGATTTCAAGGATGCTCGAAAAACTCAAGGAACTGGGGAACTTGCAATGAAACTGATTGCCAACGGATACGGGTTGACTGCGCTGTTGCTTGCGGCGTTGTTGTTGGCTGCGCCCCTTGCAAGCGCTCAGGAGGAAGAAATGATTTCCGTGCCGTTCGTTTTCCAATTCTATTTCCTTTATGGAACGAGCGTAGGCGAATGCGATGCCAATTGCGTGGGCTCGTGCATGTCCCCGTGCTATGCCGCTGCGGCAGCTGCAGGCGGGTTAAGTGGCACCTCCAACTGCGGTTCCGTGTGCCCGTCCAGGTGCGCCAGCGAATGCGCCGCGGTATTTTCAAACGCGTACCAGGCGGACGACGGGCTTCCCTCGACCCCATTCGAACCGGAATGCAGTTACGGCTCCTACACCGCTTGCGAAGTACCGCAACAATCCGTGTCGGAGATAGAACCGTCCTGGCCCGTTATTTCCGAGGGAACGCCCTCGCTCGATGGACCCGGGATGCTTGGCGGAGGCACGGAGAGCGACGGGGAATACGATGGTGGCGCGGGCATAACCGTCGAGCCGCAAACCTGTGCCGCAACAGCACCCGACGGCCACCCGCTGCGGTGGGACCAGATTTGGGGTTGCTATGACATTTTCTGGAAGAACGATTACTGCGCTGTCGCAACCGGCTGCAACACCGGCGTGCCGTGCACCGGAAGGCAGGGTTGCATATGGAATGGTGCCTCCTGCGTGCCGTGCAATGCGCCGACCTGCATATACTCGTGTCCTGGAACTGGTGGCGGACCCGCTGCGCCAGCCGACCGGGTGACTGCGGTTCAAAATGAAATTCCCGCGCCCACTGCTGCACCGACGCGCCAGGCGGGCGGAACACCGACTCCCGTGCCAAGCGCAGCGCCAGCACAGCCCACCCCAACAGCCATCCCTACTGCAACGCCCGCCCCGGTATGCGGCGCCTACGGGAACTGCAAGGCGTGCGTGAACGCGGCGAAAGAGGAGGGTGAAAGCGTTTGCGGGTGGTCCGAATTCCTAAACATTTGCATGGACGGCGACACCTGGCGCGCGGTGAACGCGAGCGGGCTCAAGGCCGGCTGGGCGGATGAGGAAAAGTACTGTCCGGTCCAAGCCGAGGTTTACTGTTTTGAATTCACCGACTGCTTTTCCTGTGCTGGCAATGCCGGCGTCAAACGCGAGTGCCTGTGGTCAACCACCCAGGAAAAATGCGAGCCCTACGACGCGTTCGGGGATTTCAAAACCGAGGACAACCCGAAGGGCAAGGACGTGATTCTTCCAACAATGTGCTCGGAGCGCGACTGCTCGGCGTATTCCGGGTGCGCGGAATGCGAGGGTAACGCCGCGTGCATTTGGCCGGAGGGCGGCGATGAGTGCTCGACGTTCAAAGGCGACGGCGAGGGCGCATACTTCTTCCCGAGCGCGTGCCCTGATGCAACAATTGAAGCGGTTGTGGCTGCGCCGACGTCCGTCCCCTGTCCGGCGGGCTGCAAGTGCAACTCGCAGGCGAAACCGGTTTCGTGCGGCGGCAAGAGCATTGATTCCGCGAGCCTGGTTTCAGTTGACCGCGCGGTTGTAAACGCGGGCGCTTCTCTCCAGCGGGTGAACGAGGTGGAGTTCAACCAGGCTGCTGCCGGCGGGAACGCATCCTACGCCGTGCGCGGTTCCCGGAGTGGAGTGGTATTCTTCGTGTTGCCCGTGAGCTTTGACGTTACCGCGGTTGTGAACGCGGAGACCGGCGAAGTCGAATCAGTCGAGCAGCCCTGGTGGAGCGTCCTAGTCGGCTGAAAGCAAGTTTTTTTAACCCATTTTGATTGACCAATTTATGAAAGACCGACAAGTCGGGTTGATGCTCGTCGCAGTGGCTGCGCTAGTTGGCTTCCTCATATGGTCGTACGACGGCGCGCTCACCACGATAGTGAACGCCACCTGTTCGCACGGGCCCACCTGCTCAATGTACGCCACGATTGATGCGCAGCGCAATGTGGCGTATGCGTTTGCAACGCTCGTCGCCTTGGCGGGTGTGTATTTTGTTTTCTTCAAGAAGGACGAGCCGCCCGTTGAGGGGAATAAACGCAATGCAGCGTCTGCGGACTTGTTGAAATTGGAGGGCGACGAGAAAACCGTTGCTTCCTACGTTCAAGAAGCTGGCGGCTCCCTCTATCAAAGCGACCTTGTTTCCAAAACTGGATTCTCCAAAGTCCGCGTGACGCGCATTTTGGATAAGCTGGAGAACGACGGCGTGATAGAACGCAAGCGCCGCGGCATGACTAACATAGTCGTCCTCCGTTGAACGCATGGAACCTTCCCTGAAACCAGTCTTAGACGGCGCCTGAAACCAGTTTCATCAGCAGTAATACTAGCTGTTTCAAGCCAGTAAACTGCATGAAAAATTTAATCGAGGCGCCCGCATCCTGTTGTGAGGTGCCAAAGGACAATGACGGACTGAAACGGAGCGTGCTTTACGGCTTGTTGCCGCACGCGGGCTGCATCGCATTCATCGCCGCTTCCGTTCTGGGGGTCACCCTTCTGGCAGACCTTTTCAAGCCGCTATTGATGAGCCGGTACTTCTTTTACGGGCTGATAGCGCTCTCGCTCGGGTTGGCGGCGGTTTCCTCTGCGCTATACTTGAAGCGCAACGGCCAGCTTTCGGCTTGTGGCGCGCGCAAGCGGTGGAAGTACCTCACAGTCATGTTCGGCTCGACCATCGGCGTGAACCTGTTGTTCTTTTTCGTGCTGTTTCCCATGCTCGCCAACTTCACCGCAGCCCAGCCCGTTGCACTGGCAAACGAGTCGTGTCCGTTTGGCAGTTCCGGACAAGCGGACTGCGCGCTTGCGGGTTTCAGCATCGTGCGGCAAGCTTTGCCGCAAACGGCTTCGCTGCAGCTATCTGTTGACATCCCCTGTTCGGGGCACGCGGCGCTCATTTCCGGCGAGCTTAAGAAAGTCGACGGCGTGACTGCCGTGCGGTTCGACTCACCCAACCTGTTCGCGGTTTCCTACGATGCGTTGCGCACGAGCCCGCAGGGCATACTGTCGCTTGCGGTTTTCAAGGAGTATCCCGCAACGATTATCAACGGGACTTAAGTGATTGCAGGAGGGCTGGCTGATGAACAAGACAACGTTGCGTGTCACGGGAATGCACTGCGCTTCGTGCGCCGTCAACCTTGAGAAGGCGCTCAAGAAGACGCCGGGCGTTACCGGCGCGTCCGTCAATTTTGCCACGCAAAAGGCGACGGTGGAGCACGCCGAGCACGTGCATTCCGCGGAACTGGTGGCTGCGGTAAGCAAGGCGGGTTATACCGCGTTCGAGCAGGGAATCGCGCATGTGCCGGTCGAGGAGTCAACGGAAGTCAAGAATGATTTGCTCGTTGCCGTGCCGCTCGCTTTCCTCGTTTTCGTGCTTTCGTTCGTCGAAAGCGTTCCTTCGCTGCTCTTGTTTTTCCTTGCGCTGCCCGTGCAGTTCTGGGCGGGCCGCAGCTTTTACGCCCGCACGCTTGCAGCGTTGCGCCGCGGAAGCGCGGACATGGACGTACTCGTGGCAATCGGCACGAGCGCCGCGTTCTTCTACAGTGCGGCGGTAACTTTCGGCTTCCTCCAGGGTTCTCTGTACTACGACGGCGCGGCGGTCATAATCGCGTTCATCCTCCTCGGGCGCTACCTTGAGGCGCGTTCGCGCTCGCTTACCGGCGAAGCCGTGCGCAAGCTCATGGATTTGCAGCCAAAAAAAGCGCGCGTCCTGCGCAACGGACGCCTAGTCGAAGTGCCCGTTGAACTGTTGAAAGCCGGCGATGTTTTCCTCGTTAAGCCCGGCGAGCGCGTGGCAACTGACGGCATCGTGGTTTTTGGGGACTCGGCGGTGGACGAGTCCATGGTAACGGGCGAGTCCATGCCCGTTGAAAAAAGAAAAGGCGACGCGGTGGTCGGCGGCACGGTTAACGGAAGCGGGGCGCTTCGCGTGCGCGCCACGCGCGTCGGTTCCGAGACGATGCTCGCGCAGATAGTCAAGCTGGTCGAGGACGCACAGGCAACCAAGGCGCCCGTGCAGCTCCTCGCGGATCGTGTCGCAGCCGTGTTCGTGCCCGTGGTGATAGTGATTGCCTTTGCAGCCGCAGGATACTGGTTGCTTCTCGCTCACGCGTCGTTCGACTTCGCGCTAACGGTTTTCGTTTCCGTGCTCATAGTCGCGTGCCCGTGCGCGCTGGGCTTGGCGATGCCCGTAGCCGTGCTCGTTGGAACGGGGAAGGGCGCGGAACAGGGCATACTAATCAAGGGCGGCGACGCGCTGGAAGCCGCGGGAAAAATAAATACTGTTGTTTTCGACAAGACGGGCACGCTCACCAACGGCAAGCCGAGTGTTACGGACGTGGTCGCGTTCGGGAAGGTTGACGCGCTGCGCTTTGCCGCAATCGCGGAAAAGAATTCCGAACACCCGCTCGCGAAGGCGATTCTCGCCAAGGCGGGTCGCGTGCCGAACCCGACTGCATTCAAAAGCGTCACCGGCAAGGGCGTGAAGGCGCGCTATGCTGGGAAGGAAATCGCGGTTGGCAGCAGGAAGCTGGTGAAGTGCGGTGCGAAGGAGGATTCGGCTGCGAAAAAGCTGGAGGCGCAAGGTAAGACGGTCGTTTTCGTTGGTTTGGACGGCAAGTGCGTGGGCGTGATAGCGATTGCGGACACCATCAAGCCGCACGCCGCCGAGGCGGTTGCCGCACTCAAGCGCAAGGGCTTCAACGTGGCGATGATTACGGGCGACAACGAGAGCACTGCGCGCGCGATTGCCACCGAAGCGGGCATTGACGAAGTGATAGCCGAAGTGCTTCCCGTGGAAAAGGAACGCGAAGTCGCGCGCATGCAAAAAGCCGGTCGCAGGGTTGCCTTCGTTGGCGACGGGGTGAACGACGCACCCGCCCTCGCCCGCGCTGAGCTGGGCATCGCGTTGGGCAGTGGTACGGATGTGGCTATGGAAACCGGTGGCATCGTTCTCGTGCGTAACGACTTGCGCGACGTCGCCGCGGCAATCGACTTGAGCTGTTACACGCTGCGCAAAATCAGGGAGAACCTGTTCTGGGCGTTCGCCTACAACGTCGCCGCGATTCCAGTCGCCGCGGGCGCGCTGTATTCGTACGGCGTGATGCTTGACCCCATGCTGGCAGGTGCTGCGATGGCGTTCTCAAGCGTTTCCGTGGTTGGCAACGCGTTGCTAATGCGCGGCTGGAAGCCGGAAGATCACGGGTAGGCGCGGTTGATTACGCGCGGGAACGGCACCGCGTCCCGGATGTGCTCGAGGTTCAAGAGCCACTTCACGAGGCGCTCGATTCCCAACCCGAACCCGCTGTGTGGCACCGAGCCGTAACGCCGCAAGTCCAGGTACCACTCGTACTCCTTCAAGTCGAGCCCCTGCGCGCGCATCTTGTTCACGAGCGCGTCGTAATTCCACTCGCGCTGGGAGCCCCCGATTATTTCGCCGTGCCCCTCGGGTGCGAGGACGTCCGCGTTCAACGCGTACTTGCCGTCCGGCGTTGTCGCCATGTAGAACGGCTTGATTTCCGCCGGGAAGCGCGTCACGAACAACGGCTTCTCGAGGCCCTCGGTGAGCTTCTCTTCCTGGGGGACGCCGAAGTCGTCGCCCCACTCGATTCCGCACGTTTCCACTGCCTCGTCGTAAGTCATGTGGTGGAACGGCGGCTCGATTGCGAACAACTCTTCCGTCTTGCGGTTGAAGTGCCTCAAAAACGGAGCGTCGTTTTCGGCGAGCTTGCGCGCCACGTACGAAACGAGTTCCTCCTGGAGGCGCATGTTGTCCTCGTTGTCGTAGTGCGCGGCTTCCTCCTCGAGGTGCCAGTACTCGGTCAAGTGCTTTACCGTCCGGCTTTTTTCGGCGCGGAACGACGGCGCGAGAATGAATACTTTCTCGAGGGAGGTGATGAACGCCTCGTTGTAGAGCTGCCCGCTCTGGGACAGGTATGCCTTTTCGCCGAAGTAGTCGAGCTCGAATAGCGTGGAGCCGCCCTCGCACCCGCTCTTCGTGATTATCGGGGGTGAAACCTCCCAGAAGCCCTGCTGCTGGAAGTACTCGCGGAGATAACGCACGATGTGGTCGCGCGCCTTCATGGCGTTCGTTAGCTTTTGCGAGCGCAACCACAAGTGCCTCTTGTCCAACAAGAGCTCGGGGCTCTGGTGCTCGGTAATCGGGAACGCCTCGCCGTGGTGCGTCAAACGGAACATTGTCGCACGGAGCTCCCACCCGCCCGGGGCGCGCTCGTCCCTGTGCACGGTGCCGCTAACCTCGGCTGCGGACTCGATGAAAACCTTGCGCGCATCCTCGAAGTCGTTCTCCGGCACGGAGTCCTTCTTGACTGCGCACTGGATCGTGCCCGTGGAGTCGCGCATCACCACGAAAGCCAGGTTATTGCTCGCGCGCGCCCGGTGAACCCATCCGCGAAGCGAAACGCTTTCGCCTTCGGCAGCCTTCCCATCCAGGACGAACCCGATTGGCGTGAACATGGTTAAACCATTGTGCGCGAACCAATAAAAACATGGCTTTACGGCGCGGGCGAAAAGCAGTTATTAACGCGCGCAGTTCGCTCGTCATGTTCAAGCAAGCCATAATCCTGCGTTCGGATTTGGGCATGGGAAAAGGCAAACTCGTGGCGCAAGGAGCACACTCCTCATTAGAAGCGTTCCACGAGGCGCAGAGGAACAACGCGCTCGCGGCAATCGCTTGGCGGCAGGGCGGCGCGAAGAAAATCACGTTAAAAGTGGATAGCGAAGCCGCGCTCCTCGAGTTGCACGCGCAAGCGAAGCGGGCGAAGCTCCCGTGCGCCTTAATTCGGGACGCGGGGCACACCCAAGTCGAGGCGGGCACGATTACCGCGCTCGCCATCGGGCCCGCTTCGGACGGGGCAGTGGACAAGCTCACGGGCGACTTGAAGCTACTCTGATTGCTTTGCCTGAAACCGCTTTTTTCAAGAATTCTTTTGCACCTGGCGGAAGTGTTATGTTACGTATGCTGCGCGCTATCACCGCCCTGCGAGCTTTCTTCGTGCCCATTCCGGACACGAGGTTGCGTAAGTATTCGACTCCCCCGTTGGGCATATGTTCCTCCATTTGGTATGCTTCCCGTCCCAAAAACGTGCCCAGCCAGTATGCGTTTGATTTCTCGTTTTTTTCTACGTCTTCTTTTTCTTTTGGCTCCTCGGCAGCCATAATCTCTTCGTGAGTGTATTCCGGTTGGCTTTTCGCAGTCACAACTATTTTTGTGCCTGCAGGGTAATTGGTAACCATTGCGGTGTATTTTCCGATTGCATTCACTATTGCGTGTGGCAGTTCCAAGGCGTGCCCGGTTTCATGGGACATTACCTGCGCAACAAAGATTTCCGCGGACTTTGGAATCCTTTGTTCTGTATATTTTTTGATTGGACCCACAGTTATTAATCGTAATCCATCTATTCTACCACATCCAGCGGATTCTTCTTCAAAGCGGGTTCCAGCCAATATAATCCGAGCTTTAAGGTTCGGTCTTTTTGCTTTTGCTACCCTGAGGGTGGTGAATATTCCCCGTATTGCCGCATTTTTTTGCGATGGTGTGAGCTGGTTCCAACGGCTTTCATTAGGCCAATCGTATTCTTCAGCAAGTTCTCTGGCGCGTTCCAGACTCTTTTCGGCGAGTTTCCTCAAACCTTTTTCAGCTTCACTCTTCAACAACGCTTCTTTCTCTTCCGGTGTTAGACTAAAACAATATCTTAAATCGTTTAAGATTTCCCGCGCTCTTTCTGGTTGATTGTGAATGGCGTCGGCTGCTTCGTGCAAGTTGTCTGCATTATCTATTTCCCGAGATAAGTGCAAACCCCGGCAGTTCATTTGCGATTCGGAGAATTTCTCTTCAGGCATTCAAGCGACCTCCTCGAACGAGAGCCCCGAACTTGTTTCGCGCTTGTTGAGCGAGTGCCCCGCGGGCGTCTCGTTAAAGCATGCGAGCGGGAAGAAACGCCAGCCCTTCCGGCACTGCCTCCACGCCACGAACACGGGCACGCCCGTGGCACGCTCCCAGTCGCACATGATAGCAAACTTCCGTTTCTCGATGTAAAGGCTGTTCGCCCAGTACTTGCACTCTATCGCGAGACGCTTGGTTGTTTTCAACGCGAGCAAATCAGGGCTCGTGCCGTCCGCGCCGCTCCCGCCCGAGCGCACCACGCGGTAACCGCGCGCTTCAAGGAGCTTCTTGAGTTCGCGTTCGGCAGCGGAACCCTTGTTGTAAGCCATTTAGAATAATTAGATTGTTTTCGGGCGTTTAATTATGCGAGCTTGACGCGCTTCACTCCACCCCAGTTCTTGAGCGCGCTGATGACTTGACTCGCGTCGCCTTCAACCGCTTCAACTACCGGGTTGCGCCATCTAGAGAAGGTTATCCGCACCTTGTTTTGCCCGCGTTGGTTGCTTGGCGAAGTGTAGGTAACCGCGTTGCCGTTGATTTCAACCGCGTGGTATTTCCCGAAGTGCGCTTCCAGTATCTGCTTCGTGCGCTGGGCGCGTTCTTTCGGTCCGAACAAGCGGGACAGCCTGATTTTTGCCCGAGGCAAGTCATACAGCGAGTAGGTTTGGGGCATTGTCTCGTGAAACACGGGTTTTATGGCGCCGTCCTTGTAACCCGCGGTTTCCTCGAGTTTGCTCGCAAAATCTCTTACCGCCTGCATTCTCAAATAATTCCCGCTCGCGTGTATTACCGGCGTTTCTTCTCCCCTTTTGACTATCACAATGCCGTTCAGCCGGGTTGTCGGGGTAAGGCGGTATACTTGGGTGTGGACTCCGTCGCTTCCAGCCAGCAGTACGACTTGGTCCGCGGGCGGCAGGCTTACTTTCGACAACAGGGTTTTTCGTTTTTGCAGCTTTTCCAGCGCTTCACCAATCCGAGGGTGCAGGTACGCCTCGTTTTCGGGCGTTGATTCGAGCATCAACGTGCGTTTCATCCTCGCTTCGGGTGTTCGAACCATTTCAATCAAGTTAACTCAGCAGGGGGATGCTTTTATTCGTTTTTACGCCCCCCAAGAATGTTCGCCGATTGCCGTATTCAAGTAGGTATTTAAAGTCGGATTCAGAGTTTATTAGTGAATGGAGACAGGAGTCAAGGTCGGAGATTGCATGACTACGACCCTCGTCACCGTCAGGGAAAGCGCATCCGTCGTTGAGGCGGCGCGCTTGATGAAGAAGTCACGAATTGGCAGTTTGCTGGTAACAGATGACGATGGAAAAATTTACGGGATTTTGACCGCTGATGACATCGTTGGAAAAGCAGTAGCATTCGAGAAGACGAACGAGCCCGTCAAGGCTTTCGCGAGCAAGCCGTTGTTGTGCGTCCCGATGGACGCGGACTTGAGCGAAGCCGCAGAGTTGATGGGCAAGAAGAACGTGAAGCGCCTTATTGTGACGGGTCCTGGCGGACGGATTTCCGGGTTGATCTCGGATAGGGACATAGTCAAGATTTCTCCTTCTTTGTACGACCTGATAGCCGAAAGGGAACGGCTGAAGGCGTGAAGTTTCCCGCGCGGACGCACTGCGCGTAGGATGGCTCCCGCACTCCCCCCGCCAAAAGCGGAAGGGGGCATGACCGGGCAGTTCAACATGCGCGCGCAAACGCGCCGGGAAACCCAAGGGTGAATGCGTTGGACGAACGGCTTGAAAGGCGTTTGGCTGCGCTAGACCGCGTTTTCAGTATTCTCGAAAAACGGGTGGTCCTCGTGGAAGGCAAGCGGGATGAAGCGGCGTTGCGCGCCATAGGCGCGTCGCCCGCACGCGTGCTCGAAGCGAATGGAAAACCCGAGGGAGTGGTCGCGCGCGCCTTGCAGGCGTGCGGTGCGAACCAACGCATTGCGTTGCTGTTCGACTGGGACACGGAAGGCGTTCGGAAAACGAGGTTTTTCGAGGAACGCTTCCGTGCGGAAGGCGCCTACGGGCTCCTGGACCGCGCCACCCCCAAGCGCTTGAAGGCGCTGCTCGGCTATTGCTTCGTCGAGGAAGCCTTGACAAAGCACTCCGAATTGTTAGATGGATTAAAGGTGAAGGAAAATGGGTAAAACGTATATTGACACGGTCAAGTACATGGTTCGCGCTAGCTTCGAAGTCGACGGTTTGGTTGAAAAGCCGGACATCGTGGGCGCGCTCTTCGGGCAGACCGAGGGGCTCCTAGGCGACGAACTCGACTTGCGCGAGTTACAGAAGAACGGGCGCGTGGGACGCATCGAGGTTACCTCGAGCGCCCGCGGAGGCAAGAGTTACGGCACGATATTGCTGCCCTCGAGCCTGGACATGGTGGAGACGAGCATACTCGCGGCAGCCATCGAGATAGTGGACCGCGTGGGCCCGTGCGAGGCGCGCATCAACGTCGAGAAAATCGAGGACACGCGGAGCCTCAAGCGCAAGCAGGTGTTGAGCCGCGCCAAGCAACTCTTGAAGGCACTGTTAACCGAGGAGATTCCCGAAAGCAAGGAACTCAGCGAAATGGTGCGCGAGGACGCCAAGATAAGCGACGTCGAGTCCTACGGACCCGACCAACTGCCCGCGGGACCCGAGATGGCTTCGAGCGACTCCATAATCATGGTGGAGGGACGCGCGGACGTCATCAACCTCTTGCGTAACGGCATCAAGAACGCCGTTGCAATCGGAGGGGCGAACGTGGGCGAGACAATCGCTAAGCTCGGCCGCGAGAAGGAAGTCACCGCGTTCCTGGACGGGGACCGCGGCGGGGACATCATCCTCAAGGAACTCATGGACGCCACCGACGTGGATTACGTCGCGCGCGCGCCCACGGGCAAGGAAGTCGAGGAGTTGACTCGCAAGGAGCTCATCCAAGCGCTCCGCCGCCGCGTCCCACTGGACCAAGGTGCGGGCGACCGCGGGCGCGGACGCCGCGACTTCCAGTCGCGCCGCGAACCCGAACCCCGCCGCGAGCCAACCGAACGCCGCGAACCCGAGCCCCGCCGCGAGGAAGGCGGCGAGGCGCAGCGGAGGGACGAGTTCAAGCGCGAGGAGTTCGTGCGCCGCGAGCCAACCGAACGCCGTGAAGAGGTAGTTGGCGAGGCGCCGCGCAGGGACGCGTTCAGGCGCGAGGAGTTCGTGCGCCGCGAACCCGAAGCGCCGGTTGCCGACATCATGACTCCCGAAGAGCTCGTGAAGGTCACCGAAGCCAAGCGCGTGCTAAAGGAACTCGAGGGCTCGCTCAAGGCGCGCCTCCTGTCCCAGGACAGCACCACGCTCTCCGAGGTGCCCATCCGCGAGATAATGAAGGTGCTCTCGGAAACCAAGGGCGTGGAAGCCGCGGTGCTCGACGGCATCGTGACCCAGCGCCTGGTTGACTTAGCCGAACAGAAGGGCGTGAAGTTCCTCGTGGGCATACGCTCGGGTAACCTCACCCGCAAGCCGCCCGGGCTCAAGATAATCCTGGGCAAGTAAGCGCTCGAACGGGGGTTAAACCCCCTAAACCTTTTTTTAATTTTTTTTCCCGTGCCACGACCGGAGGGCAATGCGTTTTTATTCACGGCAGCGTCCTTTTCTCGGAGGGGTTTTTCCAAATGCACTCGATTGTCAAGCGCCTGAAGTCCAAAGTCCTCCAGGCGAAAGTCACGCCCGAAGGCGTTGGGATAATACAATTGCACCGCAAGGTGACCGAAGCCGAATTCGCGAAGGCGGCGAAAGCCGCGGGGCTCTCGACGGGTTTCCAGAAGTCCAAGAAGTACCTGGAGGCGCGCAGCGGGGAAAAACTCGTCGTGGTGCTCGTGGACCACAACCACCTCGTGATTCCCAAGGACGCGCCCAAGCAAACCGCGCTCGAGTTCGCGGAAACCTTGTTGGGGCGTTGAATTGTTGAAGTCCACCGCGGAAGTGCGCGTGCCCAAGGACCCGCTCGAGCAGGTCATCGGACAGGAGCACGCCGTGGAAATCGCGAAGGTCGCCGCCCGCCAGCGCCGCCACCTCCTCTTGGTTGCCGCGCCCGGCACCGGGAAGTCCATGCTCGCCCAAGCCATTGCCTTCCACTTGCCCGAGCCCACCGAAGAGATATCCGTGCTCCACAATCCCGCGAACCCCGAACGCCCCACGGTCGAGGTACGCTCGCGCCAGCAAGCGTCGCGTGAAGAGAAGGCGCGCGAGAGCGTGAAGGGGCGCCTCGTGGATCCCGCGGACGTGCCCTCGTTCGTTGCCGAACGCCTGGGCTTCAGGTGCCCGCGCTGCGGACAGCTCGGACGCGCCTCCGAGGAGGCGTGCGCGAACTGCGGTGCTGACAAGTCGTTCTCGGTGAACCCGTTTTCGAGCATCTACTTGGACAAGCGCGAGCGCCCGAACCAGGTATCAACAACGCGCCTCAAGGAGGACAACTCCGAGGAGGTAATCGTTTACGAGCGCCAAGGCGAACGCGTGCGCGTGCTCGACCAGAGCGCCCTGGAAAAGCTGGAGGAGCTCAGCAAGCGCCAGCCCCGCAAGATTATCGTGCCCTTCAACCGGAACGCGTTCGTTGTTGCAACGGGCGCCTCGGAAACCGAGCTCCTCGGGGACGTGAAGCACGACCCGTACGGCGGGCACCAGCAGATTGGGACGCTCGCTTATTTGCGCGTTGTCCCTGGAGCGGTGCACGAAGCCCACCAAGGCGTATTGTTCATTGACGAGTTGAGCGCGCTCGCGAGCGTCCAGCGCTTCCTGTTCACCGCAATGCAAGAGAAGAAATACCCAATCGTGGGGCGCAACCCCCAGAGCGCGGGGGCGAGCGTGAAAGTCGAGGGCGTGCCCTGCGATTTCGTGCTCGTCGCGGCATCCAACATAAAGGACTTGCCGTCAATCCTGCCCCCGTTGCGGAGCCGCATAATCGGGAACGGTTACGAAGTGCTCCTAGATACCGTGATGCCGGACACCGCTGGAAACCGCGCCAAAATGTGGCAGTTCACCGCACAGGAGATACGCAAAGACGGGAAAATCCCACACGCCTCCCCCGAGGCTGTGGAGGAAATAATCAATGTGTCGTGCGGGAAGGCGCGCGAGTACGACGACGCCGACGACTCCCTCACTTTGCGTTTCCGCGAGTTGAGCGGCATCGTGCGCATCGCCGGGGACTTGGCGGTTTCGCGCGGAGTTGACTTGATTGACGCGGAATGCGTGCGCGGCGCACTCAAGCTGGGAGCGCGCATCGAGCGCCAGATAGAGGACAAGTACGATTCGGTGTGGAAGGCGGAAGCCGCGGACTCCCTGCGTCCGGCGGCAAAACCGGACAAGTCGAACGCCTAACCCGCGAGCGCCATGTTCACGAGCCCGCGCACCACCATGGACGCGTTGTACATGAACTCGGGCGAGCCCTCGATTACCATTGTCCCGCCGGTGAGCTGGAGGCAGTCGCATTCGCCCGGGCGGATTATCACGCGGGGGTTCGCGCACAGCGTGGCGTTTTCACAGCCGATGAGCGTGCCGTCGTCCACCACCGCGTACACGAACGTTTCCCTCCCCGAGGTGGCGAGTGCGTAAACGATTTCCGTGCCCATCATCGCGATTCCGCTGTTCTGGGTGCTGTTCTCGGCGGTAACGCGTTCCTCCAGGACTACCGGGTTGCCGGAGAGCGCGTCGCGGATTCCCTGTTGGACGTCGCCGTCCGAGAGGATGCGCACCCCGTCCAGGTAAACCTCGCGTTGGGCGAGCGCCTGTGTTGCGAAATAAAACGCGCCCGCCAGGAACGCGAGCGCCACGATTGCAAGAGCCAAAGAGTCCTTTTTCAATTTAATTTCACCTTTTTTTCAAACTGCGAGCGTCACGCCCTCTTCCACCGCGAGCGAGTCCTTGAAGATGCGGCGCGCCTCCTCGAGGAGGGGCGCGCGGTTCTCGTAACGGTTGCTGAAGTGGGTTAACGCGAGCTTCTTCACCTTCGCCTTGCACGCGAGTTCAGCGGCATCCGACGCCGTCGCATGCTTCTTCTCTTTTGCAAGCGCGGCATCCGCGCGCGAGAAGCACGAGTCGTGCACGAGGAGGTCCGCGCCTTCCGCTGCTTTCGAGAGCGCGGGGCACGGTGCGGTATCCCCGCTGTAAACGATTTTCTTGCCCGCCTGCCGGTAGGTCACGTCCGCGAGCTTTATCGTCTTGTTCTTGACTTTCAACTTGCCTTTCTCGGTTATCTCGGCGAACATCCTGCCCTGGAGCCCGAGCTTCTTGGCTTTCTCCTCGTGGAACCGCGTCTTCTCCGGCTCCTCGATTGCATAGCCGAGTGCAGGGCAGCCGTGCTCGACCGGGAAACAGCGTACTGCGAACAATTCGGTGCGCAGGCATTCGCCTTCCTCGCAGTCCCGCACCTCCACTGGAAAAGAAGCGCGCAAGTGCGGTAACGTGAGTAAGTCGTTCACGAACTTGCGGGTGCCTTTCGGGCCGAATACGAGGAGCGGCTCGGTGCGTGCGGCCATGTTAAGCGTTTGCACGAGTCCGGGCAAGCCGAGGAAGTGGTCGGCGTGCAAATGCGAGAGGAAAACGGCTTTGAGGCTCCCGTAGCCCGCGCCGTATTTCATCATCTGGCGTTGGATGCCCTCGCACGCGTCGAACAGGTAGACGCCCCCGCAGGTTACTGCGAAACAGCTGGGGTGGTGCCTAGGCGAGGGTAGAGACGCGCTGGAACCCAGGAAAGTTACTTTGAACATACCAAGACATAGTTGGCTTCCAAAGCCCTTTTATTACTTGCCTGAAAAACTCTTTTCATGCCTCCCCTGTCGATTCGCCCGGGAATGCGCCCGAAGGAGCTGAAGGAGGAATTGAGCCGCCAAGGTTTCGGTTTCTCGAACGAAGCCAAGGGCGGACACGTTGCGTTGACTTGGGAGGGCGAACTGTTGCGCTCCGAAAGCGGGCGTCCGGTGGTAATACCCGTTCATGGCAGCAAAAACGCGTTGAGTTCGGGTGTTGCCTCGCAGTTGAGGCGTCAAGTAGCGCCTTATTTGGAGCAAATAAGAAAGAGAGCGTGAAGCAATTTTTGAAAAAGAAAAAGGAAAAGAAGAAGGAACTGTTGTTGCCCGAGTCCATCACTTCTACCAAGGAGCTGGCAGTGCCCAAGCGCCTCGTGGACCAGGTCATCGGGCAGGAGTCCAGCGTCGAGGTAATCAAGAAGGCGGCTTCCCAGAAGCGGAATGTCCTGCTCGTGGGCACGCCGGGCACCGGGAAGTCCATGCTCGCCCAAGCCATGGCTGAGCTGATGCCCATTGGAAAGCTAGAGGACGTGCTCGCTTACCCGAACCCCGAGAACGAGAACGCGCCAATAATCAAAGTCGTTCCCGCGGGTGAAGCCAAGAAAATCGTTGAAAAGGAGCGCGCGAAAGCAACGGTTCCCGGCGGAAGCCCGAACCTCGTGGTAATGCTCGTCATGCTCCTCTTCTCGTTCCTCCTACTCACGTTCTGGCGCGAGAGCCTGGGCGACGTGATAACCGCCGCGCTCCTCCTCTGCCTGTTCTTCACCGCGGGCTTGTTCGCTCTCGGTTCCCAACTCGGACGCGGCGCCCGTTTGTTCGAGCCCGGCGAAACCGCCAAGATACTCGTGGACAACTCAACGCACACCCGCGCCCCGTTCATCGACGCCACGGGCGCGCGCGCCGGCGCCCTCCTCGGGGATTGCCGCCACGACCCGTTCCAGTCGTTCGAAGCCGGGCAGCGCCTTGAAGTCGATTACAACGGAAAGAAGACCGTGGTGTCGTTCGAAGATTTGTGGACGCGCGCCGCAACGGATTACCCCGAATCAATCGAACGCAACGAGGACGGGTACGAGGCGCTCGCCTTGCCCGCGGAATTGAAAGCGTACACCGTGGGTTTCAAGGACAACAAAAAAACACGGACGCGCATCCTCTCGTTGAACCGCCGCCCGTACGACGGCGAACTCGTGAGCGTGGAAGGCGTGACGGTGACGCCCGAGCACGAGTTGTTCCTAACGGACGGCTCCCGCAAGCCCGCCTCGAAAATCACGAAAAGCGACCGCCTAGTCGTTGAGTGAAGTGCGTGGCATCCGCCGCCTGAAAACCTATTAAAACCCGCGCCCGTTAACTGCGTTCATGAAACTCGACGACGTGCTGGTAAAGGGGAAGAAGAACGTAATCCAAGTCGCGCCCGCGGTGCGCGTCACGCTCGGCGAACTCTACGGTTTGCCTGCGGGCACGCCGGCGACCGGGAAAGTCGTGGGCTGCCTCAAGGCGTTGGGTTTTGACTTCGTATTCGACACGAGCTTCGGCGCCGACGTCGTGGTGGCCGAGGAGAGCGCGGAGCTCGCCAAGCGCCTCAAGGACGGCGGTCCGTTCCCGATATTCAACTCGTGCTGTCCCGGTTCGGTGCTCTTCCTCGAACACGCCTACCCCGAGCTCGTGCCCAGCATAGTCACGGTGAAGAGCCCCATGGAAGTCACCGGCTCGCTAATCAAGTCGTATTTCGCGGAGAAGAAGAAAATCGCGCCCTCGAAAATAAATTCCGTGGCGTTGATGCCGTGCATGATAAAGAAAACCGAAGCCAGGAAGCCGGAGTTCGACTTCGAAGGCATCCGTCCCGTGGACTGCGTAATCACCACGGTCGAACTCGCCGCCCTGCTCGAAGAGGCGGGTGTGGACTTCAAGAAGGTTAAGGAATGCGCGTTCGACGACTTGCTTGGTGTCGCGTCGGGTGCGGGACAGATTTTCGGTTCGAGCGGGGGCGTAAGCGAGGCATCGATACGCAACTACGCTTTCCTCAAGGGGTTGCCCCTCGAGAAGCTGGACTCGAAGCCGCTCCGCGGTTCGGAGGGCTTGCGCGAGGAAACGTTCGACTTGGGCGGCGAACGCGTGAGCGTCCTGGTAATCAACTGTTTGAAGAACGCGCCGGCTGCGCTCTCGGACAAGAAGCGCCTTGCGAAATACAATTTCGTGGAAATGATGGCGTGCCTGGGCGGCTGCGTGGGCGGCGCCGGACAGCCGCCCTCGACGCTCGAGACGCTCGAGGCGCGCCGCAAGGGGCTTTACGGAATCGACGCCGGCGCGCGCGTTAAGGTCGCCGCCCAGAACCCCCAGATTAAGGCGCTTTACGATTCCTACCTCGGGGAACCGAGGAGCGAGAAGGCGATGCGTATCCTGCACACCCAGCACGACAAGGTGTGCCAGCACTGCGCTTGAAGGAGTTTTTGAATGTCGAAACGGATTTTGAGCATATCGCGCGCCCCCGGGCAGTTGGCTTCCGCTAGGGCGGCGGGTTTCAACCGCGTCGAACTTTTTACCAAGGGCATTTCATCCGAGAACATGGAAGCGAAAATAGCTGAGGCGCAACGCCTGCTGAAAGAGCACTCGCTCTCTGTGGGTTCGGTGGTTATACCCAAATCATCCACGCTCGCGGATTTCAAAGAGAACGCGCGCCTCACGATTGCTTTTGCCTCGGGTGTTGGCGCGAAAATCGTGGTCGCCGACTACCCCGCTTTCCGCGGCGGCGAGTACCGCAAGAAAGAGCGCGAGGGCGCGGACATTGTTTCCCCCGCGGCGCTTGGCAACGTGCGCGGCTTGCTCAAGAGCGTGCCGCACCCGTTCGAAGTCGCCGAAGCGTTGTCCGAGTTGAAGAAGGACGCGGCGAGCAGTAAAGTCAAGATTTTGATTGAGTCGACGGGTGGTTCTGCTTTGCTTTACAAGCCGCTCGGCTTCAAGGCGTTCGAGCGCGTGGCGCGCGCCTCGCACGGACTCGTGCTTGATTTGGAGCACGTGGCGCAGGCAATGATAGCCCAGCCCGTGGAAGAGGTTTACAACCCCGCAACGCGTTTCCTATCCAACCGCGGCTCCGAGGAGGACGCGGTTCTGGTGCGCTCTTTCTATCAGGATTACGGCAATCACATGGATGCGCGTTCGAAGCGGGCGTTCCAGGACTTCCTGGAGGCGCACGGCAAACCGGGCGAAGAGGCGCGCTTCAGGAGTGCCTGCACGCGGTTGCTGGCGTTGACGAAACCCGGGTTACGCGGCTTCGGGAAAGAAGGCGCAACGCCAAAGGACTTGCAAGTCAAGCCGTCGAAATGGGTGTACGGGTTGTTCGTCAAGGCGTGGGGCTCGCTCCCGATAAAACACGTGCACCTGACCGGCGGGCACCTCGGGGAACGCCTCGCGCCAAGCGAAACCGTGCGCACCTCGTTCGGTACCTCGGACTTGGCATTCGAGCACGCTTACGAAATCGAAACCCCGCGCGGCGAGCCGATAATCTTGGGTTCGAAGCCCGGGCAATCGCTTTACGAATACCTGCACGCGAAAATGGGCGGCAGGCTTTACGCGAACAAGCCCTGGCACGAGTTCGCGCGCGACTTGCTGGACGGCCGCAAGGCAACTGTGAATTTCGAGATAGAACCGAAACTCGTGCGCCCCGCGGACTTGAAGAACGCACGAAATTTGTGACGCGCACTTATTTTATCGGGTTTTGAAGAATTAATGTAGTTTTAAAAACACGCAAACAAGTTGTTTCGGCGTTTTAAACGGGCATTGCAACCTGTAATGTGGTTACAAATTTAGTTCCCTGTCGGTTCATAATTTCTTTCTTTTCGTTTGGGGTTAAACATTCTATGTGTAATTCTATTGCTTCCCGTAAATTAGCGGTTGCAGTAGGTATGTCCTTACCTTGCGAGGCTACATCTAAATCTGGACACCAGGCGGTGTAGGTTGCACCATCTTTATAGGTTACTGCTGAAAAGCCCAAAACATTCGTTTTCATGTAATCTCTTTCGATGCGAGGGTATATAAATAGAGTTAAACAAAAACCATAACTGTAACTTAAGTGATGTTTTGTGAGTTTTGTTGAAACATTGACGGATGATGTTGATCCTCTTGACAGCCTATTTGTAAAGGGCGAATCTCTGAATCGTGAATTACTTAGGGACTTATTGTTTGATTTTATAAGATTAGACGAAAGCGGACGAATTTTTCCGCTTACCAATTTTTATTCAGAAACTAATCGTAATAAAGTTTTATTATTACTTCTTGCTAGTAAAGCTCTTTCATTGAAAACGAACATTGTTGATGATGTTTCGCCAAAAGAGCTAGAAAAAACATCAGATATTCCTGCGGGGTCCATACGTCCAACTCTACGTCAACTTGCCGAAGAACGTTTAGTTGAGGAAAATGATGGACGGTATAAGATATTATCTGGTGCGTTACCCCGCTGTTCTCAAATTCTAAAATCTGGCAACCGAACCAGACGTGCTGTTTCTTTTTCTGGAATTTCAACTGAAAAAACTCAAAAGAGCATGGCGTCCGTTTTGAAAGATTTAGTTTCGGAGGGCGAATTAGATTCGGGTCAGGCTGCGTCTGAAGTTTTTTCTTTGGTTAATCAACGTCGACCTAACACGAAATATAATGCCCTTTACAAAGTGCTTAAGGATTTAGTTCATGATCGAATATTAGCCCGAGAAATGAAGGGAGACGTTTGGAATTATAGGCGAATTTAATGAAAACGCCGGTTGTAACTGGAAAAGAGGTTTTATCCGTTCTACAAAAAAACGGTTTTGCAGTAGTTAGGTGGAAAGGATCTCACGCGCATTTAACTAAGGGTAGCTTGCAGGTTACCGTGCCGGTACACAGTAATGATGAGATTAATCCGGGTGTTTTACGGTCTATTGCACGACAAGCAGGATTTGAACCAAATTCTTTCTTCAATTTGTTTTAGTAATAATATGCGGATCCGCGCGTTAATTTCGCTTCTCGAACTCGTCGACCGCACCGTGGAAGTATTTGCTCAACTTTTTCCTGCACGTTTCGAGGGGAACCCACTCGCATTGCGAGTGTTCGCCGCCGCACGCCAGCACCCCGCCTTCCAGCGAGCAGGCGAAGACAATCATGGTTATGGACTGCCCGTCGTCGCGCGTGAAGTGGTGGACCTGCAGGGGCGCGCCCACGCGGGTTTCGAGTCCGGTTTCCTCGCGCACCTCGCGCTTCAAGCCGTCGAACGGGTTCTCTCCTTCTTCGAGTCGTCCGCCAGGTATCTCCCACAAGCCAGGGCAGTGCTCGTCGTCCTGGTTCCGCTTAATCAGTAGCACCCGGTTCGAGTCGACTATGAACGCCTTGACGGCGATTGCGTGCTTCATTTTTTTAGTGCAGGGGAAGGGATTTTCATCAAGCCTTTCTTTTCATCGAAGTTTTCTTTCGCGAAAGAAAAGTTCGTTTTTGAACCCTTGAACCCCTAAGGGATTGGCTCCTAAAGCCAACGCGTTTGACCAGGCTCCGCCACCCCTGCACAATAATATTTTCGGGCGGCGGGTTAAAAACCGCTTGCGCAAGCAATTAAAAATCCGCGGCGCTTGTTTTCGTTCAGGTGATTCTCGGCATGGGCAAGGGTTCGGGTTACGGGAAAGTAATTTTGTTCGGCGAGCACTTCGTGGTCTACGGCTTGCCCGGCATCGCCTCCGCGGTCGGCTTGTCCACTGACGCGATTGTCAAGAAGGCGGGAGCGTTGACGGTGTGCGACGAACGCGCGGGAACCGAGGGTTATTCTGCCGCGAAGAAGGAACACCAGCGCGAGTCCTTCGAACGCATGTTCGACATGATGAACCTAGAGGAAAAAGGGTTCGACATTTGGCTCGGGGGCGCGCTCCCGGTGATGAGCGGGATAGGCGCGAGCGCCGCCTCGAGCGTTGCAATAGCGCGCGCGGTATCCGACGAGCTGGGTTTGGGTTACGACGACGCGAGAATCAATTCAACTGCCTACGAGATGGAGAAGGCGTTCGCCGGAAATCCGTCGGGGATAGACAACACCGTGGCGACTTACGGCGGGCTCATCTGGTTCAAGAAGAACATGGCGGGCGGCGCGAACGACCTGGAGCCCATCAAAATTCCGCGTCCCGTGGAGATAGTCATGGGCAACTCGGGCGTCGTGGCTGACACCAAGGCAATGGTCGCGGGTGTCGCGGAGCGGAGGGCGCACGAACCCGAAAAATACGACGCGCTGTTCAAAGCGTACGCCGCGTTGGTTGTGAAGGCGCGCGCCGCGCTTGAAGCCGGGGACTTGTGTGCGGTCGGCGCGTTCATGGACGAGAACCACGCGTTGCTCCAGAAAGTCGGGACGTCCGGGGTAAAGCTCGACGAACTCGTTGCGCTCGCGAGGGCGAACGGTGCGTTCGGGGCGAAAGTCACGGGCGGCGGAGGCGGGGGTTGCATGGTCGCGCTCACGCCGGGCAAAGATTTACAGGAGCGCGTGGCGGATGCAATGGAGGCGAAAGGCTTCCGAGTGCTCCGCACGACTATCGGCTAGCGCGCGTTACGAGTACATCGGGTTGGATTCGAGCTTCTTGTAGTCCGCGTGCAGGGCCTGCATCTTGTTCATTGCGCCCTTCATCTGGTATTCTATCTTCTTGCCTTCGCTGCGGAGTTCGCGCGTGTCCGCCGGGATGCCGGTAACCTGCGAGAGTTTCTCGAGGAGCGTCGCGGCAGCCGCGGGGTCCATCGCCTTGTTCGTCTCCGACAGGAGGTTCGCGGCGGGGAAGCCCTCGCTCGCGCACTCGGCGATGAGCAAGCCGCTCACGCCCTGGGTCGCGCCCTCCTTGATGAGTTCCACGCCGTTCTTCTTGAGCAGCTCGGCGATTGCGGGCGTGCTCGCTATCCCGCGTATCTTGCCGCCGGGAGTGGGCGAAGCGATGCCCGCCAACGAGTAGACAGCGCGCGCCTTCTTCTTTTTCGCGTAACCGTGGATCGCCTCGGCGAGGTGGTAGACCGCGTCCGCGGGGATGACGAACTCCGAGAAGAGGATTATCACGTCGTGCTTCTCGGACGCGTACACGCGCGCCGGGGAAACGGGCTTGTAATCGTGAATCGCCGAAATGGGCGGGAAGCGAGGCGAGGCGATGTAACCCACGAGCTTGGCATCCAGCTTCTGGGCGAGGTAAGACGCGGAAATCGTGCCTATCATCCCGATTCCGGGGAAGCCCTCGATTATCACGGGCCTCTTGGTCTTTGCCTTGGCGGTCTCGATTATTTCGACTTTCATGAATCCGGTTAACGCGCGCGGGTTTTTTAGAGTATGCCCGCGGTCGAGAGGAACTCGAAAACGAGGAGGGCGAGCGGCACCGCGAGCGCAGCATAAACCACGGTCTTCTTCGGGTTTCCATCCACCGACGCCGCGTAATACGACGAAAGCAGGGCGAACAACGCCAGGTAAACCCGGCTGCCCAGCGCCACGGCGTCAACGAGGCGCGCCCGCTCCACCGCGGATAGAGAGGAGAACGAGCTCAAACCGTCCGTCAGCCCGGAGTTCAATTCGGCCGTGATGTTCAACAACAACGCGAGTATCACGGGCACGAGGAACGCCGAGGCGGCGAGCACGGTGTACTTCTGCATCGCGAGCCCGGCCGCGGTCTCGCGCTCGAGCAACTGCATTTCCAGCAGGTCCTCCGCGGTTTCCTTGAACGCGTCGCGCTGGTCCCCGCCCGTCTCGCTCGCGTTCGCGAGCATCCCCGCCGCGCGCGAGAACAACACCGAACCGTTTTCAACCGCGGTTTTCTCGAGCGCCCGCGCGATTGGCGAACCGGCGCGCACCCGCCTTGCGGCGCGGTCGAACTCCTCGCTCAACGCGCCGTAACCGCTCCCGGCTATGGACTCCATCACGTCTTCCACGCCGTGGCTGCGCGGCTGCGAGGCGGCCTGGAGCAGGGCGTCGGGGAGTGCGTCCTCGATTTCGCGGATGCGCGCCGAAGCGCGGTAGTCCCAGTAGGCATAGGCGAGCGCGGACGGAACGAAGAGAGTGGCAAGGAACGCGAGCGCGCCAGCCGCGAGCGGCAAGTCGAGGAAGGCGAGCTCGAGCAAGGCGAGCGCGGTGGAGGCGGCGGCAACGCGCGCGAGTTTTTCACGCATTCCCTTTCACCTTCGGGCTCGACTTCTTCAGGTAATAGAGTATCGCGGCATCCGCGAGCGGGAACACGGCGAAGTAAGCAAGGAGTATCTGTTCGGGGGTGAACGCCGCCTCGAGGAACGCGGAGCCGATTACCGCGTACGCCCCGAAGAACGCCGGGACTATGCCGCCCACGGTGACGAACACCAGCCCGAGCACGCTTTGCTTGGCCGCGTGCTTCCTCATTTTTTCGCGTTGAAGGGAAGTCAACTGGTCCGCAAGGCGGCGGAGCCCCTCGGTTTTCCCGCGCTCGAAGGCGAACGACAGGTGCGCCGCAGCGCGCCGCACGTGCACCGAGTCGATTCGTTCGCCCATCGAGGCCAGGGCGCGCGGAAACGAATGCCCGCGCTTGACGTCCGCGAGCACGCGCGAGAATTCGCGTCCCGCCTCACCGTAACCCGCCGCGCTCTCGAGGGCGCGCTCGAAAGGCGCGTTCAACGAGAGCTCGGTCGCGAGGGTGCGCAACGCAAAAGGCAAGTCGGCTTCCACGAGTTCGGCGCGCTTGCGTGCCTTTCGGGCGGGATAGGTTGATAGGCGGGCGAATGCAAGCGCGAACGAAGCTGCTGCCGCTGCAGCTGACAAAGCGATGCCCGCGTTCAGCGCCAACGCCGTTGCGAGCGCCGCGAGCGCGCAGGCAACCGAGGCAACGAGTGAGAAGCCGAGCCATTCGCCCGCACCAGTTTTCATCCCCGCCTTGCGTAGCGCCTCCGCGGTAGTGCGGTTGGCGCGCCCGTCGAAGAGTTTGCCCGCGTCGAATTCCATCCTGCGTGCGGTTTGGTCTAGCGTTCGATTTCACCCGTACAAGTAGTCGTTCACCGCTTGCGTGAACCCGGCGTTATCCTTCCAATTGTTTTTCGAGAGGAGGACGGCGCGTTTGGCGTGCTCGGCTTGAAAGCCGCGGCGGTCGAAACCATAATTCTTCGAGAGTTCAGCGAACACCGCGTTGCTGGAGTAGTTCGCGGTGCGTTCGAGCGAATCCGTTTCCGGAACGTAAGCATACAGGGGCCGCGCCTTCCCGCATTTGACTTCAGATATTTCGGTGACGCGGCGTTTCTCGCTTTGGGTGCGCGTCGCCTTGTCATAGGATAGGAAGCGGCGTTGGACGAGCACGAGGTCGATTGCGTTCACTTCGTCCTCGCGTCCGCCGAGGGTCTTGAGGCGGGCGAGTGCCTCGTCCCCGGTGGAAGCGTGCATTGTCGCGTAAGAGCCGCGCGCCTGCCCCGAGAGCAGGGAGTCGAACAACGCGGCGGCCTCGGGCGCGTCGCGTATTTCCCCGATGATTACGCGGTCGGGGCGCATGCGCAGCGAATCCTTCACCAAATCCTTGAGCCCGATGCCCAACTCCTCGTTCGCCACCAGGCACACCTTGTGCTTGTGCGGCACGTTTATCTCGGGGGTCTCCTCGGTGATTACCACGCGGTCGTTGAGCGGGACGAACGAGAAGAGCGCGTTTAACGTCGTGGTTTTCCCGGAGCCGGTGGAGCCGGCGACCACGAGGCTCGTCTCGCCGTAGAGTGCGAGCCAGAGGAAGGCAGCGGCATCCGCGGAAAGCGTGCGGTTCTCCACGAGTTCGGGAACCGTGAACGGCTTCTCCCGAAACTTGCGGATGGTTAGTTCCACGCCGTTCAAGGCGAGCGGCTTTATGGTGGCGTGGAGGCGCGAACCGTTCGGGAGCACCGCATTCAAGCGCGGGCTCTGGAGGGTGAGCCGCCTGCCCAGCGAGCGCGCCATCCTGTTCGCGGCGTTCACGCAATAATCCCTGCTTGTAATCGTGCAATTCGTCTCGAGCCAGCCGCGCGAGCGGTGGAACACGCGCACGGGTTCGTTCACGCCCGTCACCGCGATTTCCTCGAGTTCGTCGTCCGCCAGCATTTCCCCGAACGGGCCGTAACCCGCGCTTTCCGTTGCGGCGCGGAGCACGCGTTCCGCGGATTCTTTCCCGAGCAGTAGGCTGTGGCGGGCGCACATCTTCTTGAGGAGGGCGCGCAACGCGCCTTCGTCCGGCTCTTGCTCTTCCTCGAAAGCGTCCAGCAGCGCAACGAGCAGGCGCTCTTCCTCGGGGTTCAAGTCGAGTTCGGGGAGCGCGTACTCTGCCTTGCCCGCGATTTTCCAACCCAGCGAGTCGGCTTTCACCATGAGAGTTCGTCGCCCGCTTTCACGCCGTTGGACGAGGGCGCTTCGATTAAGTAACGCGCGTTCGGGCAGGAAACCCAAATGCGCCACGGCGCGACGCGGTCCACGCGGAGCACGCGCTTTCGGTTGTCAAGCCATACGGCGGTGAATGGGGGACAGAAGAAAGAGTGGATTGCGTTCGGGCGTGCCCCGAAGTCGAACAGGAGCGGCTTGAATTGCGGGGAAGAAAGCATTATACCCTTGAATTTTAGCCAATGCGAACCAGCGGTTCGGCAGTCGAACGCGGGACGCTTGCGCTTGTAGACCTTCACGGAACGCATTACTGCGGGAGGTATTAAAAGCCGTTCGCGGCGTAATTGTTGCTTATGCGTTCACTCGACTGCCTTGCCGTGATTCCGGACGGCAACCGGCGTTACGCCAAAAAACGCGGGCTCCCGTACCCGGAGGCTTACGCGTGCGGGTTCGCGAAGTCCGCGGAAGTCCTCGAGTGGTGCCGCGAAGCGGGTGTGAAGGACGTGATTTTCTGGGCGTTGAGCCTGGACAATTATTCCAAGCGCGAGCAAACCGAGCTCGCGTTGATTTACTCACTCTTCAAGAGCAAGCTCGAGGAGGCGCTTTCGGACGGCAGGCTCGGGGAGGCGCGCGTGCGCTTCTTCGGACGCCTCGAGCTCCTCCCGAAGGATTTGCAGGATTTGATGAAGCGCATCGAAGAACGCACCCGCAACAACAAGGGAATCGGGGTGCACTTCGCAGTCGCGTACAGCGGGCGTGACGAGATACTCGAAGCGTGCAGGCGTTACGCTGCCGAAGGCAAGGCAGGCAAACTCGACGAGTCGGCTTTCAGGAAATACCTTTACTCCCCGCTTTACCCGGACCTAGTCATCCGCACGGGCTCCACCCACCGTTTGAGCGGATTCATGCCCTGGCAATCCGATTACTCCGAAATATTCGTTTCCGACGCGTTGTGGCCCGAGTTCTCCCGCGGTGACTTCGACGCCGCAGTCGCATTTTTCAAGGAAACCGAAGCGCGCCGCGGACGCTAACGCAGCTCGCGCAACAGCGCCGCCCTTTTTACCGGGTTTTTTTCCGCGTCCACCACGAACAATAGCAAGTCGAGTATGCCCGGCTCGAGCCCAAGGCGCGACGCGATTTTCACCACTTCCCTTTCGAGACGCAAATACTCCTTATTCGTAATCGTTTTCGGAACGCGGCACCCCTGCGCGCCGAGGACGTGAATCACGTGGCGGTCGATTATCGCAACGTCCAGGCGCCCCGTGTTCCGCAGGAAGTGCGACGCCTCCTTGTAACCGATTCCCTTGATGTTCGCAACGAGCCACTCGCGCTTCGCGTGCGAGCCCTTGATGCGCGCGAGCGCGCGGGCGTCGAATTTTTTCCGGGCTTCAAAAAGCCAGCGCGCCTTGTTGTTGTGGAACCGCGTCCTCCCGCGCAGGCAACGCGATATTTCCTTGGTGCCGCCGCGCGCGAGCAACCCCTCCTTTTCTAGCGCGCGCACCGCGTCCTTGCACTTCTTCATGCTGGACTGCGGCGTGAGCAGGCAAAAAACAAGTTCCCGCAGGGACGGCGGGGTGCGGCGGAACGCGCGTTTTTTCGCCGCGAGTACGGAAGCGTTGTCGCGCGCCAGCCTGCGGAGTTCCGCGAGTTTCAAACCTTGTCCCACACGGTTTTCTTCTCGGTTTTCTTGTCTTCGATTGCGTTCAACAGGTCGGTTACGAGCTCCCCGCGGAGTTCGGCGTCAGGGTGGTGGAACAAAAGTTCGCACGCTATCTTGAGTGCCTTGACTTCGTTCTGCTTGTTCGCCCCGCCGTTGTTGAATTCGAAGAGCTTCTCGCAGCCCTCGCCAGCGAACTTGAAGCTGTAAGTGTTCGTCTCCGCGCCCGAGTCCACGCTCAGGTTGAACACCTTCTCGCGGCCGGACTCTTTCTCGTACAGGAAGACTTCGCCGTGCTCGACGCCGTTGTAAGGCCCCTTCTTGAACAGGCGGTGCCCCAAGTCAAGGCTCCACCACGCCACGCCCTCGTTAGCGTTCGACTTCCAGATGGACGGCTCGAGTTCCACGTTTATGAATGGTGTCTTGGGTTTCTCCATGTTTTAGCACTGCAAACGAGTTAAGCGGAATTAAAAGGAAAGCGCAACTGGTTTTTATCTTTTGCTGAAAACGTAATCCATGTCCCCGAAGCGCGCGAGCAGCCCAGCGAGTCCGAGGTGTCCGCCCGCTGCAAGTAGGAACTCGGTTTCCTTCGGGCTCAAGAGGTCCAATGCGAAACGCAACGACGAGTGAATCTTGAGCGCGCCGGCCTCGCGCCGCCACGCATTTTCGTATTCGCGCGGTTCGCCCCGCGCGACGCACGCGGCGAGAACGCGCGCGCACTTCGCGCCGAACACCACGCCCCCGCCCGTAGTCGCTTTCACCTGTCCCGCCGCGTCCCCCACGAGCAAGGCGTTTCCTTTCACGGTGGCGGCGCGGGCGGACAGCGGAATGAGGGCGTTGAACTCGCGTTCGAGCTTGGCACCCGCCAGGATTTTTTTCACGCGCCCGTTGGAGAGGAACGCGCGCTTGCTCTTGTTTAACGAGGAGTGCTCGGTGGTGCCGAAACCCACGCGCACCCGGCTCGCGGAAACCGGCACCGCCCAACCGAAGAAGCCCTTGAACAACGAGGGCTCGAGGAACACGCCCGCGAGCCCGACGTCCGGGACTCGTGCGCGCGAGTACTCCGCCTGCCAGGCGAGCGCGTGGCTGGCTGCGGGAATCGCGGGGAATCCGAGCGAACGCGCGGTGAACGACGCGGCCCCGTCCGCGCCCACCAGGTAATCTGCGTTGAATGCGCGCCGCCCCGCAAACACTTTCGTTCCCTTGAATCGCTCGGCGCGCGTCTTGTAGTAGAACTCGGCGGCGTGCGCCTCGCGACAGCACTCCTCGTCGAATTTTTGGCGGTCGAGCACGAACGCCACGCAGCGCCCGGAGTCCACGGTCATCTCCGCGTCCCCCGAAAAGATGCTGCAGCCGCGCACCTCGTTTAACACGCTTCCCGAATAATCAACTCTTGTTTCGTCGAGCCCGCGCTTGGAAATTATTCCAGTGCACCGGTTTTTTTTTCCGGGGTTCGCGTCCTCTTCGAGCACGGCTACCGAGAGTCCGCGTTCGCAGCACTCTCGCGCCGCAATGCAGCCGATTGCCCCGCCGCCCACCACCACCACGTCCCGTGAAGCCATGCGAAGCATTTAATCCGCTTTTACTTTAACCCTTTTCATGTTGCAGGCGTTGTTGGGTGCGGCGTTCTTCCTATTCGCGGGTTACGTGGCGTCCCTCGCGTTCTTCCGGGATGCGGACGGGGTAGAGCGCGTTGCGTACTCGCTTTTCCTGGCGTTCACTGTGCCGGCTTTCGTTCTCGTTGCGTTGAACCTGTTCGCGGGCGTGAAACTCGACGCGTTCGTAGTTTACGCGGTGCTCTTTGTTTTCTCGGTTGCCTGCCTCGCGTACTCAAAGACGCGCGAGGCGAAGATGCACAAGCGCGCTTAGCATCCGCCAAGCCGTGCGCGCCACGCCCGCCGCTCCACCGGACGCAACCGGCCCGCCCGCCACGTGCTTCCAACGCACGGGCACCTGGACAACCCGCAAACCCTTTTTCTTGGCGAGCCAGAGGAATTCCACATCCCACACCAAGTGTTTTTCGATGAATTTGTCGAGGAGGGGCAGGATTTTCGCGCGCTTGGCTGCCTTGAACCCGCACTGCGTGTCCTTGAACGGCAGGAGGAATAGCAGGCGCACCGCGAGGTTGAATGCTTTTCCGATGATGCGGCGCACTCCCGGCATTTCGGCTCGCGAGCCCGCACAGTAACGGCAGCCTATCGCGACGTCCGCGCTTTCGAGCGCCTTCAAGAGCTTCGGAATCTCCGAGGGGGGCGTCGCAGCGTCCGCGTCATACATTAAAACCGCCGGCGCGCGCGCCTTGCGGATTCCCTCCATTACCGCGCCGCCTTTACCCAAACGCTTCGGGTGGTGGAAAACGCGCACCCCCGGGAACCGTCGCGCCTTCGCAGCCGTGGAGTCGCGTCCGTCGTCCACCACGATGATTTCCCAATCGCCCCGCTTCGCCTCGGGGCGCGCCGAGAGCTTCGCCAGCGTGGACGCGATGCGCTTACCCTCGTCGTGGGTGGGAATGATTATGGATAGTTTCACGGTTTTTTTCCCGCCAGTTTACGCAATTGTTCGAGTGTGGGCGTACTGCCGAAAAAGTATGTCGTGAATAACCCGGGGTCGATTAGGTAGGTTTTGGTTCCGTCCGAGCGAAAATTGCGTCCAACATCATATTTGGCGCCAATAGTGATGTCCCCTATTAGCTCCGGAAGCCCGTGTTTTTTTACAAATGATTCCAAGGTTTGCCTTATTTTTTCCGTTTGCGCTTGTTCCGGCGCTTCGTTCAAACGAGGGGTAATCATGGCTAGCGCGATATTCTGCCCTTTGGCGTAAACCGCGAAGCGGGTTTCCGGATGGAACACGCCGGCTTCCTTGAGTCGCGCGTACATTTTCGCGGTCAACAATGCGCGCTCCTTCGCGTGTTCCCCGACAAAGCTTAACTCCCTTTCGTGTGTACCCTCCATTCCTAAGTGCACGAAAAAATCTTGGTTGCTTCGTATGTGGGGTTTGCCCGCCTGCCCTTGCAGGCCCTCATTGAACGGTTCTCCGTAGCCCGCTTCTCTTTTTGACCTGATTTTTGGCATGATTTAACCCAGTATCGGTTTGCGCGGCGGGCTTTATTGGTTTTTCCCAGCGGCAAGGGTTTTATACTTGTTCATACAAGTTCATACTTCGTGGGAAGTGGTATGATTTGTCTCTCGAACGCGTAACGGTAACGCTGGACAAGCCGCTCTTGTCGCGCATCGACGCGCGCGTGGACGGCTTGCGCCTCAAGAACCGCTCGCATGCGGTGAACCATTTGTTGCGGAGGGCGTTGAGTGCGGAGGACCTGTCAAAGGCGCTCGTGCTCGCGGGGAGCGCGCCGAACCTGAAGAGCTTGGAGCTCGTGCTCTTGCGCCTCAAGGCATTCGGGATTTTCGAGGTCTACCTCGCGTTGTCCAAGGGCGGGGAAGCCGCGGTTTCGCGTTTCCACGACGGCGCGGCATTGGGAATGGAACTCAACTACCTGTGGGACGAGGGGAAAGGGAGCGCGCTGGCGTTGAGGAACGCGGCGCACCTGTTCCGCGAGGAGTTCGTGTTGAGTTATGCGGACGTGCTTTACCCGGGGCTCGACTTGGAGGATTTGCACCGCTTCCACGAATTGCACGGGGGCGCGTGCACCCTCGCGCTGGCGAGCGTGAGCGACCCGCACAATTACGGTGTTGCGAAGCTCTCGGGCTCGCGCATAATCGACTTCCAAGAGAAGCCCAAGCGCACGTCGAGTTATTTGATAAACGCGGGCATTGCGGTGTGTGACCCGCGTGTCTTCTCGTTTATTTCCCCGGGAATGAAGCGCCTCGAGGAGGACTTGCTGCCCGTGCTCGCTTCACGCGGGGAACTTTACGGTTACGCGTACTCGGGCGAATGGAAGCATTTGGGTTGATTTGACACTATGGATTTCAATCTCGCGTTGGAATTGGTTCGGGCGACCGAGGCGGGCGCGCTAGGGAGCGCGCGCCTCATGGGGCGCGGGGACAAGCACGCGGCGGACGCGGCTGCAGTGGACTTGATGCGGAAGGCGTTGAACTCCATCGAATTCGCGGGAACCGTGGTGATAGGCGAGGGCGAGCGCGACGAGGCGCCCATGCTCTACATCGGCGAGAAGGTGGGCACCGGACGCGGATTTGAAACCGATTTGGCAATCGACCCGCTCGAGTGCACGAACAGCGTTGCGAAGGGCTGGTCGAACGCCCTGTCCGTGCTCGCTGCTGGACCCAAGGGTTCGCTGTTCGGGGCGCCCGACACTTACATGGACAAGATTGCGGTGGGTCCCGAGGTGGGCAACCGGGTGAGCTTGGACGCGTCCGTGAAGGACAACATCCACGCGGTTGCGGACGCGCTCGACAAGGACCCCTCGGACGTTACCGTAGTAATACTCGAGCGCCCGCGCCACGACAAGCTCGTGGAGGAAGTGCGCAAGGTGGGCGCGCGCATCCAGCTCATAACGGACGGCGACGTTTCCGGCGCGATAGCAACGTGCATGAACGATTCGGGAATCGACTTGCTGTTAGGGGTTGGCGCCGCGCCCGAAGGAGTGATTTCCTCTGCCGCGGTGAAGTGCCTCGGGGGCTTCATGCAGGGCAGACTCTCGTTCCGCAACGAGTCCGAGAAGGAGCGCGCGCTTGGGATGGGCGTGACTGACCCGGAGGCGCTCTTGAATATCGAGGATTTAGCCAAGGGGGATAATGTAATGTTCGCTGCCACGGGGGTCACGGACGGCTCCTGGCTCGAGGGCGTGCGTTTCACGAGCCGGGGCGCGGAGACGCACTCGGTAGTTATGCGCTGCAGCAGCGGCACCATCAGGTTCATCAAGGCGTTACACAAGTTCGACAAGGCGCCGAAATATTAACGGAGGGGATGAGGGTTATGGAAGCTTTGGGCGGAGCGCACATGTTCAACGCGTTGAACCAGGAGAATTGCATCATACTCGCGGCGAACGTCAGGATAGTGCCCGGCGTTTTGAAGGGGATGCTGCGGGCGGCGAAGGACGCGGATTCCGCGGTCATCTTCGAGCTCGCGAAGTCCGAGTGCAACCTCGAGGGCGGTTACACCGGGATGACTCCCGCTTCGTTCGCCTCCCAGGTGAAGCGCGTTGCGGGCGAAGTCGGGTTCAGGGAGTGGGTGCTCCACGCGGACCACTTGACCGTGAAGAAGGGTACTGCCGACGAGCTCAAGGGAGTTAAGGAATTGATTGACGCGCAGGTGGACGCGGGTTTTTCCTCGTTCGCCATCGACGCCTCGTTCCTTTTCGATTCGAGCAAGGACGATTTGAAGGAGGCGCTCGCGCCCAACGCCGCCGCAACCGTTGAATTGTTCGAGCACATCGAGAGCAGCGCGCCGCGCGGCTTCGGGCTTGAAGTGGAAGTCGGGGAAATCGGGAAGAAGAACGCCGAGGGGCTCGTGCTCACCTCGCCCGAAGAGGCGACTGCCTATCTCGAGATGCTGCGTGGACGCGGCGTCTACCCGCACCTGCTCGCGATTGCGAACGGCTCGAGCCACGGGGACACTTACGTGGACGGCAAGCGCGTGGACCAGGTTAGCATTGACATTCCGCTCACCAAGCGCGTGGCTGCGGCGTTGCGCGCGGACGGTTTCGGCACCCGGCTCGCCCAGCACGGAATCACGGGCACGCCCATTCATCTGATTGCCGAGCACTTCCCGAAGGGCGACATACTCAAAGGGAACGTGGGCACGCACTGGATGACCCTCACTTGGGACGTGCTCCGCGAAACCGAACCCGCACTCTACAAGCGCATTTGGGATTGGACGCTCGCAAAATACAAGGCGGACGCGCCAGCGCGCGGGGAGAAGAGCGACGAGGAGATTTTTGGGAAGCACTCCAAGCAGGGCATCGGGTTCTTCAAGAAGGACTTGGACGCGTTGCCCGCGAAGTCGCTCGCGCTCGTCGAGGAGAAGGCGTACGCCACTGCGACGGATTACTTCAAGGCGTTCAACTCGTTCGGCACGGCAGCCAAGGTGCGCGGCGGGGGTGCCCGTTCGTGAAGGCAATCGTGCTTGCGGGCGGCTACGCGACGCGCCTCCAGCCGTTGAGTTCGCGCGTCCCCAAGCTCCTCCTGCCCGTTGCGGGGAAACCAGTGGTACACCACCTCGCCGAGATGTTCAAGGCGGCGGGCGTAACCGAAATCGTGTTCTCGCTGAACGAGACCCAGCGCGCAATCGAGCGCGAACTCGGAAGCGAGTTGATGGGCATGCGCCTGTCCTATATCTTCGAAGGAACGCGGAGCGAGGAAGAGAAGCTGGGCGCGGTGGGCGCGATACAATACGTTGCCGAACGCACGCGCATCGACTCGGACTGCCTAGTGGTGGGAAGCGACAACTTCGTGCACGGGCTCGACTTGCGGAGGATGGTTCGCGAGCACTCCGAACGCGCGCCTTACGCGACCATCGCGTTGTTCGACTTGGAGGACCCGCGGGACGTGGAACACTTCGGCGTCGCGTTACTCGACGAACGGAGGATAACGCGCTTCCAAGAAAAGCCGCGCCAGGCGGAGGCGGTGAGCAAGCTTGCGAGCACTGCGATTTACCACGTTTCCCCCGCATTCTTCGAACGCATCCCCTTTTTCGTGAAGGAGAAGAAGGCCGCGGGGCTCAAGGCGGACAAGCCCGGCGATTACTGGGAGCACCTTGTTTCCGCGGGCGAGCAAATCGAGGGTTTCGTGTTCAACGGCGCGTGGGGCGACATCGGCAACCCGGAAACTTACGTGGAGACGAACAAGCGCGCGCTCGCGTTGCCCGAATTCAAGGCGGGACGCGTTTCGCCAAGCGCCCGCGTCGAAGCGGGAGCCGTGGTGCGCGGAGCGTGCGTGATAGACGAAGGCGTTGTGATAGAATCGGGTGCCGTAGTCGGTCCGTTCGTGCACTTGATGGCGGGCTGCCGCGTGGGCGCCGGGGCGTGTGTGGAATCGTCCATCCTGTTCGAGGGCTGCGTTGTCGAGGCGAAGGCGAGCGTGCTCGACTCGGTAATCGACCGCAACTGCGTGCTCGGCGAATCGTCGAGCGTGGAAGGTTACTCGCTCTTGGGCGAGGAGTGCGTAATCGGAGAAGGCGCGCGTGTGTTCGGGAAGTCGAGGGTGTGGCCGCGCATGGAATTGGACGCGAAGGCAACGCTCGCCGGTTCGGTGCGCACCCGCTCTTAAATTTCACTCGAACTGCAACGCGGGCTTCAACGGCAACGCCCGGCTGGCTTTCGCGTTCCCGCTTTCCTCTTCTTTTTCGAGCGCCACTGCGACGTTGAGTTCGCGCTCCAGGAACGCCTTCGCCTGGGCGAGGACAAGCGCCTCGTCGGGATAGTGCTTGCGTTCCTTGAAAGCGTAAAAGTTCTTCGCCGCGTACTCCCCGAGAGCGCCCTCCAGGTGCGTTTCCTCGGGTTTCGCGGCGCGAGAAAGGCCTTGCTTGAATTCCTCGGTTTTCTTCTTGGACGCGGTTATTATGATAAGCTTCTTGGGCTTTGCCTTCAGGCGCTTGGCTATGGTGCGCGCGTCCTCGAGCACGCCCGACAGGTAGTCCTCGCCCGCCTCGGCTTCGGGGTTTATGCGCGACTCGTCGGCTTCAGGCCAGGGGGCGTTGCTCGCGAAGCCCTTGCCCCCGAGCGTCTCCCAGAGTTCCTCGCAGGCATGCGGGGTAACGGGCGTCATCAAACGCACCCACTTCTCGGCGACGCGGTGCCCCACGAACGCCACCTCTTCGGGAGAGGCGCGGCGTTTGAGGTGCTCGAACAGGTTGAGCGTCTTGTAGACCGCGGTTTGGGCGTAGTCGCGCACGCGCAGCCCCTCCAGGGCGGCGCCCGCGTCGCGTACGCTGGACTCGAACTTGCTTAACGCCCAGCGTGCGAGCGGCGAGTCCCTCTCGGCGTGCGGCGAGGCGAACTCCTCGCACAACGCGGTTATCTTCTCGAGCGTCTTGCGCGAGGCGAGCAGTTCCTTCCTGCGGAAGTCGAGGGTGCTCCCGAAGTCGGCTGCCCCCGCGATGTAGAGGCGGAACAGGTCGGCGCCGTACTCGCGGCTCACGTCGCTCAACAGCACCACGTTGCCTTTGCTCTTGCTCATCTTGGTGCCCTCGCTGATGAGCATCTCGTTGAGTGAGATGCCGCGCGGCCAGTGGCGCTCCTCGAAGATTGCGGTGTGCGCGAAGATGTAGAAACTCAAGTGGTTCGTGACGTGGGCGACGCCCGTGTGCCTCAAGTCGTTCGGGTACCAGTAGAGGAACTCGCGGCGGCACGATTTCGCGGATTCGTTGCCCGCACCCAGCCCCAGGAAAACGAAGTCGAAGAATTCCTCAGTCAAGTCCTGCGGCTTCAAGCCGAGCTCGCGGATTTTCTTGATTACGGTGTAGAACGCCATGTACGCGGTGGAGTCGCTGAGGGACTCGATTATCCAGTCGCGGTTGAACGGCAGCGGCGTGCCCAGTCCGCGGCGGCGGGCGCACGGGCGCTTGTCCAGCCACTCGAACACGTCCTCGAACTGCTTGCGGTAAGCCTCGGGGTAGATGAGCATGGAGTCAAGGCAGCGGCGCGCGTCGTCCTTCCAGCCCGGCGAGTTGAAGTCGATGAACCACTGGTCGCCCATCACGGCCCCCACTATCTTCCCGCCGCACCTGCATTGCGCGTGTCTGTTCGTCTCGTAGAATGGCGTTGCCTTGCCTTGCGCCTTGAGCCACGCACCCACCGCCGTCTTCGCTTCCGCGACCTTGAGTCCCGCGAATTCGGGGACCACGGGCTTCATCACGCCCCCGTAATACTCCGCCTTGTAGAGCTCGTTCGTGGCTTTCTCGAGTTTGCCGTGCTCCTTGAGGTTCGCTATCTTCATGCGTTCGCTGACTTCCTTTGCCGGGAACTCGCCGTAACCCTCGAGCGAGATTAAGCTCACCATTTTGATGGCTTCGACTGCGGCGCGCCACTCGTCCTTCTTACGGAGCTCTTCGAGCGCAACATAATCGTAAGGCGCGTGCGCGGGCACCGAGTGCACGAAACCAGTCGCGTTGTCCGCGTCCACGAAAGCAGCGGGGAAAATCAATATCTCGCGCCCGAGCGGCGTGACGCACTTCTTGCCCGCGAAGAAAACCCCTTTTTGTTTTTCCTCCACAACGTGCTTCCTGCCCTGTAAAGCGATTTTCTCAGCCGCCTCGCGGGAAACCCACCATTTCTCGCCGTCGTCGAAGCGTATCTTGACGTAGTCCGCGTCCGGGTTAACGAACTCGTTGGTAATCCCGAACACGGTCTCGGGGCGCAGGGTGCACGACACGATGAACGCGTCCCCGAAAGGAAACTTCACGGCGGTGAACTCCATCAATTCCACGGGGTCGGTGTCGCCGTCGCGTATGTCGTCCTCGCCCGCAGCGTTCCTGCATTGCGTGCAATACAATAGCGGGTAATCCGCCTGGCGCAGGTATCCCCGTTCGCGGTATTTCCTGAACTGCCAGTCCACGAACGCGTTGTATTCCGGGTCGCCCGTGGTGAAGCGTCGCGTGTAGTCGAGCGAGAAACCTATTGACTTGAAGTCCTGGATGAGCTTGCCCGCGAAATAATTTACAAGGTTCCAGGGCTCCTTGAACGACGCGACTATTTTTTCAATTGCCTGCGCGTCCGCCTCGTAGTGCGAGACGTACTCGGTGTAAAGCGCGAGCGTCTCAGGGTCGCCAGCCGCAACCTTCGCGCTCACCGCGAGCACGGGTGTCCCGGTGATGTGGAACGCCATGGGCCACAACACGTTGTAGCCCTTCATGCGCTTGTAACGCGCGATTGCGTCCCCGCTCACGTACGTCCTCCCGTGTCCCACGTGAAGGCAACCCGAAACGTACGGGTAGGGAACCGTGAAGAACCACTTCTCGCGTGACTCGTCCGCGCGCGGCTCGAAGGCGCGCTCGTGCTCCCAGGCAGCCTGCCACTTTTTCTCGACTACGCTGAAGTCCTGCACTAGCTTTTCGCCTTTTTGGAACGCCGAGGACGAGATTCGAACTCGCACAGGTCAAAGACCCACCAGATTCCTCGCCCTTTCTCGGGGCTTCGAGTCTGGCGCGTTACCGGGTTCCGCCACCTCGGCTTTAACAATAGCTAATTAGGGTTCCAAGCGCGTTTTATTAGTTTCGCCCGCGCCCGCCCCTGCGGTCGCGGAAGCCGCCGCGGCGTTCCCCGCCCCTTCCACCCTCGAAGCGCCTTCCTTCGTCGCGCTCCTGGTTTTCCTCGCGGCGTCCCGCCCACTTCACGCGGTGCCTGCGCCCGCACTTCGGGCACACTCCGTCGGGGGAGAGTTCGCTCCGGTCGCGCGAACAGAACGCCTTGATTACCCCGAGTTCCTCGTCCACGATTGTCAGGTAGATTCCGGTTTCCTTCACGAGCTTCACGCGCGCCTTTATCACGTCGCCCACGCGGAGGTAGTCGCGGAAGTCGCGGGCGTAACCCCGGCTCAACTCGGAAATGCGGATGTAACAGAAGGTGCGGCTCGCCCCGATGCGCGGGTTCACGAGTTGGAAGCGCACGAGCGCCATCTGGTCGTAAATCGTGTCGATTATCCCGTACACGGGATCGCCTTCCCTGACGTAGTGGGCGACGCGCGGGTTCCGCACGCCCACACTGTGCTTTTCCCCGTTCTTCTCCACGACTCCCATTGTGACTGCGCACACTGCGTCGCCGTCCTCGATGGTGTTCGCGTCGCCAGCGGTTTCCTCTATGAACGCGAGGGTTTCCCCGGGATAAGCGATTTCAACCATTATTCAATAACACCTTTTTCTCGCGGGGCGCGCGAAAAGCGCCCGCAACAACAAAACCGTTTTTTTCCTTGTTTTGTTTTGCGCGGACGGGTTTTTATTAGGTTTCCCCCAAAAATTGTTCATGGTACTCGAGTCCCTGCTTGACCCGGAGAGTGCGCGCAGGAGCCCGTTGAAGATAACGGTTTTGAGTTTCGTTTTCGTGTCGCTCGCCGTATTCGCCACCCTCTTCCTTGCGAGCAGGGAGTCCAGCTTCCTCCTCGTGCTCTTCGTTGTAGTCCCGTCAATTCCGTTCGTGCTTAACCTGTTCAGCCTCGAGGAATCCAGGTTCTACAAGCCTAACCCGCCGCGCGTGGTCGGGAGCCGCACCCTAGCCCACCACCTGCCCACCATAGTCGTCCTCTTGGCGTACTTCGCGGGAATCACCGCGGGTTTCACGTTCTGGTTCCTCGTGCTCCCGTCCGGCGACTCCGCGAGCCTGTTCTCGCTCCAGGTGACCGAGCTGGAGAGCGTGCGCTCGGTTTTCCAGGGCAAGTTCGTGGACGAGCCGCTCTTTTTCAACCTCGCGGCGTTCGAGCTGATTTTCACCCACAACCTCCAGGTCCTCGCCCTCGTGGTGGCGCTCTCGCTCCTGTACGGTGCCGGGGCGGTGTTCGTGCTCGTGTGGAACTCCTCGGTGATATCCGTTTTCCTGGGGTTGATTGCAGCCGCGGCGTTGAAGCTCGACCCCGCGAACGGGCTTTTGTCCGGGCTGGGTTACGGCGTGTTCGGGATACTCCCGCACGGTGTTTTTGAGTTGCTCGCTTACCTGTCCACCGCGTTGGCGTGCGGGATACTCAGCCAGGCGCTGGTGCGCAGGGAGTACTCGAAGCCCGCGTTCGTGCAAGTCGCGTACGATTCCGTCAAGCTCCTCGCCTGGGCTATTCTGTTCTTGGCGCTCGGCGCGCTCATAGAGTGCACTGGCGTGCCAGCTTGAATTGCGTCAGACGCTATCAGTCGTCGTCACAGCGCGAAGCGCTCGGAGGTTGTTCAACATCATCAACCGCGTTAACCCTTGTGAAGCACCCTCATTTTAACCCATTCGCGCGGGTTTTCACAACAATAATAACCGCACGGGGCGCAATTTCTTTGCGAGGGCCCGTAGCTCAGCTTGGATTCAGAGCGATTGCCTCCTAAGCAATAGGTCATGGGTTCAAATCCCATCGGGCCCGCTCAATCATGAAAAAGGCGCAGGTTAGCGTGGAGTTCTTCCTATTGCTTACTCTCATGCTCGCGCTCGCGGTGCTCTTGTACGCTGGCACGGGCGCCGAACAGGGCCGCGCCCGTTCGCTCGACCGCGCCGCCGAGACGCGCGCCTTCCTCGAGCGCGCCTCGCTCGCGTTGCGCGAGTCGTGGTTCGAGGGGAACGCCTCGACGCGCGTGTTCTCCGCGTTCGTGCCCGGGGAAACGAACTGCTTCTACTGGAACGCGACTTCTTCGGCGTTGTATTGCGCGTCGATTGCTGACGGAGCTTTCGTTGCAGCCGCAGCGCCCGGCTTGCCCGAGCCCCAGACGAATTGCACGCTCCCGCTTGCCGCGGGCTGGCGCGAGTTCAAGGCGTGGCGGGACAACGCCGCGTCGCGCCTGGACTGCCTCGGCTGACTGGGTTTTTTAATGCCCGACGGATTACTAAGATGCTATATGAACAAGCGCATTTTCGCGTTGCTGTTTTTGTGCCAGTTCGCGGCTGCCGGCGGCTCGCCCTTGATTTGCACTAATTACGATGTCACTACCGAGCTTACCTTGTCGGGCGCGGTTAGTGCTTGCTACCTGTACGTCCACCCGGGCGCTAGCCTGACTATACGCGATGCGGCAGTCAATGTTTTCGAGGACGGCAACATCACGGTTGATGCGGGCGGCTCGTTCGCGGCGCGCAACTCCAGCTTCGCCGGCGGAACGCAGACGTTCGCGTTGTTTTCGCCGGGCTCCGCGGTGCTCTTGGAGTCCGTGGACGCGCACGGTTTCGGGGTGCCCGCCGCGGGCAAGACCGGCTGGACGATTGCCACTGGAACCGCGCAATTGGATAACTTCAGCGTCCACCACGGCTTGGACGGGCTCGTGCTCGAACACGCTTCCGGCGCCTCGGTGCGGGGCGGCTCGTTTTACTCGAACTCGCAGTCCGGCTTGCTCGTCTCGATTTCCGACGGCGTTTCGTTTTCCCAGGTGAACTCGTCGTACAACCCGTCGCGGTTGGAGTATTCGCGGGTGCGTTGGCTGGACGGCTTCTTCGAGGAAATGGTTTTCGCGGACGAGGTCTCGCGCCTCGAGCGCGCGTGGAGCGTGCGCTTCGAGTTCAGCGAGGGCGGCGAGCCGGCTGAGGCTATGCTGTCCGTGAGCGATTATTTTGGCGATGTTGTTTATTCGTCCTCCGCACCGGAAGAGTACGCGGAGTTCGAGGCGGTTCAGGCGGTTTACGGGCAGGGCTTTTCGGGCGTCCCGTTGAACCTCGGGGACGAGTGGACCGAAGGCGCGCGCACCCCCCATTCTTATTCCGCAGTTTCGCCCGGAGGCGTGGTGGTGAGCGGCAAGTTCGAGGCGGGTGCTGGCGAAGTCGGCGTGTCATTCGCCCAGGAAACCGCGCCGTCTGCTTACCCCGGCTCGCTGTTCACGATACAGGCGCCCTCGAACATCATCGTGAACCCCCAGGTGACTATTTACGTTGACCTCGTGTTGAACGGCAAGGGTGCCTGCGGGGCCGCGTTGTCCGTGGGCGCCGCATTAATTGCTTTGGAATCCTGCGATTCCACGACCGGCAGACACGCGTTCCTGCTCTCGCTCACCGAACCCGGAACCTATGAGTTGATTGCGTCTTACGCGGGGCAGACTGCCAAAGCAACGCTGAACGTGGTGGGGCAGCCGCCCCTCGCGTTGCCCGACCACTCGGTTTGGAGTGTTTTGTTTTTGTTAGCCGTCGCGCTGTTCGCTTTGAGGAAGAATTGAAATGTCCCGTAATTTGGCTTTACTCAAGAAAGCCGTGACCGCCCACGACGAGCGCGCCGAACTCGAAGTCATCGTGCGCCGACTCAAGGGCGGCGCGGATGAGCGCGTCAAGCACGAGCCCAGCTCCCGCGTGGCTGCGATAGCCCGCAACTTCCGCGGCGACTCCGAAATCCACGCCGAGTCCCCGGACTTGGAGAAGGCGGACGTGCGCGCCATCAAGACCGGACCGCTCTCGCTTCCCGCCGCGTTTTACCGTGCGTTTGCCTCGCCGTTGAACGCGTTCGCCCGCGTCCTTGCCGGCACGCCGTGGTTCCAGGACGCGCGCGTCAACTTGGATTGCGCGGGCGTGGTGCTTTCCGTCGAGGCTTACCTGGCGTTGTCGGCGTCGGCTGCCGTGCTTTTGGGACTCACTGTTTTTGCGTTGTTCGCAGTCCTCGGCTTCGCGCTCGGCGACTTGACGCTCGTGGCGTTCGCGCCCGTCCTCGGTTTGCTCGGGCTGGGGAGCGCGGTGGCGTTCGCTGCGGTTTACCCTTCCAGCAAGGCGGAGGGCAGGGCGCGCGAAGTCGACCGCGTGCTCCCGTTCGCGTTGCGCCAGCTCGCCACCCAAATCAAGGCGGGCGTTAGTTTTTACAGCGCGCTCCGTTCGGTCGCCCAGACGGATTACGGCGTGCTCAGCGACGAGTTCAAGCGCGTGCTCAGCGATATGGCTAACGGGGTGAGCACGGACGAGGCGCTCGCGCGCCTCCTCAAGCGCACGCGTTCGAAGGGGCTGCGCACCGCGCTCACGCAAGTCATCCGCGCGCTCAAGACGGGCGGCAGTCTGTCCCAGATAATCACGGATATAGCGGACGACGTGTCGTTCGAGTCCCGCATGCGCATCCGCGATTTCACCGAGCGCCTGAATTTCATCAACATAATCTACATCATGGTTGCGGTAGTCGCCCCCGTCGGGGCGGCGATCCTGTCGGCGGTGATGCAGATACCAATGTTCTCGGGCGGGCTGCCGCCGTTCTTCGTTTACTTCGCGTTCGCGGGCGTGACCGTGGCGATGCTGTTGATACTCTACATAACAAAACGCTTGGAGCCGGTGGCATGGTGAGCTTTTTAGAATCGCTTTCCACGCGTTACCGCCTCTTGCGCAGGTATTACGCCGCGAGCGGCTTCAAGTATTCCTTCGAATTGTTCGCGCTCGGCTTCGTGCTCATTGCATTAACCGTGGCGCTCGCGTTGAACGCGCTCAAGGTGGGCCCCGCGGTTTCTGTGGTTGCCTTCGCTGCGGTCTCGAGCCTCATAATCGCGCTCCCAATCAGCTCGCGTAACGCGCGCATCGCGGAAATCGAGAAGAACCTGCCGGACGCGTTGAAGCACATGTCGCTCGTGCTCAAGGCTGGCGGCACGGTCGAGGGTGCGTTACAGGAAGCCGCGGGCGGGGATTACGGTCCGTTGAGCGCCGAATTCGCGCGCGCACTCAGGCAGCTCAAGGAAGGCAAGAGCTTCGAGGAAGTACTTGTCGGGGCGGCGCGGGACAGCGGTTCGCTCCTGTTCGTGCGCACCGCAACCATAATCGTGGACGCCAAGCGCGCGGGCGCGGGGATGGCGGGCGTAATCGCGGAGATAGCCGAGGACGCGCGCGATGTTCTCCGCATCAAGCGCGAACGCTACTCGCGCACCACGATGCACGTGCTCTTCCTGGGCGTATCCGCGATACTGTTGTCGCCGTTCATCTTCGGGTTCACGATAACCATAGTGAATTACATCAGCGTCGGGATTACGAGCGCGATGCCCGGCTCGAAGAGCGGGGTGGCGTTGTGCGACTTGAACCTCCTGCTCACGGTGTTCATCGCAGTCGAATCCGTCATCTCGGCGTTCGCGATAGGCATAATCCGCGAGGGAAAGATAGCAAAGTATATATTATACGCGCCGTTCATGATCTTGTTCGCCCTCATCGTCTTCGAACTCGGGAAGTACGCGAGCTCGCTGATCGTCGGGGGCGCGCCGATGGTGTGTTGAATGAAGGGGCAATCTAGCGTTGAATACGCTCTGCTGGTTGGCGGTGCGGTCGTTTTCGTGACCGTCATAGCCTATGTCATCAAATCGAACATTATTTCGTGAGGCGGCTGCAGCAATGAAAGCGCAGTCGTCCATGGAATTTTTGATGATGGTAGTCGGCATCATACTGTTCGTCTCGCTCGTTTTCCTCCTTGTCAACGGCACCCTTTTGCCGCAGGCTGAGGGGCAGATAATCGACCAGAGCGAAATCCTCGCCTCCCTCAAGGCGGGTTTGTTTGCCACGCCGTCGCCTTCCCCGACTCCGTGAACGCCTGCGTTTTTATTCCCCGCGCGCTTTAGCGTTTTAATCATGACGCGTGCAATCATTTTGTTCGCCCTTTTGTCCGCCTGCCTGGCGTACGCGGAGGTGTCGAGCACCGAGGCGGCGCAAGCCGCTTCCACCTACGCTTCGCTCGATTCACTCAAGTCGCTCTCGCGTCCCCTCGAGGCGGGTTCGGACGCGTACTGGGTGTATTATACTCCGTTGACCTCGTCGAACAAGCTCGTGCTCGCCGTGGGGCAGTTCTATGGTTCCGTGCTCGAGGACGAGGAGGAACTCGCGCGGGTTGCGGGTGCGGTTTACGATTACGAAACGGCTTACACCACGATTACGGGGGAGGGTTATTCTTTCGACGCGCTCGCCCCCGCGTTTGGCGCGATTGCGACTGCGTTGCAACGGAACGAGGCGAACCTCTACGACCTCGAAGCGGTGACGCAGTCGAAGTACCCGTTCCTCGACTACTCGGGAATACAGGAGAACATCTCGCTCTTGCTGGTGGCGTCCGACGACTTGAACGTCGCGTTCCAGGAGGGCGCGACCCAACAGCGTATTTTCGAGGAGGAATACTCGGGTTCCTCGCTCGCAGTCCTAATCAACTATTATGACTCGGGTTTCGAGGGGCTCGCGGGCTTCCTCGCGGTTTACGAGGACTACCTCGACGCCGTAGCCACGATGCAGTCCCAGGTGTACAAGTCGAGCATTCCCTCGAATGACCGCACGAGCATTTACGACAGCCTCGAGAACCTCAAGGAAATCGGCGTTTCCGACATATACTCGCAGTTCATCGCCTCGAACCCCCAGGCGCTCCTGGCGACGAAGCGCGCGCTCCGCGATTCGTGGGTCAACGACTCCGTCTCCTCGTTCTCTTACTTGAAGACGCGCACGAACGCCCTAGCGGCGTACGCCCAACAGAAGCCGCGCTTCGATTACGTTTCCTCTGGTAAAGCGGCGCTCGAAAACTGCGGTTTGGGGGACGAAGCCGCCAAGTCGGACGGCTATTACGCGGAACTCGAATACTACAAGAACAAGGGCACCGCCGCATCGTACGCCGAGATGATTACCATACTCGACGAGGCGGTTCCACTGTTGAACGGGATTTACGCGGATTACTCGAACTGCGTCGCGGCGCCCACCGCCCCGGCGTCGCCCGCTAAGGCGCAGGACAACTCGTGGGCGCTCTACGCCGCCCTCGCCTTGCTCGCCGCTGCTGGCGCGTACACGTGGTGGAAGAAGAAGCAGGAAGAACAGAACGAGTAGAAAGATTACAAGCCGGTTGGCGCGTCCAGGAAAACGGTTTCAACCCCGAACTTCTTCTCGAGCGCGCGTCCCAGCGCCTTGACGCCCAACGCTTCGGTGGCGTAGTGCCCGCCCGCGAGCACGCTCACCCCAGCCTCTTTTGCGTAATGGTAGTTACCGTGGTTGAACTCGCCCGTTAGCAGAACGTCGATGCCTTCGGACCCCGCGGCGAACCCGCCGCCTCCCGAGCAAACGCCTATCCTGCGCACGCGTTCGGGACCGAAATCGAAAACGCGGACTTTGCTTCCGAGGAATTTTCCGTAATCCGAAGCCAATTGTTTTATTGTCGTGTTCTTGCTTCCAATGCAGCCGATTTTCACGCCGCGGTACTCAAGGCCTCGGCGCACCTTTTTCAAACCCATTCCGCGCGCGATTTCCGCGTTGTTCCCGTAAACGGAATGCGTGTCGAGCGGGAGGTGCGACGCATACAAGTTCAAGTCGGAATCGAAGCACTCCTTCAAGCGGGCGCGCCAAGCGCGGTTCACGCGCGCCGGGAGCTTGTCGCGCCAGAACAAGCCGTGGTGCACGAGCAACAACTGGCACATTTTCCTGCCCGCCATCGAGAACGACTCGAGCGAGGCATCCACTGCGAGCCCGATGCGGCTCACGCGTTCCGCGCCCTCCACCTGCAACCCGTTGCAAGAGGAGTCCTCGCCCGCGTAGGCGAGCGTGGAATCCAGCCAATCCACTATTTCACGCCTTGACCGCATCATAACAGGCACGCAGCGCTTTCGCGTTCTTCTCAGCCATTCCCGCCTTGTGCGAGAACTGCTGTTCAACCGCCTTCTCGAGGGACTCGATGGACACGATGCCCGTGACTTTCGCGAACGCCCCGAGCACCGGAATGTTGACAAGCGGGCGACCCAGCTCGCGTTTCGCTATCTCAACCGCGTCCACCACGAACGCGCCTTCAACCGGCTTGTTCGAGGCGACGATTAGTTTCCCGTTCTTCTTCAAGCCCTTGCGTACGTCCACCTGCGCGAGGAGCGAGTCGTCGAGTACGACAACATAGTCCGGCTCGTAAACCTGCTGGTGTAACTTGATTTTCTTGTCGCTTATCCTGCAGTAAGCCTCGAGGGGCGCGCCCGTGCGTTCGACCCCGAAGAACGGGAACGCCTGCGCCTCCTTGCCGTCGTGGAACGCCGCGGTGGCGAGCACGCTCGCCGCCGTGACAACCCCCTGCCCTCCCCGTCCGTGGAACCTTATTTCAACCAACATTTTTCAAACCACATCGATTACGACGCGTTCCACGCTCACGATTTCCTCCGCGATTTTCGCGGCGCGAGCGAGCTTCGCCTTGTCGTTAGCGTAAACTTCGAGCAACGGCTCCCCCGCGTTTACCCTGTCGCCCTTGAGCACTGCGAGCACGAGTCCGGCCGCCTTATCCTCGGGAGCCCCGGCCGCGCGGCACGCCCGCGAAATCGCGCGGTTGTCCACGTGCCCGATGCGCCCGCCTTTCGCGCTTGCCACCGACTGCTTGTACTTCCCGAGCTTGAAGTCCCCGGGCGCCACGCGCGGGTTACCGCCCTGCGCCTTCACTATCTCGAGGAACTTCTGCAACGCCTTCCCGGATTGGAGTTGCTGGCGCGCGAGGCGCGTCCCCTCGTCCTGGCTCACCCCACGGAGCATGGCGAGCATTATCCCACTCATCACGCACGCCTTATCACGCAACTCACTACTCCCCCCACCGCGCAATGTCTCCAGTACTGTGCGCGCCTCGAGGTTCGGCCCGATCGTCTTGAGGAGCGGTTCGCTGCCGTCCGTGATGCTGCACTGCACGCGCATGCCGAGCATCCTGCCGAGCGCCTCGAAGTCCTTAGCCAGGTCGCGCGCCTGTTCGAGGTTCTCAAGCTTGGCACCCAAACCAATGGGCAAATCGAGTAAAACGTATTCCGCGCCCTCCGCCTTCTTCTTCGCGAGTATGCTCGTGAGCAAGAGCGCCTTGGGGTCAAGGCACAACGGTTTCCTTATGTGTATTAGCTTGTCGTCGGCAGCCGCGAGGTTCACCGCGCCCCCCCAGATTATGAACGCGTTCACGTCGTCCACCACGCGCTGCGCCTGCTTGATGTCCAACGCAACCGGGCAGAACGCCTCCATCACGTCCGCGGTGCCGGCTGCGCTGCTTATGGCGCGGCTGCATGTTTTTGGAATGCAGATGCCGAGCGAGGCGATTATCGGCACAAGTAACATCGCGGTGCGGTCACCTGCAACGCCGCCGATGCTGTGCTCGCTGACGACTATCTTCGCGTGCGGCTTGAGGGTGCCGCCGGAAGCGTACATAGCCTTGGTCAACGCAACCGTTTCGTCCGAAGACAACCCGCGGGTGTAAACGCCGCTCACGAATGCGGCGAGCTCGGCGGACGAGAGGCGTTCAGCCATCAAGTCGTCTATTATCCCGTTTATTTCCGCTGCCGTGAGTATGTTGCCGTCCAGCTTCTTGCGTATCGCGTCCAAACTGTGCGGGCGTTCGGCCGGCTCGACGCGCACCTTCTGTCCTGTCTTTAGTTTGAGTTTTTCCGCGGCTTCCCCGAACAAGCCGATTTCGCCGTACTTGATGAACTTGTCCGAGTGGTCCGCAATCGCGGTGACGCTCTTCCCGTTTGCAGTGAGTTGGATGCGGTCGAGTAACGCGATGTTCGCTTCGCGCGCCTGAGCGGAGTTCAGCACTGCCTCGTTCTGCCCTTGTTTCACGTCGAACAAGCGCGCCTTCAAGTCCATGAAAACAATTACCTGCCTTGTCATTTTAAAGCATTCCAACGACTTCCCGACGGCGCACGCTGGGCTCGAATCGTTCGCGTTCGTCGCGTCGCATGAGGACGCACTTGAATCCGAGTTTCCTCGCGGCTTCCAGGTTGCGCGCGTGGTCGTCCACGAACAGCACTTCCTCGGGCTTCGCGCCGGTAACGCGCAGCACTTCATCGAAAATGCGCTTTTCGGGTTTTGACGACTTCAGTGTGTCGCTTACCACCGAATAGTCAAGGTCTATTTTGAACCTGTTCAACAAATAATCCGCCCATCGCGTAAGGTGGTTGGTTAACACGCAAGTCGCGATTCCTTTTTCCCTTGCTGCGTCAACCAACGCTTTCGCGTCAGGATCCAAGTCCACGGAATCGAGCGCCGCCCGTACGGCGTCTTCGTCCACGCCGAGGGCTTCAATCAATTCGCTTTCGCTGATAGTTCCTTTGCAGGCTGCGCGAAGTATGTTTATTTTTAGTTGCCTCCATTCTTCGTCAATCTTATCCGCACCTTGTTTTGGAAATGAAACATATTGCTGTACGGTTATTACGCCCATCAAGTCGAGTGCGAGCACTTTCATTTCGAAACGGTTAATAATGCAGTCAATTAAGAATCTTTTGTTGTTTTACCCCCCTAGTCGCGGGATTAAGGGGGCGCGGTGGTTTCAAGAAATGAGCGACCCTGAATTCGATAAGATGTTCGGTTCCAAACACGAGGTAATCTCCAATCCCGGCCAACCCCTCTCACCGGAGGACGCGGAGCTCGTCAAATTCCTCGAGGACAGCGCCCCCAAGATTTTCGTCATCGGAACCGGCGGTTCGGGTTGCAACACGATCAACCGCATGTCGCAGGTGGGCATAACGGGCGCGACGCTCGTCGCGATGAACACGGACGCCCAGCACCTCCTCGGCGTGAAGGCTTACCGCAAACTCCTCCTAGGAAAGAAGAAAACCAAGGGGATGGGCGCGGGAAGCAACCCTGTGGTGGGCGAGGCAGCCGCGCAGGAGTCCGAACAGGAAATCAAGACGCTCCTCGCGGACGCGGACCTGGTTTTCGTGACGTGCGGGATGGGTGGAGGCACGGGCACGGGGAGCGCCCCGATAATCGCGAAGGCAGCGAAGGATTCCGGCGCGCTCGTCGTCGGCATAGTCACCATACCTTTCTCGTCCGAGGGCGCCAAGCGCATGCGGAACGCCATGGAGGGCGTCGAAAAGCTGAAGCGCGAGGCGGACACCACCATAGTCGTGCCCAACGACAAACTGTTGTATTTCGTAGCGGACTTGCCGATTGACGAGGCGTTCAAGGCGAGCGACTCCGTGCTCTCGAACGCCGTGAAAGGCATCGCCGAACTGATTACGAAACCCGGGTTAATCAACCTGGATTTCGCGGACATGCGCACGATACTCCAGGAGAGCGGTACTGCCATGATAGGGCTCGGGGAAGCGAGCACAATCGACCAGCGGAACCGCGTCATCGAGGCAGCTGAGAAGGCGTTGACGTCGCCCCTGCTGGATTTGGATTTGTCGCAGGCGAACAAGGCGCTCATAAACATCACGGGCGGGCACGACATGACGCTCGGCGAGGCCGAGGCGGCTGTGCAGGCGGTGAGTTCGGCTATGGCGAAGGATTCGCATGTCATCTGGGGCGCCCGCATAGACGACACCCTTGAGAAGAGCAAGGTGCGCGTGCTCGCGGTGGTCACGGGACTCAAGGAGGCGCCCAAGAGCGAAACGGGTGCCGAGATGGAATTGGATTTCATAAGTTGATGCAAAAATGAACATAATTGAAACACTAAAGGACTTCGTGAAGCAAAGCGAGCGCGTGCTCACCATAACCCACAAGCCGCGCGACTTCGAGTTCCGCCAAATGGCGTTGACTACCGGCGTGGGGATGGCTATCGTGGGACTCGTGGGCTTCGCCATCGCGATGGTAGCGTATTTCTTGAAAGGGTGAAAAAATGTTATTCGCTTACCGCGTTACCGCGGGACAAGAGAGCATCGTGGCTGACTTGCTGCACGAGAAGGCCCGCAAGAAGAAAGTCCCAATAAACGCGTTCCTCATCTCGCCGCGCCTCAAGGGCTACCTCATCGTCGAGAGCACGAGCGAAGTCGAGGCGAAACAGCTGATTACGAACGTACCGCACGTGAAGAGCGTTTTACCGCAGCCGATTCCTTTCGTGGAAATCAAGAGCTTGCTCGAATCCAAGCCCGCGGTGGTGAACTTCAACAAGGGCGATTTGGTCGAGGTGACGAACGGGCCGTTCAAGGGCGAGCGCGCGAAAGTAGTGCGCATCGACCCCGAGAAGGACGATGTTACGGTGGAACTCGTCGAGGTTGCGGTGCCGATTCCGGTCACCATCAAGACGGACGCGATAAAGCTCCTGCCGCAGTAACGCGTTCAACCGAGCCAGGAGCCGCCCGCATCAACGCACGCCTGCTTGTAAAACTCGAGAACCCTTTCCGGATAGCGCGCGCCCAAGCCTTCGCCCGTGTCTGGTACTCCATAGTGCGTCCCCGGGCGTCCACAGCAAGCGTTCTGGTCGTAATTCGAACAGTCGCTTCCACCCGAATAGTATGCCCTACACGCTTCGAGCATTGCGTCCTCGAACAACATGCCACCGTTAATTTTTTGTATTGCCAATTCCGCGGTGCCCATGCCGCGATTGTAACCAAAAAGCACCATTTGGAACTGCTCCGTCTTGCTTGTGCCAGGCAAATCCGCTTGGACATTATCTAAATCCGTTGCCAACTTTTCCGTACCGCGGTCTATGTTCTCTTCAACCTCGCAGCCGCCCTCGTTGCCGCAAGTGACTACCTGCATCAAACCCTGGTTGTTATCTTGTTCGTGGACGCACGAACTCTCAGTCATGATTAAAGCTTCCACCAAACCCAAGTCGAACCCCCGCGAATACAACCCGTTCCGGTACATCGCCGCCTCCAACTCGGTTTCGTATTTCGTGCAACCTGCGAACGCAGCCGGCGTTTCCGTGACGCTCTGCGAGCACCCGAAAGACGCGCGGTAGGCGCCCGAGTTTATGCGCGAGTAACCGTAATACTCTGCGATGCCGTCGAATATCGCCTTCGCTGCGGTTCCAGCGAAATCCGCTTGTTCGTAAGCCGGGTCGTCAATTCGCGTCACTTCCACTAGAATCGAGGGCGCGCCCGAGTAGAGTACGCCTAACTTGTTGAGATATGACTCGGAGTCTGGAAACAAGCCCCGGTTATCCTCGACCAACGGTGCCAAGCGGGCGTTAACCGTGGCGGCAACGCGCTTGGATTCGCCGAGCACGCCCGCAGTTGCCTGAATCGGGTAGTAAACCATTCCTATACCTTCGTCACAGGAGTCGTGGTGAATGCTAACCATCAAATCCGCGTCCCAATCGCGCGCCTTGTTCGCGCGGTCCGTTACTGTCAAGTCTTTTTCGCAGTTTGCGTCAAACAAATAAACCTCTGCGCCAGCCGATTTGAGCCAATCTGCAAGTTTTTCACCCACCGCCTTGTTGCGGGAGTATTCCTCGATTCCATTCGTACAAGCCGCGCCGAAGTCACAGGCTTGCGCATCTGGAAGAACTGCGTGATGTCCTATGTCAACGAATATTTTCTTTCCCGTGAGTGAGTCCGTTATCAATCCCGCACTTGGAATTTCCTCGGGCTGTTCGGCTTCCTCTAATTCGGCTTCGAGTTCCTCGCTTTTTTCCAAGTCCGCTACGCGCGAGTGCTCGATCGTGACTTTCACAATTATTTCCTTTTCCAGTACGAGCGTCTTCAAGCCAATCGTGAGCTTGCCGTCGTAAGCGTCTTCCTTGAACAAGCCATCCGAATCCGTGGGCGCGTCCTCCAAGTCCACGCGCACGACTCCGTAATACGTTTCGCCGAGCTTCTCGAATTCCACGCTCGCGTACTCTGCGACTCCGCCCGTGAAACGCGTCAACGGCTCCTCATCCAGCGCGTAAGTAAACGAAAGTTCGCTGTTCGCGGAAGGCTCCAATTCGGATACCTTCAACTCGATTTCGTCAGGCAAGTCGTCAAGCGGGTTTGCAAACGGCGTTGGTGTGGGTATTGACTTCACTAGCTCGAGCGCCTCAATCTCGTTTGCCACATCATAGTCCGGGTTGATTATCTTCGCAGTGCGCACCGCGCCCACGAACTCGCGCGCGTCCTCCACGATTTCAGCCGACAGTTCTTCCTCGGGCGCGAGCGCCTCGTTCAGCTTCCCCTGTAGCGCAGCAGCCTCGTCCTCGCTCAAGTCCAGCGAAGCGATATCGCGGAGCAACCCATCGAACGCTACGGCTTGAGCCGCTGCGGCGCCCGGCTTGGTTACCAAATAAATGGGTGCGCTTCCCTCATCCGCGTATTCTATTGTCTTCTCCTGCGTTTGGTTGGGTGCCAGCGTCACGGACTCCCGCGTTGCAGTCTCGGTGACTTGTTCTTCCAACGGAATCGGCGGAGTATCCGTTTCTTCTTCCACCGCGCTCGACTCCGGGTTCACGGTGTACAGGTTGAATGAAACGGTTTCGTCGGACGGGTTGTTTATGCTGATGCCCGCCTTTGTCCCGGCGGCACCGTAGCTCAAGACGAGCGCGGGCTCCGCCAAATACTCGGTTTCCCCTAGAGCGGTCTCCACGCCCACTTGCTCGGCAGTCGGAGGCACGGGTTGCGAGAAGTAGAGCGCGGCTATGACTAGTAATAGGATGCCCGCGGCGATTGCGATTGTTTTGTCGTCCATTTCGTCTAGTGTTGGTTAGCAAGGCGTTTTTAATTAGGTTTCTTGCGGGGGGTGCGGAAAGGGTTAAATATGTGCGGGAGGCATTCTCGTTCTTAGCCGTTTGTTATGGTGGGTTTTCATGGTTGTATCGAAGAAGTTGAAGCCGGTTACGGATGCGTTGGAGTCCCTGATAGGGGACGCGAGCGTGCCCAGGAACGTGCGCACCTCGCTTTCGAACGCGAAAGCCAAGCTCACGGACTCGGTTGACCCGGTAGCCGGGATGTCGAGCGCGATTTACGATTTGGATTCCGTGAGCAACGACATCAACCTCCCGATGCACGCGCGCACGCTCGTGTGGAACCTGTTGAGCGAGCTCGAGCGCCTAAAGGAAGAAGAAATCGGGAACTAGCGTTTTTCAATTCAAGCGGATTCCCAGAGTCCGCTTGCTAGCACGGAGCTGTTTAGGGGGTTAGCGGCGCGAAATGCAGGAAAAGCAACTGTTGGATTTGTTGTCCGAACGCGAATTCCTCGTAGAGCCCCGCGCGCTCCAGTCCTTATGCTCGCTCCCCGACGACGAGGCGGTTGCCTCGCTCGATGCTGCCTTCGCCTTGCTAGCCGAAGGCAACGGCTTTGTTCTCACGGGCAAGATTCTGGATTCCGTTTTCGAGCGCCTCGCCGCGGACCGCAAGGTCGACCAGGCGCCCGCAATCAAACGCGACTTCGACGCAGCCGCCCGCCTCTGGCTCCCCAAGCTCTCGTTCAGCGAGGAGAACGACGTCTCGGGGAAGAGCACGTGCACCGGAGTCATCGAGGATTTCGTGGGTTGTTTCAACGACCGGTTCAAGCGCGAGAAGGAGTTCCTGCGGCTGCGCTCGAGCGTGCGCCCTTTCGCCACCGCGTCGCGCGTGAAGTCCGCCCAGGACCGAGAGAAGTACCGCGTCATCGGCATGATCTCGAGCAAGCGCACCACCAAGAACGGGCACCTCCTAGTCGAACTCGAGGACGATACGGGCGTCATCCCCTGCCTTTTCTCGAAGAACGACGCAGCCACCCTTGCCATCGGGAGCGAACTCCTGTTGGACGAAGTAATCGCGGTGGACGGGCTAGTATCCAAGGGACTTTTCATTGCGGACGCGGTGACGTGGCCCGAACTCCCCTACCGCGAGCGCCCCGAAATAGAGTCGGATGCCTGCATCGCGTTCATCAGTGACATGCACATCGGGAGCAAGCACTTCCTGGGGGACGAGTTCAACGCGTTCCTGCGGTTCCTCAACGGCGAAGGCCCCGAGGAGGCGCTGGCGGGGCGCATAAAATACCTGCTCGTTGCCGGGGACGTGACGGACGGCATCGGCGTCTACCCGTCGCAAGAGGACGACTTAGTCACCAAGGACATTTACGAGCAATACGAGGTGTTCGCGAACTTGATGTCCGCGGTGCCCGACTGGATTGAAGTCGTAATCGGGCCGGGCAACCACGACGCTGTGCGCGGCGCCGAACCCCAGCCCCGCCTCTCCGAGGAGTTCACTTACGGGCTCGAGAAAAAAAAGAACTTCCATTTCGTGGGCAACCCCGCTACCTTCACGATTGAGGGCTTGAAGGTGCTCATGTACCACGGCTCGTCTATGGGCACGCTTATCTCCTCTCTACCGTCCCTGCGTTCGGGTTACCTGAACCCGGAAACAGTTGGAATCGAGATGCTCAAGCGCAGGCACCTGTGCCCGGTTTACGGACAGCTCCCCGTGGTTCCCGAGAAGCGCGACTACCTCGTAATCGACGAGGTGCCCGACATCTTCCACTTCGGGCACGTGCACAAGAACGGTTACGCAAACTACAGGGGCACCACGATAATCAATTCGGGCGCGTGGCAAGCCACCACGGATTACCAGGTGCGCCTCGGGCACCTGCCGTCGCCGTGCCAGCTGCCGATTTACGAGGTGCGTACGGGCACCTATAAGGTGTTGAACTTCAAATGAACGCCAGCCCGCGCATGGAGGCGTACTTCAAGTCGCTCAACGACGGAATACGCGGCGAGTACTCGCTCGCCGAGCGCGCGCGGGCAAAAGGCCTGGATGCCTCCGACATAGTGGACGTGCCCATCGCGCCCGACGTTGCCGCGCGCGTCGAGGGGCTCGTGGGCCCAAAGGGCGTCGCACTCGTGATACGCGAGGCGCTCAAGGCAAAAGGACGCGAGGCGGTATGCTTCGAGTTGTGCGACCGCATACTCGCGGGCGAGTTCGGGGCGAAACCCGAAGTCGAGTTAATCGAGCAGGCGGTGCGCACCGGACTCGCGCTGTATACCGAGGGTGTGGTGAGTGCGCCCATCGAGGGCGTGTCGCGCGTGCTCGTCAGGCAGAACCAGGACGGCAGCAAGTGCCTCGCGGTTTACTTCGCCGGGCCGATTCGCGGCGCGGGCGGCACCGGACAGGCTTTTCCGTTGATGCTCGGAGATTACTGCCGCCAGAAACTCGGGTTAGCCGAACACCGTCCAACCGACGACGAAGTCGAACGCTACGTCGAGGAACTTAACTTGTATGCGATTCGCACGCGCGCCGGACAATACACGCCCAAGGCGGACGAGGTGCGTTTAATCGCGCGCTCGTGCCCGGTGTGCGTGGAAGGCGAACCCACTGAGGATTACGAGGTGAGCGTGCACAAGCCGCGCGAGGGTTCGAGCAGGGTGCGGGGCGGCACCTGCCTGGTGTTCAGCGAGGGTTTGTGCCTCAAAGCCGCGAAACTCTTGAGGATGTGCAAAGCCGCGGGCTTGGACTGGGGTTGGATAGAGGGGCTCGTGAAAGTAAAGAAGGGCGACAAGGAACAGTTCGAGATAAAACCCAACCCGAAATATTACCACGACCTAGTCGGGGGCCGCCCGATATTCGGTTATCCAATGCGCCGCGGCGGCTTCCGTTTGCGTTACGGGCGCACGCCATTCTGCGGCATCCAAGGAAAGGGAATGCACACGGCATCCATGGAAATACTCCGCGAGTTCCCGGTGATGGGCACCCAGGTGAAAACCGAACGCCCAGGCAAAGGCTGCATTGTAACTGGCTGTGACGAGATAGACGGTCCAATCGTGCGCCTCAAGAACGGTTCGGTGCGAAAAATAAACTCGTTCGAGGAAGCCAAACGCGTGCGCGCCGACGTGGACGAGGTATTATTCAACGGTGACTTCCTGGTGTGCTACGGCGACTTCCTCAAGAGCAACCACCCCCTCGTGCCCAGCGGCTGGTGCGACGACTGGTTCCTGCGTTTGCTGGAATCCAAGAACATAACCGCGGACGCCGCAGCGTTGTCGTGGGACGAAGCGATGGAGTTGTCGCGCGCGCACAACGTCCCACTCGCGCCCAAGCACACGCTGTACTGGAGCGACTTGACGTGTGAAGAGCTCGCCGAGTTGGCGGAGTGGATTACCGCAAAAGGGCGCCTTTCGTTCAACTGGTTCCAGCTCGACTCGCTCGTGCTGCCCGCGGACGAGGAAAAGCGCCTCCTCGGATTCCTCGGACTCGAGCACGACATACTCGACAACACCATCACCCTGAAAGGCGACGCAGCCAAACAGCTGCTCTATCCGCTGGGCTTGGTGAACGGGAAGCAGCTCGACAAGAAAACATTCGACTCGCACCGCGCCTCGGGTAAGAGCGCGCTCGAAACAGTGAACGCCTGTCTCGGCGTTACGGTGAAGTCGAAGTCGGGCACTTACATCGGCGCGAGCATGGGGCGTCCGGAGAAGTCCAAGGAACGCGCCATGAAGCCCCCGGTGCACTCGCTGTTTCCCGTGGGTTTGCTGGGTGGAGCGACGCGCGACTTGGTGAAGGCAACGCAGGGCTTGAAGCGCCGCGGCGAGAATTACGCGGAATTCGATTTAACCAACCGCGTCTGTCCGTCGTGCGCGGCGCACACCTGGCGCTTCCAGTGTCCGGCTTGCGGGGAGCGCACGGTTGCCTCCACGGAAAAGCCGGCAATCCTCCAGAAGGTGGATTTGGCTTCAGCGTTTGACGCCGCGTGCGAACGCGTGCGCTCGCGTCCCGTCCAAGTGAAGGCGGTAATGGGAATGATTTCCGAGGGCAAGACGCCCGAGGCGCTCGAGAAGGGCGTGCTCCGCGCCAAGCACGACGTCACTGTTTTCAGGGACGGCACCTGCCGTTACGATGCCACCGAAATCCCGGCAACCCATTTCAAGGTGCGCGAGGCGGGCGTTGGACTCTACAAGCTCCGCGAGCTCGGTTACGAGGTGGACTGCTACGGGAAGCCCCTCGAGTCCGAAGAGCAAACCGTTGAATTATACCCGCAGGACGTGCTCGTCTCCGAGCATGCGCTCGACTACCTCCACCGCGTCTCGCGCTTCATCGACGATTTGCTCGTCTACCATTACGGTTTGCCCGCGTTCTACAATTCCGAGAAGCCGGCGGACATGGTGGGCAAGCTCCTCATCGCAATCGCGCCGCACACGAGCGCGGGGGTGGTGGTGCGCATCGTGGGCATGACCGGCGCCCAGGGGCTCGTGGCTCACCCGTATTTGCACTGCGCTTGCAGGCGGAACGCGGACGGCGACGAACTCGGCGTGCTCATGCTCCTAGACTGCCTCATCAACTTCTCGCTCGCCCTCCTGCCTTCCACGCGCGGCGGAAAAATGGATGCGCCGCTCGTCGTGATGAACGTGCTCGACCCGCGCGAGGTGGACGACGAGGTGCACGCCATGGACCGCTGCTGGCGTTACCCCCTCGAGTTGTACGAGGCGGGTGAACGCCTTGCCCCGCCTTCCCAGGTGAAACTCGAACTCGTGGCGGACAAGCTCGGTTCTGCCGAACAGTACGAGGGACTCGGGTTCACGCACGCGGGCACCCTCGAGGGCCCGTGCCGCACGCGTTACGTGCAACTGGGTGACATGCAGGAAAAGCTCGACGAAGAGCTGGATTTGATGTCGAGCCTGCGCGCGGTGGACGCGGCGGACGCAGCCGAACACGTGATACTCTCCCACTTCTTCCCGGACCTTTACGGTAACCTGCGCGCGTTCTCGCGCCAGCAGTTCCGTTGCGTGGGCTGCACCTCGAAGTACCGCCGCGTCCCGCTCTCGGGGAAGTGCACGCGTTGCGGCGGCAAGCTCATCCTCACGGTAAGCAAGGGGAGCGTCGAGAAATACCTGGAACTGAGCCGGAACCTCGCCGAGAAATACGCGCTCCCGAACTACCTCAAGCAGCGCCTCATGCTCATCAAGAAGGAAATCGCGAGCATCTTCGACAACGAGAAGAGCAAGCAGTTCTCGCTCTCGGATTACGCGTGAGCTACCAGCCCGCGAGCCCGGTCTGTTTGCCCTTGCCCGTCAACGCCGCCTCGTCATAGCCGAGTTCGCCCAGAATCTTGAGGACCGCGGGGAGCACCTGGTTGTTCGCGTAATAATCCGCGTCGTAGTCCTTCGCCCGCGAGAGCAGGCGCGCCTTCTCCGAGATGTT
>Ga0265296_1000243_pt1 | contig 99483 bp, 101 predicted proteins | sample MunlanPumphouse1_FD_189073 | JGI IMG/M metagenome (GOLD analysis project Ga0265296, IMG submission 189073) | Groundwater microbial communities from a municipal landfill in Southern Ontario, Canada - Pumphouse #1 | ecosystem: Environmental > Aquatic > Deep subsurface > Groundwater | place...
CCCATCATACCATTACCGGTTCCATAGCTGCCCATCATGCCGCCAGATCCCATCATACCATTACCGGTTCCATAACCGCCCATCATGCCGCCAGATCCCATCATACCATTACCGGTTCCATAACCGCCCATCATGCCGCCATTCCAGAAACCGCTGCTTCCAGCAATAGCATAACCTGCTCCAAGTACGACAACGATTGCTGCCATTACCAGTATTGTTTTTGTTTTCATGTTTTTATCACCTTTTATTTTATGTTTCATGTGTAAGTTTTTCTTACACACTATAATTTAAATTACTATGGTATAAAGATATCGCCTGCGTATAGGAATACAAATATAAATAATATGTGAAGCGCAAGGACTCGATCAAGTCAATGCGTGCCGATGCTTGAGTTAGAATAACACGCTCTGGCAATCTTATATCACTTATGATCCTTACGCAAACATACAATACTTTTAAATATTTACATGTATTTATGTTAATTACACAATTTATGCAAATTATTGTAAATGCCACATTTCTAATAAATACCTTGAGAACGGAACCTGAAATATTGCGGGAAATGAAGCTATTCACCATAAAAAACGTAGCTACTGAAATTGAAAAAAATCGAGAGTTGGTGAAAATATGGGAACAAATATTAATGTGACACTTTCAGATTTGATTGCAAGCTACCTCAAACGAAAATCCAAAGAGGAATATCTTCCGATATCTGCAATTGCGAGGAAATATATCGCCAGAGGAGTAACAGAGGAACTTATTATCGAATATCACAGGAAAGGATATTCGATCTCCAGTATTGCAGAAAATACCGATGTAGGGATCGCAAAGGTAATGGATGTGCTTTCAAAGCTTGATGAAGAGAGTGATGTCGAAAAAACTCTTGAAGAGCAAGAATAAACTTTTGTCCCCCCATAGCATCTATTTTTCCGGGATTTCTGCAAGCTTAAGACCAGCTAATCCCATAACAACGATAAAAACCAGCAGGGAAGCTGCATAACCAAACCCTGCTGATGTTCCCAGTATAAGTTTCGAAGATGCTATCAAAATTATAAAGAGGACTACCGATCCGATAGAGATCGCGATCTCAAGTGATTTCTTGTTCATAAGACCACGAGTTTTGCATCGATTATTCCATCAACAGCTATGATTTCATCCAGTATTGATTCATCTACTTCACTATCAATATTCAGCACCATTATGGCTTCCCCGCCCGCTGTGATACGCCCGACCTGCATGCCGGCTATATTTATCGTGTTCTTTCCGAGAATCATACAGCAAGGTCCAATGATGTTTGGATGGTCACGATGTCTTGCCACGATCATGAATTTTGATGGGACGACATCGACGCGGTATTCATCTATCTGCACTATGCGCGGCTCTTTTCCAACAATTGTGCCGCTAACGATCTTTTCTTCATCCTTCTTTGTCAGTTTGACCGCTATCTGGCTGGAATATCCCTGGTTTGTCTTTGATTTGCTCTCAATAACCTTGATCCTGCGCTCTTTTGCTATTGTTGGCGCATTCACGTAATTGACGCCCGGCCCTAATATTGGTTCAAGCAATCCTTTCAATACAGCAAGTGTCAGCGGAGCAACGTTATGGTCTGAGATCTCACCGCAATAGGAGATCTCCACTTTTTCATAATTGCTTCCGATCAGATGCATGCATAATTTTCCGATCTTTTCAGCAAGTGGGAAATAAGGCTCAAGGACCTGCATGGCATCGGGTTTGATATATGGCATGTTAATAGCGTTTTTCACTGGAAGCCCTTTCAGGGAATTCACTACCTGCTCGGCGACCGAAATAGCCACATTGATCTGGGCTTCTTCTGTTGATGCGCCAAGGTGCGGCGTCATAATAACGCCATCAAGATCAATAAGCGGGCTTTCAAATGGCGGTTCCTTGACAAAGACATCAATAGCTGCGCCGGCTACAATACCATCTTTTACTGCTTTTGCAAGCGCTTCTTCATTAATAATGCCCCCTCTTGCGCAGTTGATAATGCGGGCACCCTTTTTCATGATCCCGAATTCTTTTGTGTTTATAAGGTCTTTTGTTTCTTTTGTGAGGGGTGTATGAACGGTGATGTAATCTGCCCGCTTTACGATATCTGCGACTGTTGTAAGCTCAATGCCCAGCTCTTTTGCCCTGTCAGGAGAAATGAACGGATCATAAGCAAGGATATTCATTTCCATTCCCTGTGCCCTTTTTGCGACTTCTGCCCCGATTCTTCCCAAGCCTATTACTCCGAGTGTTTTTCCCCTTACTTCTACACCCATGAATTTTTTCCGGTCCCATTTCTTACCCTTCAGGGAAGCATTTGCCTGGGGGATGTTCCTTGACATTGCCATCATCATGGCTATAGTGTGTTCTGCGGCTGAAATTGTATTGCCCTCAGGGGCATTCACTACTATTATTCCCTTCTCTGTGGCCGCATTTACATCAATATTATCCACGCCAACGCCTGCCCGGCCTATTATTTTTAATTTTTTGCCGGCAGCAATGACATCTTTTGTTACCTGTGTCTCGCTTCGAACGATCAGGGCTTCATAATTTCCAATCTTATTGATCAATTCTTCAGGCTTAAGACCGGTTAAAATGTCAACATCAAATTCTTTCTTTAATATTTCTACACCCTGTTCGGATATAGGGTCGCTTACAAGTATCTTCAAGATTATCACCAGTAATTGCGTTTAATTATACTATAAGCATTTCAGCTTTTCGTTCAAATTTGTCAAGTATCTTTTCCCATAAAATCTCTTTTATTTTTTTGCAGGCTGGTAGTAAAGTAAAACATTACCAGAGTTAAAAGTCCTGGTTTTCAGAAGCTTCAGATTTATTTTATCATTTATACCATTAAATAAAATGTGCCAACCCATTCCATTTTATCTTCCGGATCGGACATGAGGCCGTCTAACGAGTAGGATTCCGATACAATTATTTTTCTCATGATCATTTCCTCCCTTATTTCGATAACAAAAGTTGCCGAATTTCTTGGCTTTGAGATGTTTTGCCGGACGTTTGCAAACAAAGGTTTCCCACAACCGTTAATGCTCACAAATGTCGCCCCTTTTCTGTTAAATGTTGTTATGGTTTTTAGATTTATAAAGATGTTGTTTTTGGAATTGAAGAAAAGAGATTGTTATCTCGTCATTGATATCCGAATTTCACTTAAAAATTTGAGTATGAATAAACTCTGTTATAAGCATAGCTTTCATTTTCAATCATCATTAACTTCTTTGAGTAATTTATATCCGTCACCTAAATAGTTTGTTGAGCCTTGTTTGAACCTTCTTTTCAGTTTCCCTAGAATAATTTTTTTCTGATCGGCAGTGAGATGACAATTTCTTGTAGTGGATGAGACCTTTTGAATGAAACTTTGCCCATCATTTTTTTCATTGGTTATTTCCCAATAGTTATTTTTATCAGGCTTAGGGAACAATTTTTTGGCCAAATCGATATCTATTTTAATCGGATTGTCAATGACCAGTAAAGAGTCGTTTTTGTCCATAAAAACTATGCTTATAGTTGTTTTTTTGGATTCCTTCCATTTCTTTCTTTCAATAGGTTTACAATTACCCAATTTTTTAACTGTATAATACCCCGTGATATATTTTTCTTTGGTTCGATTACCTACCGTAGTAACCATTACTACAACTGACCCTATATTGATATTTTGTCCAATCTGATAATGACATTTACATGGCTTATATTCGTATTTTATAAAATCTGGTGTATCTTTACCTTTTTTTAACATAAAATCTTTATTGAGATATCTGCTTTTATCTTCACCTAATCCCCTAGAATTATAGTGATACCACCAGTCTGCGCCATTATTTGATTTATGCCCAATTTCATTTTGATTATCCACATCTTCCATTTCTATGTCATTTTCCCCAAATTTACGTCTATTAAATTTACATCCCATATTCAATCCTCCTTTACTTGCGCCGCCATTTTATATATACGTTTATTGGCTAAAAGTCTGTGCTGTTGCGAACTATTAATATTGCGTAGCATCCAAATCATGAGCAACGGCATGAAGTGAACTCTATATATTTTCAGGATGAGCTTTTAGCCGATTGTTAACGCAATGCACGCATTTCGTTACGTGAGGCTAATAGCGAATATTATTTTCATGGACGAATTCGGGATTTTGTGTATCGAACCACTGCATAAACTTCTCAGGGTCACAGAAGTGTGGTAAATAAACACTTCGCTGTATCCAACCATTGCGAGAACTGATTCCACCCCATGCTTTGAACAGTTTCTCTTGAACATAATAATGTTTATTCGCAAGTTGCTCACCAATTGGTATCAATAATTTCAACCTTCCAGATGAATTCTGATCTGCAAATATCACAATATCATCTCCTCGTTGATAGCTTGCCAACCTTGTGTGCGCATTCAGGTTCCTTCGGTCAAATGGTACTTGGTTTGCACGACTAACGTTTTGAAAGCGGTAAAATCCCATAATGGCGTAAACAAGAGGTTCTTGGTCGCGTCCCATAGGTGCGAAGCTGGCATAAAAGACGATGAAGTTGTCAAGCGACCCCTTAAAGAAACTTAAAATCCGTTTCGCCCTTTGCTCTCTGTCGCCGTAAGTCAAGAATCTAAAATCGGGATCGAGATGGCAGGGAGCTTGATGTAGCCAATTTGGAAAAGGATGTTCTGCCCCTGTAAAATGTTGATAAGCTTGCTCGAATTCATCGTATGTTGTCTTAAATCCTTGATCGAACAGTTCTGGATTCTGTGGTTGCATTGGAATATAGCAGAAAGCTCCGTCCGCATGACAAGGTGCATTCCAACCTCCGTAAGTTTGGTCAATACCGACTCTAACCAGTAGTCCTCGCATCGGAAGTCTCCTCTATGAAATTGCATGCATTGCTCTTAACTCGTTCATATCTGAACTCATGTTCGTCTATACAATCATTTGTCTGAAAAGTTTCAATCATTTCTTACTTCTTTTTTCGTGATTAAATCAAGTATGCTCCATACGACTTAAATCTTTATTGCTCCCAGAGATCAAAAATCCATTCATTCGGCAACTTCCCTTCAATCCAATTAATCTGCTCCACGAATCCATTACGCCAACTATTATCCCCTTTCTGCATTCCAATGTATTCATATTTGTTCTCTCTTATCCAGTTTCACAGATGTTCCCAGGCATTTCCAATGTTTTCCAGATTTTTGAACCGAAGAACTGCATATAGCCCGCCCGGTATCTGCCTCATATCAATATCCCCTTCCGGCTCGATGTTCTGGCAGAACGTCAGGAAAAATTCATAGCCATGCGGTCAGTCGGATATGTGTTCCTGCCGAAAATTGAATCCTTGTAACAATTGTCAATTAGGATAAAGTATATTCGAAAATTATGTGAAGTTTGAGGGGTTGGTAGATGGGATTAAATAAAATCAAGTTTAAGTTAAAGAATAATCTATATAAATCTAAAAGTTCAATGTTTAAAATTTGAATGTAGAAATGGTTAAAATAAATAAATTTGGAGAAACGATATGTCTGAAGCACAATTATTACAAAGAATAGCATCTGACCTTGATTTCTTAAAAATTAAAATAATATCCATCGAAGAAACCATAGAGGATATAGATAACGATCTGCATCATGTCAGGCCAGAATATATCCGAAAGCTTGAATCAATAAAAAAAGAAGGTACTATTTCCAGTTCAGATTTTGAAAAGAAATTTGGTATCCGGCTTTGAAATACAATTACGAAGTCAGCAGGCAGCTTGAAAGGGAATTGGATAAACTCAGGAGAAAAAATAAAAAGCAATTCGAGATGATTTTGAAAAAGATGAGCGAAATTCTGGAAAATCCTCAACATTACAAACCGCTCCAGCATGATATGAAAGGATTGCGAAGAGTTCATATTGATAAATCCTTTGTACTTGTTTTCGAGATTGTTGAAACTGAAAACAAAGTGATTTTTATGGATTTTGACCACCATGACAATATATATTAAGTTTGAATTTGAGGTTTAGAAAATTATTAAGTAACAATTGGTTCTTTTCAAAATATCTATCTTGTTTCGCGAGGATAAGGCGCTATTCATAAGACTGTCATTGATAGTGCTGATATTAATTCTTCAAGCGTGTCAGCTGAATTATGCGGGATAGTTCTGGAAAAGTTAGGATTACCCAAAATTAGGCGACCCTTTGTATTATTTTCAAAACGATGACGAATGATTTATTATCAGAAACAATCATTTTAACCACATGTATGGCTGGACCGGAAAAACCGTAATAATCGATCTCACAGACCACAAGATCAAGGAAACAAAAAGCGATATAAACGACCTTCATACTTATATCGGGGGAAGGGGTCTTGGCGTCAAGTTATATAGCGACCTGATGAAACCTGATATTGATCCATTATCACCTGAAAATATCCTTCTTTTCACGACCGGTCCACTCACTGGCACCGCAGCGCCATTATCTGGCAGGCATGTTATGGTTTCTAAATCTCCTCTTACCGGGACGATTTTTGATTCAAGCAGCGGTGGCTTTTTCGGGAAGGAATTGAAATTCGCCGGTATCGATGTGCTTTTAATAAAAGGCGCCTCGGATGAGCCCGTATATATTTCCATACAGGATGATGACATCAAGATACATCCAGCGAACAATATCTGGGGAGAAAATGTCAGGAAATGCACGGATATGCTTTCAAACAAAGGGCGTGTAGCCTGTATCGGGCGCGCTGGCGAGAAGCTTATTCCACTGGCAAATGTGATGAACGATTATTTCCATGCCTGCGGACGCGGCGGTCTTGGCGCGGTCATGGGTTCGAAAAAACTAAAAGCGATCGTGGTAAAAGGCAGCACAAAACCCATGATCGCAGATGAGGCTCGGTTCCAAAAAGTGCGGGCTGAGGCATTGGATCTCATAAGTAAAGGATCAGCCGGTCTATCCATGTATGGGACATCTGCACTTTTGAACCTGATGAACCATATGAATATCCTCCCAGCCGGTAATTTCAGGAAAAACGAATTCAAGGATGCTTTCAAAGTTTCAGGGGAATTCATCAAAGAGAATTATGATATTAAAGGGCATACATGTTACAATTGCGGTATCGCATGCAAGCACATAATCAAAAGCGGAGCATTTGCCGGTTTTGAAGTCCCGGAATATGAGACATTATGGGCGTTTGGTCCGGATAATAACAATCAGGATATTGAAAAGATAATCAAGGTAAATCGCAGTTGTAATGATTATGGGATAGATACGATCTCAACAGGCTCGACGATAGCTGCTTATGCTGAAATAATGGGTGAGGATGTAAAAGATCTTGAAGAGTATGTAAAACAAATGGGAGAAGGCACAGGAAAGGGAAAAGAACTTGGAAAAGGCTCAAAATTTCTTTCTGGATCTAGTAAAAAAGATGTTTCTATGCAATGCAAAGGGCTTGAGATACCGGGTTATGATCCGCGCGGTCTAATGGGAATGGCTCTTGCTTATGCAACTTCCAATCGCGGCGGATGCCACCTCAGGGCTTATATGGCAGCGCCTGAAGTTCTTGGCAAACCAGAAAAGGTTGACCGCCTTACTTTCTCAGGCAAGGCGCATCTAGTTAAGATGTACCAGGATGAAACGGCTGCATTTGATTCATTGATCCTGTGCAAATTTTCATCTTTCTCAGTGCGGAACGAATTATTCGTAGAATTATTAAGTGCTGCTACTGGTGTTGAATATTCAATGGATGAGTATTTAAAATGCGGCGAAAGGATATGGAACCTTGAAAGGCTCTTTAACAGCAAGGCAGGTTTATCTAGGAAAGATGATACTTTACCGGAAAGATTTTTCGAGAAGGGAGGGATCGATAGGGCAGGATTTGAGAAGATGCTTGATGAATATTATCATTTAAGAGGCTGGGATAAAAGTGGGGTGTCAAACACCGACAAAAAATAATTAGAAAACCAAGAATACTCCTGTATTCTCAGCTTTCACTGACCAGTCGTGCAATATCGTTCCCGACATCCGAGGTCGTATTAGAGCCGCCCATGTCGTATGTCTTGACTTTGCCTTTCACGATATTTTTCTCGATAGACTTTACGATCTCTATGGCAGCTTCCTTTTCACCGATCTGGTCAAGAAGCAGCGCGCCAGCCCATATCGTTGCTATCGGATTTACCTTGTTCAGTCCTTTATATTTGGGGGCACTTCCGTGTATAGGCTCGAACATGCTTGTCCCTTCTGGATTAATGTTCCCGCCAGGAGCAAGACCAAGACCTCCCTGGATCATAGCGCCAAGGTCTGTTATTATGTCGCCGAACATGTTGGGGGAGACCACTACATCGAAAAATTCCGGGTTTTTTACAAACCACATGGTTACAGCATCAACATAGTTAAAATCTGTCTTTACATCAGGATATTTCCCTGCGATTGAAGTGAATTCGTCACGCCAGAGACCATAGATATCAGACAGGACATTTGCCTTGTCAACTGATGAGAGATGTTTGTTCCTGTTTTTTGCAATATCAAATGCATAGCTGATAACCCTGCGCGTGCCCTCTTTGCTGATAAGGCCAAGCTGGTAGCCGATTTCCTCGCTATCAGATGTGATGTCAAGCCCGAACTTTACATTGTACATATTCCTTGCGACTTCAAGGGTTTTCTTGCTGTGTCCCTTTTTAGAGCGCCCGCCGATCCCGACATAGAAATCTTCGGTATTCTCGCGCACTACAACGAAATCAATATCCTTTGCAGTCTTATCCTTAAGAGGAGTCCAGACCCCTTCAAGCAATTTAACGGGGCGCAGGTTGACGTATTCATCAAAATAGAACCTGATATTAAGAAGAATTCCTTTTTCCAGAATTCCTGGCTTGATCCTTTCATCGCCTATCGAACCGAAATAGATCGCCTTATAAGCCGAAAGTTCTTTTAGCGTGTCTTCGGATATCAACTCGCCTGTTTCAAGATAATGATCAGCGCCATGCGGATATTCGATCCAGTTAATATCAAAACCGAACTTTTCACCAGCAGCCTCAAGGACTTTTCGTCCTTCTTTTATTATTTCAGGACCGACGCCGTCTCCAGGGATCACAGGGATCTTGTATTGTGTCATATAATCTCCTTTAAATAAATTCTTATTTTTTTCACTCTGAATTCCCTGTCAGGTTATTAAATTATCGGGATTTTCTATGTCGCAAAGGTTATAATCTGACAATCCAATATACACTTAGGAGGCACGGGCTAATATGAATCTAATAATAAAATTAATTGCGATCGCTCTTGCACTCACCTTGATCTCTTTGCCTGTTTTCGGGCAAATGGGGGACGGCAAGATGGGTGAAGATATGATGCGTGGAAAAGCAAAAGAAATGATGAAAGAAGGCAAAGACCTGCGAGAAAAAGGTGGCATGATGGGGATGGGATTCATGCATCGCGAAGGTAAAAGCTTCGGGAATTATGTTACTTTTTCGGTCGATAATTCTACTGGCGCTGTTTTGAATTATGGCATTTCGGGTTTCACTGTCTTTGATTCGATCAATGTTTCTGGCTTTAATTTCAAGGACTCAGAGACAATGGGGGCACAGACAAGAATTACTAACAAAGATCGTTCTGTGGTAATACAATTGCATGATAATCCGGCAGCAGTGATCAATATAAAGACAAATGCAACAACTACTTTGATATTTACACTCGCCTCAGGGGTTACAGCAACGAAAGAAGATCAGCTCATCAACATATCGGCAGATAATATCACAGCTTATATAGTAGCTTCGAATGCAACATCTATAAATGTTGCAGGCAGGGAGATCAGGATCGAGTCCACGAAAGGAAATATTATTTTCCGGGCTGCCCCCAATATGCCAATGATGCACAGGAAATTCATGGAAGAAATGATGAAGAACAGGGCAGGAGCAGAGGTTTCTGTTGGAAAGTCAGATAAGTCTTCGATAGTCAATTATTCTGATGATATGAATGTCATGATAAGATCAATGGAAAAGAACCGGATGAGAATGACGATAAATTCGCAAGACCATTCAGGCAAATTCATTATGATGGATATTGACAACACTTCGATGATGTGGAATGAAAAGCAAAAGATTCGCTTATATCTTGACAACAAGTCCTTAATACAGGTCATGAGCGAACAGGAGTTATATGATGCAAACGTATCTTCTTTCTGGCTTAACATGATGGGGAGGAACCGCATGCAAGCAGTGATGTACATTGCGAATTTCTCAGAACACCAGGTGGATATCGTAGTTGAAGATGAAGTGACAGCAACTACCACTCCCGAAGTAACACTAACTTCCACCCCAGAAGTGACAAAATCAGCTGTTTCAGGAACACCGAAAACGCCTGGTTTTGAAGTTATGATCGGGCTGCTTGGAACTGCAGTAGCATACAGGATGAGAAGAAAACTGTAATTATTTTTTGCGGCATGCACGAAGCTTGCCGCTTCACGTCTTTTTTGGCTAATGTGAACAATCATTTTTTTATATATTAAATAATATATAAAATAAAGTTATATGGACCGGTCGGGAATTGAACCCGAGGCCTCTCCCATGCCAAGGGAGCGATCTACCCCTGAGCTACCGGCCCTAAAGGGTAAGTCGCATAGTGCTTATTCTTAGTTATGAACTTAGAATGTAGTGCTTGCGACTTACCTTATTATTATTGAACAGAAAGCCTAATTCAACATCAATCATTATAAACCTATCTTTTATGAGCGAAAGCACACATCAACGCTTACATATATATACCCCCAAATAGTACTATAATATAATAAAAATAAATAATAAGAGATGAAATAACAATGGGAAAAAAAAATAATCGCCAGAAAGTCGGGTAGTTTTCTCATCATGACTATCCCCGCAGATATCCATTTGTTGTCAATACTACAAAACCGCATATCATAGAAGCTTATATCTGGATTTCTATTCTTACGCTTATAATAAGTAGACGAATATATAATATTGTTAGAAAGCACAGTCCAAAGGAGAAGATGATGATACAAACAAAACCATTTGAAAAATGCCCCGTATGTGGCGGTGAGCTTGAAGAAAAAGAGGTTGAGAAGTTACTGAAAGGAGGCGTACATGTAGCTACCTTAAAAGTTAAGGCTGATGTTTGTCTCCACTGTGGAGAGCGATTATATTCGCAGGAAACTGTTAAACTGTTTGAAGGAATAAGGAGAAAATTAGAGCGTAAAGAATTAGCTAATTTTCAACCGATCGGACAATCTTTCCAGATTACTGCATGACACTATACAAGCTTTAAGGAGTTAGATTTTTTATTAAAACAATAGCTTATGACATGGATCAATCGGATTTACATGTATCAGCACGATTAGTGTTCAATCGTACTCCACCAATAATTGACGACGATAAAAAACCGCAGATAAACGCAGATTTAATGCTACGGTTATTGAAAAACCCTACTAATTCAGACATCCAAATAATTATATAACATGTATTATAAAAATTTCCGGCGCACAACATACCCCACACAACCACCATGCGCTACAGAACCAACACTATCAAAAAACCGATTGCCATGATAACTGTTCAAAACTCATGGGAAATAGATATATATCTCAGTGAATATTTATCCAACATAATTAAATAAAAGCATCTATCCAGATAATCCCGGTGATGCGTTGGAGTTCTAAATTTGAAAAAATTGGCGTTACAGCAAACAACCGCACAGAACATCGGACGTGGGCAGCTTCGGGGAAGATTTAAGGGCGACCCTGAATGAAGATACTTATGACCTCTATTGTGGATATGAAGAAATCCCAGCACATGGGGAAAAGATAAGAAAAAAGATAACGAGTACATAATATTTATCTACTATGATATACCAATGATTAAATTAATGCATAAATGTCATAGCATAATTGTAACTGGTAAAGTACAAGACATCAGTTTTAGGTCTGTAGTAGAACATATTGGAAGATCATTTGGTATTCCTGGCCTGGTTTTTAATGCAAAGGATGGCAGTGTTAAGATCCTTTGTTCTTGTGAGGATAGTGTAATAGACAATTTCACACAGGCAATAAAGGTACGAGGCGCAGAGAACGGCACTGAAATTGCAAAAATCAAAGAACAAACATTATCCATTAATATTGATCTGCCAGATGAGTTCTCAAAGGTATCCTCGGACGATGAAATCGATCTTGGAAGAAAGTTCGACAAAGCTAATGTATTATTATCCACACTGATAGTGGATAATAAGAGTGGATTCAATGAAATCAAGATCGGGATAAATAATTTGACTACAATCATGCTGGAACAGAACACACGCATGGACAAACATAATACCCGTCTCGAAGCTATCCTTGAAAAATTGGCCGAGAGATAATTTTTTAATTACCATCGCCAATAATAGAACATGGATTTACGTCGATTCACATGGATTTTTCTTAAATAATGTATGTCGTTCGGCACTAACGGTGGCTGATTAGCCGTGTTGAACTGCATATTTATAATAAGTAATAGATTAAATTCCCGGCGCCCCACAAACCCCCGCCCAACCACCATGCGCCACAGTACCGATGCACTCAAAAAACCGATTGCCATGATAAGTGCTCACGAACATGTTAGAAAAAGATATATATCTCAGGGAATATTTACCCGATATAATTAAATAATAACATCTTCTGGATATACCAGTGATGCGGTGGTGTTCCAAATTTGGAAAAAAGCGGTATTACAACAAACTTCAGCACAGAACATCGGACGTGGGCAGCTTCCGGGAAGATTTAGAGGCGACCCTGAAATGAAAATTCTAATGATCTCTATTGGGGATTTAAATAATGGTTAATTATGGTCCGCTTTACTGAACACGCTTTTATGAAAATATTGTTACTCAAGAATAATGGTTTTGACATTTCACAAGTTTTTGTAGAAAAGGTAATTCAAAATCCGGAATTTATAACTAATGAAAAATTTGGAAGAAAAGCTGCCTATCTATCTATTGATGAGAAATTGGCAATAAGAATTATTTATGAGAACAGCGAAGATATAATTGTTGTTACAGTAATGATCGTAAGGAAGATAAGATATGAAAAAGATCACATATGATAAAGACGCTGATGCGCTTATAATCATAGTTTCTGATAAGAAATTAGGATATGAAGAAGAGATAGATGATTTTATCGTGGGATTTTCAGAAGATAATGAACCGATATGGCTTGAGATACTTGATGTCAGCAAGAGATTCATTCCTGATATCATGAATAAAATAGCACAGAGCAGCGCTGGAGAAAGTATTGCTCAGGCTGCTTGAGATATTATAAAAATAAATTGACGAATATATTTACAATAATTATACTAAAGATGTTTCAAGAAGGTATAACCATAACCCCACAAAAAACCGAAGAATCGGTAAACCTGTTCTTGAGACAATTAAACTTATCCCCAGAGATACACAATTCTATTATTGAAAGTGAAGATTTTAATAACCCCATGTTATCGCATTAACTGGTTTTTATTTTATTGCAGTTTTAGACTTAGCACAAAACAAATACCACAATAAACCCCAACCGGATAAAGAATTAGCGCCCTGAAGAATCTTTATCTTTTTTCTTCTCGGTCTTGCTCTTATTCTTATTTTATAACCCCTAATTAATATTTGTTTATTCGTTATCTGTTGTCATTATCTAACTATATTTATAATTAAAACATAAAGACATACATACACAAACAGAGAGAGATATATCTTGGGTATTATACTTACTGACACTTACTTACTTACTATTACGTTTACTCTATGTTTCCCGTTCGTAAACTCTAAGTAAATATCATAATTGTACAATTGGGTAATGATTGTCAACCATTGTTAACCTTAGTTACTCAATAATGAGTAAGAAATTGTACAAAGAGATAAATAAATGCTATCAAATATAATAGCGCCTGCCCTTTGATGTCGCGCGCCGGGAATTTTTATATGTTATGTTTTATAAATGTTTCACCATGGAAAAAATCCGCGCGTATCCGCGTCATCCGTGTTCTATCGTTTGTTGATGACTTTGTTCTTTCGCCCATGGTGGTTGCGTTGGGGTCTGACTGGCGCCGAAAGCTGAGTTTAGTACAAATTATCAGATAACATTATAAATAGGTAAAAGCAAAATACGAACTATGAGATTCAAAGTCGTCATTGAAGACGGTGAAGATGGCTGGTATGTAGTTGAAGTTCCAGCACTTCCTGGCTGCATTTCACAAGGTAAAACTAAACAAGAAGCACTTGAGAATATAAAAGAAGCCATAGAGCTCTACCTTGAGCCGGAAGAGGACTTTCCCTTAGTGACAGCAGGACAACTTGCAGAGGTAATTGTTTGAAATTACCTATTATTTCTGGAAAAGAAGCATTAAAAGCCTTAGAACGTGCTGGATTTATAGTAGTAAGGCAGCGCGGAAGCCATGTCAGGATAAAAAAAGTTACTTTTGAAAGTGTTATTAAAATAACAATCCCCATTCATGAGACCTTAGACAGAGGAACGCTTAAGAGTATACTCAGAAATGCCGGTCTAACTGTAGAGGAATTTGTTGGTTTATTATAGATATCTTGGGAAGCTTTTGTAAATCTAATAATATGCTATCCCCAGCGCCGAAAATACTCCTACAACACCCCTCCCTGCGATCAACACCAGGATCGGTATTCTTTTTCTAATCCCAGGTTCTTGTTAAACTCAAATCCGCGCGCCTGATAGATATGAAGGCCAGATTCTGGACAGAATAGATCGAAGTCACAGCGATATATGCGAAGAACACAGGCATAAACCATCCTTGACGAAGGAATGAAAGGGCAGGAGAGAAGAGATTAATCCCAAGCATGAACACTGCGGTAAGGACAAGGGCAAGAACCAGCGTCACCATTACGATCGTGCTATACAGCTCGTTCTTATTCTTTGACTCAGGAAGATATCTTATGAATCCTGCATCAAGTCCCAGCTTCGAACATGTGCGCTCCAAAGCCAATCCCTGCGAATACAAATGAATCCACAAACTTCATCCCTGCCAACCTCAACACCAGCGCTGCCGCGGTGGCGAAGAGCAGCATGACAGCTATATTGTGGAAATCCCCATGAGCGATGAGGATGTTCATATCTAATTTTTTGAACAGCTCACCTGCGACTAAGTCAAAGTCGGGTGCAAAGGCGCTTGCTATGATGATCCAGGACGGGTCTCTGCCTGTGTACTTGTACCAGAGCATTCCTGCGATTATTGCGGTGGCTGTTGAATATATGAGGTGTTCGAATAGCACGGTTTGCTATTCAGGTTAAGGCGAGATATAAATATAGTGATGAGGAATATTGTTTTGTGCGTGGTGGTTACGTGGGTTTACGAGATGCTCCGGGACTGTGGTGGATGTATTCTTCAATTTATCTAACTAATTTCTCAGTCAGCCTGAGCAATACTTTCTCCCGCGCTGCTCTCTGATATTTTACTCAATATTTCAGGAATGAATCTCTTGCTGACATCAAGTATTTCAAGCCATACAGGTTCATTATCTTCTATAAAGGTATCGATTAGTTTGAATTCATCCGTCTGGATATTGCCTTCACAAAGATAAGGTTTAAATCGGATGGCGTAATATGGGCGGTATTCTCGGGCCCGTAGCTTAGCCAGGTGGAGCGCTCGGCTGATAACCGAGAGGTCTTGCGTTCAAATCGCAACGGGCCCATAGATCTTTTTGAATGGTTGGCAAAAACAGATATTAAATATATATCTGATAATTTTTATCCTGACAAATAATACCTGCATTCTGCATGTGTACTCCGTTTGCAGCACCTCTTTCCACTGTTTACGGCTATTGCGGCAAGGGCGCGCGAGGGGTTGAAAGAGCGATACCGGAGGCAATTGCTGCCCCATCTGCCCCGAAAAGACCACAGTAATTTTGAGTTTGAAGCTTTCAATAAAGTTTATTAACTAAAAAGTCATCTGGAACTCAAATCGCGGTATATATTTTTATAACGCAAATACTAATTATTGGAGGATTATTTAATGGCACGAAAACCAGGACGAATGTACAAGAAAATTACCCAGAGATCATATACAAGACGAGAATACATGGGCGGTGTTCCAGGTAGTAAATTAGTTACTTTTGACATGGGCAATCTAAAAGATGAATTCCCTATCCAGTTAACGCTGGTAGCAAAAGAAGAATGCCAGATCAGGCACAGCGCTCTTGAATCCGCCCGCATAGCTGCGAACAGGATGTTGCTTGATGCTGCAGGGATTACAAATTATCATTTAAAGATCAGGGTATACCCACATGAGGTACTGCGCGAGAACAAACAGGCAACTGGAGCAGGCGCAGACCGTGTATCACAGGGAATGCGACTGGCATTTGGTAAAGCCATTGGAACAGCAGCCAGGGTCAGGCGTGGACAGGAGATAATGAGCGTTTATACAAATCCTGCTAATTTCAAGCTTGCAAAGAAATCATTGGTATCAGCTGGTTATAAATTACCAACTCCGATCAGCCTTGTAGTTGAAAAGGGCCAGGAACTGGTCCTGACTTGAATTCAATAAGAATTATCCTATTTGAACAGTGTATTAGGATTTCATCATGAATGACTATCTGGCAAACCTTGACAGGGCATTGAAGAATTTGCCCGAAATAAAAGGTTCAGGGGAACGTTTCGTTATCCCTGACCCCAAACTCCTGACAGAGGGAAAGACCACTGTACTTGAGAATTTTGCCGTGATAGTGGACAAATTGAACCGCGAGCCTGAGCATATTTTCAAATTCCTTTTGCGAGAACTGGGAACTGCCGGTAAGATCGAAGGTTCAAGAGCGATATTCATGAGAAGACTGACTTTAAGCATGATATCGGAAATTATCAATGCGTATGTCAAGGAATATGTAACCTGCTCCGAATGCGGACGTCCGGATACGCATCTTATGAAGAGCGAGAGGATCCTTACATTGCGCTGCGATGCGTGCGGAGCCCATAGACCGGTGACAAAACGCCGTGCAACTATGATAGTCAAAGAGGAAGCGTTGGTTGAAGGCGAAACATATGATGTCAGGATAGATGCTGTTGGAAGCAAAGGCGACGGCATCGCCAAGAAGGACAAATATACGATCTATGTGCCAAACACCATCAAAGGGGATACTGTCAAAATAAAGATAAAGAAGATCACAGGAAATCTTGCATTTGCAGAAATTGTTGAAAAGATCACAGTATAATTTATTCAACAATTTAAATCTTTGATCTGGGAATGCTAAATACCTGCATTTCAAGTATCCGATGAACAAGATCTATAATCTTGTTCAATCTCATCCTGAATTTGATGAATGGAACAAGCCTGTTTCCCATGAATGAGATCACCCTGCCCTCCAGGAACCTGATGTAAAGATAGGGGATAATGAAAAGAAGGGATAAAATAAGCACGCCTATAATAATATCAGTTGGCTTTGTTGGTGAAAACATCTCCGGATACAACCGTTTAAAAGCCTCAACGTCGTACATCAGTAGATTATCTATCATTCTTTTTATAAATACTTAATCATGAGAACTTATATAATTTGATACATAATTGACACCGAATATGACCGATCATACCGATTTTTTCCTTAATAATTTTCATAAGATGGATGGATACCGTATTTTTTTCCCGCGAAAGAATCCAACATTTAATAATCCCGGTTTCGAGGAGGCACAATTACGAGTATTAATAGTCCGCCTTTCTCCCCTTCAAAATGTCCGCGAATCCATAACGCATCATTTCCTTTTCCAGGAGATAAGAAGAACGCTGCCTCTGGCATATGTTGATTACGCTTTTTTCCCTGAGCCAAAGAACATAAAGCTTTTCATGGATAACAAAATCCCTTTCTTCCTGGGCATACAATCACTTCACTCGATCATGGATTTTGACCTTGTTCTGATATCCAATTCATTCACCCTTGAATTATTCAACCTGCCCTATCTTTTCTTTAATACAACAGTTTCACCGCTAAAATCTCAAAGACTTACGCTTCGACCTATCGTCATCATGGGAGGCTCAAATGCTCTCATGGCCCAGTGCGCAATATCACCTCGTGGTGATTCTTTCGTTGATGCCCTGTTTTTCGGAGAAGGTGAAGGCGCTGTCGGGAAGATCACAACTATCGTAAATGAAAATAAAGAGAAACCCAAAACAGAAGTCCTGGAATTGCTTGAGAAAGAAGTTTCAGGATTGTTTGATATCAGGCTCCCCATCCCTCAAAATATCAGTGTTGCAACCCCGAAAATGCCGCAGGCTTCGTATATCCTTACAGATCATCCGATTTTGAACACAGACGTCGAAAGTACGATAAAACTCCAGATAACTCAAGGGTGCCCATGTTTTTGTTCATTCTGTTTTGAAGGGAACACACGAAAACCCTTCAGAGAATACGACCCTGCAGATATTCTTGGGAAAGCCCTGGAAGCAAAAATAAAACACGCTCCGACAGAATTTGATTTCCTGAGTTTCAATTTCAATCTTCATACAGGCATCTCAAAGATAATCGCTGATCTGAATGAAATAGCAAAATTCATAAATTTCAAGAGCCAGAGAGCAGATATCCTGGCAATGCGCCCTGAGCTTCTTGATATTGAGATACTTTCCGGGAAAAGGACTTATACGATAGGCGTGGAGGGAATAAGCGACAGGATGCGGCGCTATTTGCATAAGAGCCTGTCTGAAAAGGAACTTCTCGCTTCGCTAGAACACATTTATTCCAGGAAGCCAAGGCAATTGAAATTATTTTACATAATAACAGGACTTGAAAATGAAAATGACCTGAAAGAATTCAAGAACTTTATAAAGAAAATTAAACTATTGAAGACTGATTTATCGCCAGGCTGCCGGTCTATTATGAGTGTTGGTCTTCTTTCGAACCTTCCTTTTACACCGCTCCAATTCGCCCCCACAATAACCGATCCAGAGAGTATAAAACCTATAAAAGGGGATATAAAAAGAGATTGCGAAACAAATAATTTTGAGTTCAGGATGGCGCAGGATCTCGATGAATTCCTTGTGTCGCAGCACATCGTTCTTGCAGGATTCGAATGCTTTGATGTGGTCTTGCATTCTGCAAATAATGGGATATATTTTGACGGTGAACACATTATCGGTGATAAGAACGCGCTAATCCTTGCATTGAGGAATGCATCGGGCGCCGGTATCAATGGTTTAAAGGATGAAAGTTACACGTTCTCGTTCGAAAACATAAAAGGCACACCTTCAAAATCATTTCTTTTCAGGATGTTTAACGAATCAAGGAATTTCAAGGACACAGGATATTGCTTATCAGGAAAAGGAGAATGCATTGGCTGCGGAGGCTGCAAAGATCGCAAACTCCTTGAGCTTGCGCAGGTCAAACCGGAATATATGGCCAGGCTGAAAAAGATCGTTGAGATAAAGAAAAGGCCACAGATAGTACAGGCAATCGTTACTATTAAAGAAGCGGGGCGGCATCTCACACCTGAAGCAAAATGCTCCTTTGCCGGAAGAGCCATACTTGAAAATATACCTTCACTTGTGAAAAATTACCTTTCATGCAGGCAGGTACCGAATATGACGGCATCAAAAGGTTACGGATTCCTTTTCGGGCGGTTCCTGTATGATATTGAATTTATTGTGTCATCAGAGGTTTTCCTTGAACACATTAAGAAAAATACGATCGATACGCAGATATTGAGCATTTCCCTGGTGACAGGTGAGATCGGGAATAAGTTCAGGGTAACTTCATCATGGAAAGATCCTTCAAAATACAGTTTCCAGAATCGTTTGCAGGAATATATTATGTCAAATGGACTTGGTTTTGATATAAAGAAACAAGAAACAGGGATATATTTTGAGATCGCTGCCCGTGACAGGAAAAAAAAGTTGCTGGATTATGCAGTATTTCATCAGGATGGGGACACCGTGACCCTTGAGGTGGCGACAGGTTCGAACTTCTTGATTATTGATATGCTAAAAACCCTTTTTGGCGATGGTTGGAAGGATGCGTTGGTAGAATCGGTTTGACGGTGTTCTTCTTTTCATATCCTGTAAGCAACAACTTCGTTTTAATCAGAAAAAGATATTTGACATAAAACCATAACAATACCAAATACTAAACAGGAGTATCATATTATGAAAGTAGTCGCATTCAACGGATCAGCTCGCAAACAGGGCAACACAGCAATTCTCATCAAACATCTGTTCGCAGAGTTGGAAAAAGAAGGAATTGAAACAGAACTCATAGAGCTTGCTGGTGAAAAAATTCAGGGCTGCATCGCCTGCTACAAATGCTTCGAAAACAAGGACAGGCATTGCGCGGTCAAGGATGACATTGTGAATGATTGTATTGAAAAAATGGCACAGGCAGACGGGATCATCCTTGGTTCACCTACATATTTTGCAGACATAAGCGCGGGGATGAAGGCACTCATCGAACGATCTGGGATGACAAACTTGGCAAACGATTGTATGTTCAAACACAAGGTCGGCGCAGCAGTGATCGCAGTACGAAGAGGCGGAGCGATCCATGCATTTGACTCAATAAATCATTTTTTCCTCATAAACCAGATGATAATTCCAGGTTCAAGCTACTGGAATATGGGTCTTGGAAGGGGAATAGGGGAAGTGGATAAAGACGATGAAGGCATAAACACAATGAAAAACCTCGGTAAGAATATGGCATGGCTGCTGCAAAAGATCAATGACTGAAAATAATAATAATCTCTAAATTGCCAGACAACCTGTTAAATACAAAGAAAAATAAGTAATATCATATCCGGTGAATTTATTATGAAAACAATTGATGAATTAATTCAAAAAGCTGTTGAACTCCAGGCCGGCGGGCTTTTGACCGGGCAGATCGCAGACGAATTGAATGTGTCCCGCGAAACTGCTACATGGCTCCTGGTACATTCAAAAAAGGGCGATGCTACTGCCGCCCCAAAGGATATTTATATAGATTGGAGCAACATCGGGCGAAGCTCAACCAGGCAGAGGCTGATCGCCAGTTCATTGACTGATATGGTTGTCGAGTGCCTGAGCAAAACAGAAACCGATATTGATATTGATGTAATAGTTGGGGTTGCACTTTCTGGAATTCCTCTTGCGAACATGATAGCGGAAGAACTGGGTGTAGAATTTGCCACATATCATCCCAACAAGCAAAAATTGGATCCTGAATTAGATGGCGCAAAAGGAACAATTAGCCAGAACTTTGCAAAAGTTTTCGGGAAAAATTGTGTCCTGATCGATGATGTTGTCACATCTGGAACTACTCTTACCGAAGCAATATCCGTGCTAGTGTCCCTGGGGGCAAAACCCGTAGCGATAGCTGTCCTGATAGATAAGAAGGGAATAGATGACATTGCGGGTGTTCCTGTTAATGCGCTGCTGCGGGTAACAAGAGTGGACAAAATAGAAACGGAATAATCAATCCACAATGCCAAATTGGGCTATACATTTACTTGTTCCTCTTCTTACTTGGAGTTATAAATGACAAAAAACCTCATGGTTGTGGGAACAGGTTCCCATGTGGGAAAAAGCATAATTGTTACCGCACTTTGCAGGATCCTCTCAAAAAAGTATTCGGTCGCCCCTTTTAAGGCGCAGAACATGAGCCTTAACTCATGGGTAACAACTGATGGAGGAGAAATCGGGATCGCCCAGGCGATTCAGGCAAAAGCGGCAGGTGTCGAACCCACATGCGATATGAATCCAGTATTGCTAAAACCCAAAGGTGATCATATGTCCCAGGTCATCATTCTTGGAAAACCAGTTGCTGATAAGGAAGCCGGGGATTATTATGATTCCATCGATGAGATAATGTCAACTGTTGCGGGTGCCCATAACCGGCTTTGTGATCTATATGAGTTGATAATAATTGAAGGCGCAGGAGGAGCTGCTGAAATAAACCTGTATCACAGGGATATCGTAAATACAGGCATGGCAAGACTTGTCAGGCCGCCAATGATACTTGTGGGGGATATTGAGCGCGGCGGTGTTTTCGCAAGTATTTATGGAACCCTACAGTTGCTTCCCGATGATATAAGAGGTCTTGTAAGGGGTTTAGTAATAAATAAATTCAGGGGAGATATGAAATTGCTTGAGCCGGGAATAAAGCAGCTTGAAGAACTTACTGGAATCCCCGTGATTGGTGTTATTCCATTTACGCAACTTCGGATCCCTTCCGAGGATTCTGTATCCATAAATGATAAAACAAGTAACGGTCACCCAATAAAAATTGTGGTGATACGATTGCCCCACATATCAAATTTTACTGATTTTGAGCCTCTTGAACATTACGCTGATATTGAATATGTGGAATTGAATGATGAGCTTCCCGAATCTGATGCGATCATACTGCCTGGGACAAAAAACACTATGGATGACATGAAAGCGCTTGTTTCAAGTGGAATTGGACAAAAGATAATAATGCAAGCCATGAAAGGTATCCCAGTTATCGGGATATGCGGAGGCTACCAGATGCTTGGAACTGAAATAATCGATAGCGGTATAGAAGGTACTGGCGGGGCAAGCACAATAAAAGGTCTTGGGCTTCTTGATGTTTCCACTCGCTTTGCTAAATATGAGAAAAAAACACGACAGGTTGAAAAACCCGTTACTGGTAATGGAAAAATTCTGGGTGCCATAAAGGGACAATTAGTAACAGGATATGAGATCCATATGGGTGAAACGCATGGATATGAGAGGGGAGAGGAGGTGGCTTTCGGGGATGATGGGAGCGTAAGTGAGAACGGGCTTGTTATTGGCACTTATCTTCACGGGCTTTTTGAGAATGATAATTTCAGGAACTCCCTGCTTGGATATTTATACGATCAAAAAGGATTACTATATCAAAATGAAACCGTAAGCGATGGAATTGAGGAACTTGCAAGGTATATTGGATCTCATTTGAATATGGAGTTAATAAACGGGATGCTGGAGGAAACATGAAACAGCTTTTAGATATAGCCCATAAGATAAAAAGTATGGAGATACGGGGCGCGGGAAAAATTGCGCGGACTGCGGCGGCGCAACTTCGCGATTATAGCCAGCGCCAAAATACTGCGGATATTTCACAGTTCAATGATAAGATGAAAATCGCCGCCGAACTTCTAATAAGTACGCGCCCCACGGCAGTATCTTTGCCAAATGCGGTTCGAGCCGTAATGCGATATGCTGGCGAAACCGTTGCAGAGGCAAAAGCTGATATCAATAAACGGGCAAACGATTTTATCGAAAACTCCGAGAATGCAGTGCGAAAAATCGGGGAAATAGGCGCAAAAAGAGTGCGTGACGGTGATACGATTTTGACACACTGCAATTCATCAGCAGCCATATCGATAATTGCAGCAGCACATAAAGAGGGAAAAAATATTCGGGTCATAGCTACGGAATCCCGTCCAAGGTGGCAGGGTCATCTTACTATTAAACAGCTTGATGAGAAAGGAATAAAAACGTCATTAATAGTGGATTCTGCTGTGCGATATTTCATGAAAGAAGTTGATATTGTTATCATGGGCGCAGATGCAGTTACGGCTAACGGCTCTGTGATTAATAAAATAGGGACCTCCCAGCTTGCGCTTTGTGCGCATGAAGCAAGGAAAAACGTGATAATTGCTGCCGAGACTTATAAATTCAGCCCAGGATCATTATTGGGCGATCTTATTGAAATAGAAGAGCGAAGCAGTGGCGAAGTGATTAACGATGAAATATTGAAGGGTTACACGCATGTTTCTGTAAAAAACCCGGCATTTGATGTTACGCCTCGCGAATATATCGATCTTATATGTACGGAGGTTGGGGCGATACCTCCTGAAATGGCATATATTATTATCAAGGAATATCTGGGGTATAGTTTAGAAGAGATTAATTCCAATGCTAAAAATAAAGCGTTCAATCATAAATATTAAAAAAAAAGTAATCCTTATGTTTAAATAAGGATCGCGTTAATACTGCCTTCCTGTCCAGGCCTGTTAGTGATGCGAGCGCTTCCAATTTCAGTTTTGATTATGGAGCCTTTTGTCATTATGTTTCGTCTGATATAGTTTTTATTAGCCGGATTTCCAGTAACGGTTTCGATCTTTACTGTCTTTGAGGTTTTTGTCGATGGGTCTATTACTATTGCGGTTTTCGCTCGTAATAGTCGAACTTTTAATTGGCCGCCCAGAGTTTTTACTGTCTTTCTAATAGTTTCACCAAGATGGGTATTTGCCTGCTCTCCACCCAGTTCGTATTTTCTCTTGCCTCTGGCCTGTATTAATCTTCCGCCTGTATATTTCCGTGTTGATTTTCCCTGAAACTTCATAATGATCCTCTTATATCTTAAATTATAGAATAATTATTTTTCCGCTTAAACGCAGTGATGTAATAAAAGCTTTCGCTTGGAAAATTTTCACGCTTTATCTTTTCATCTCAAAATTAGTCATAGATCATTTTCCTCAATATATTTCATAACAAGCACTTCCAGAACACCGCCTTCCCAGCTGCGTTGTTTTATCAAATTCTTCATCTTTTTTGTCGCTTCAATTTTGGTTGTTATTCCTGCTTTTATTAATTCCATTAATACAGCTACACAAATACGAATTTTTATCCGTTCAAGCATTGCAATTCTTCCTAGAGAATATGCGGCATCGGCATCATCTGTTATCATAAGAGAAATGTTTTCTAAGATACATAAAGCAAGGCAGGACGCTTCACCAGAATATACATTTCTTGAGAGATATTTTGAAAATGCTTCGTTATTTATATTAATGCATTTAATCTTTCCTCCACTGATGAACTTCAGGACATTTTTTGCCAGTCGGGATTTTTCATCCTTATAACTTGCTATCTCTTTTAATTCAGCATCAACAATATTTGTAATATAGACTTCTGTAATTTCAAACGAGTCCTCCAGAATTCCCATGAATTCGAGAGAGAGTAGAGAACTTGTATCCACAACTAGTTTCATGAAAGACCCTGAGCGAAGGATTCCTCCGCAATATCTTTATAATATGCCACTTTCTTTGATTCTTCATAACCCAGGATATTGACAAGTTCATCAAATGAAAGTTTTCCCTCTGTATATCGTTTTGCTGCAAGTTTCTGAATCTCTATCAGTTCCAGCTTGTGGGTAACATATTCCCTTACAGCACCCCTGACTATATCTGATCTGGATCTCATTTTTTGCCTTGCCAGTTCGTCAAGTTTTTCTATAATATCTTCATCTTCTCTAAAGGTTAGCATTTGAGTCATATGTATTACCATGTATTACATTGATATATTCTTTATGCTCATCCTTTGTCGAACCTGTTTAATTTTGATTTGAATGTAAAGAGGAAATTTTAAATACTGACGAGGAAGTTTATCTATTTAGGTCGGTAACATATGGATGAATTTTTTGAAGCAGCAATCCAGGAAGCCAAAAAAAGTTCTGCTCAGGGAGGGATACCTATTGGTTCGATTCTTGTGAAAGACGGTAAAATAATAGGGAGAGGTCACAACCAGAGAGTCCAGAAGAATGACCCTATGGCTCATGCAGAGATTGATTGCTTGAGAAATGCAGGCAGGATCGGAAGTTATAAGGAGACAGTTCTTTATTCCACCTTAATGCCGTGTTACCTTTGTGGAGGAGCAGTTGTCCAGTTCGGCATTAAGAAAGTAATTGTTGGCGAATCAAGGACATTTGAAGGCTCTGAAAAATTTATGAAGCAACATGGAGTTGAGGTAATAAACCTTGACAATAATGAATGCATCACAATGATGCAGGACTTTATTAAGAAAAACCATGACCTGTGGTTTGAGGATATCGGTAAATAAGCATTAAAATTGCAGAGGAAAAATATGAAAAATAATACAATAAAAGGCTTAATCGTAATCATAACAATCGCCTTTATAATCTCTCTTTCAGGATGTGTTGGTGAAAATACAACGAAAATTTCAACTGAACTGGAACAGCAAGTGAACGATAAGGCTTCGAACCAGCAGGTAAATAATGATCTCCTGTTCCAAACATCAACAATTGATGCTTTGCTTGAAGGCGTTTATGACGGAAACGTTACCTTTGGGGAGTTGAAGAAATATGGTGATTTTGGAGTGGGTACTTTCAACGGACTTGATGGGGAGATGCTTGAACTGGATGGCAAAGTGTATCAAATAAAGACTGACGGAGTTGCTTATGCTGTTAATGATTCGATGAAAACGCCGTTTGCTGCTGTAACTTTTTTCGAACCTGATGAGAAAATATTTTTAAACACGACTATGAATAATTCGCAATTCCCCGGATATTTAGAGAGTAAATTCCCAACTAAAAACATAATCTATGCTATTAAAATAAAGGGCAATTTCGATTATATAAAGACAAGAAGTGTTCCCGGTCAAAATAAGCCTTATCCAAAACTGGTTGAAGTTACTAAAAACCAGTCAACATTTGAGTTCCATAAAGCCAACGGAACTATAATTGGGTTCTGGCTTCCTGTTTATATGAAAGGAACAAATGTTCCTGGGTATCATTTTCATTTTATTACCGATGACAGGACAGCAGGCGGACATGTGCTTGAATACATAATGGGGAATTCAAGTATTGAAATTGACTATACTTCTGACTTTTTAATGGAACTGCCAAAAACCGAGGATTTTTATAAAGTTAACCTTCAAGAAGATAAACAGGCAGAACTGGAGAAGGTGGAGAAATAAGATTACCACACCCTCTGTGGTATATTTTGAATCTTAAATAAGAAGCAATCATGAAGTTGCGCCATATAATACCATTCGGACTACTTGAAAAAGAAAAACCTAGATACTTTAACGAGCTATTCAAAGTTTTTCTGCAAAACCGGGACTCATTACCTTATGCTTATCGAATACTAACGAGGGGTGTTTGTGATGGATGTTCGCTTGGTCCGCAGGGTGTTCATGATAAGGTGATGGATGGGATACACCTTTGCACAACAAGACTGCGACTTTTACGTTTAAATACAATGCCGCCAGCGGGTGACAAACATCTTCAGGATGTGAAAAAACTCCAGGCACTTTCAGGAAGAGAACTAATGTGGTTGGGGCGTCTTTCGTTCCCTATGATTCGAAGGCGGGGTGAAGAGCGTTTCGAGCGTATAAGTTGGGAAAAAGCAATTAACATAGCAGCAGATAATTTAAAAAATATTCCGGCGCAGAAGACAGGATGGTATATAACTTCAAGAGGACTTTATAATGAAGCTTATTATGTTTTCCAGAAAGTTGCACGCATTTTTGGCAGCCAGCATATTGATAATTCAGCCAGGTTGTGTCACGCTCCTTCTGTTATAGGACTTCATGAAGCACTTGGAACGGGTGCTCCCACATGTTCGCTCAAAGATTTAATCGGGACGGATTTACTCATTTTATGGGGCACGAATCTGGCAAGCAATCAGCCTGTAACCATGAAGTACTTGTATCTGGCGAAAAAAAAAGGGACGCGTATAATTGTAGTAAACCCTTATTGTGAACCTGGATTTAAGAGATATTGGATTCCTTCTGTTGCGATAAGCGCTATATTTGGAACAAAACTGATGGATGACTATTTCAAAGTCAAAGTAGGGGGTGATATCGCTTTCGTGTACGGGATTATGAAAGTGCTGGATGAAAATAAATGGTTCGATTACGATTTTATTAATAAGTGCACGGTTGGTTTTGATGCGGTTCTTGAAAAAACCAGGAAAACAGACTGGGAAGAAATCGAAAAAAATTCCGGCCTAACGCGCCAGGACTGTGAGCGTTTTGCAGACCTTTATTCAAAGGCTAAAACATCAGTTTTTCTATGGAGCATGGGTCTTACACAACATAAATTCGGTGTTGAAAATGTGAGATCAATTCTTACCTTAGGATTATCCAGAGGCATGATTGGTAGAGAAAAATGCGGATTTATGCCAATTCGCGGGCATAGTAGTGTGCAGGGCGCTGCTGAGTGTGGCGTTGCACCAAATAAATTTCCTTCTGGAATGCCAATTAATGATGAAACTGCTAAGCACCTTGAATCGCTTTGGGGCGTGAAACCTCCAACCAAAAACGGTTTTTCTGCACCTGAGATGATAAGCGGGGCCGCTGATGGTAGTATCGAAGCGCTATATACTGTTGGCGGGAATTTCATTGACACCTTGCCTGATCCTGAATATGTCAGACATGCTCTTCAAAATCTAAAACTGAGAATCCATCAGGACATAGTTATGAACTCTTCAATGCTTCTCGATGCTGATGTTGTATTGGTTTTACCCGCAGCGACACGATATGAAACACCTGGTGGAATTACGCAAACAAATACCGAAAGACGCATCACATACTCGCCTGAAATTCCTGGCCAACGTATTCCTGAAACTAAGCATGAATGGGAGATACCCATCCTTATTGCGAAGGAATTGATACCAAATGCTTCAACGTACTTTCCTTACAAAAACACAGCCGAAATAAGAGATGAAATGGATAAAGTCATACCACTTTATAAAGGTATAAAAGATTTAAAGGAATTCGGTGACAACTTCGTATGGGGAGGAGACCGCCTGTTTGGCGATATGAAATTCAAAGATGAGTTAGATGGTAAGGCGCAATTCAAATTCCCCAACATAAAAAGCTATGAGAGTTCATCAAATGAATTCATACTTTCAACACGACGAGGAAAACAATTCAATAGTATGATTCTTGACATCAATGATCCTCAGACAGGAGGTTCCAAACGCAACACACTATTTATTAATGACAATGATGCAAAAGCACAGGGATTTGAGGATGGTATGAGGGTTATAGTGACTTCAAATTTTGGTAAAACGGAATGCATTTTGAAGTATGCTGATGTAGCAAAGAGCACAGTTCAAATGTTCTGGCCTGAATGCAATGTGCTTATTCCATCTGAAACTGATCCGATTTCCAAAGAACCAGATTACAATGTTTACGTGAAATTGTTTCCTTCAAAAGTGATATAGATAAAGAGTTATCAATCCTATTAAGCTTAAGATAATCGTTGATTTATTGGTTTTATTTTCAGTGAAATACTCATATCCTGCCAGGGCTATCATCGGAAGTACAAATGCAATAAGGAGATTCCCCCCGAATATCCCGGGAAAAGTCAGTAAAAGCAGGAGTGAATTACCAGGTTTTTTCTGGAAATCTATCTCCTTTAGAACTTTAATAAGGATAAAGCCAGAAACTGCCGCAAGCGCAGGAGCTGTTGCCCAGAGTAACAATGCCAGAGGGAGTTTACTGAAAAAAGGGGTGATGAATAGTACTGGAAGAAAGGCGATAGCTGTGACTATACATGCGTTGCCAGATTTTGCCCCGACAGAAACTGCGCCTGCGCTTTCTATGTAGGTGCCAACGGTGGGTTGACCGAACAGTGCCCCTACAGCTGTTGATACTCCCTCCACATGCATCACTTTCTCGATGACCTTATCTTCGTCTGCCAGTTTCATGGGAGTTACAAGCGCTTTTAAAGTACCAGTGACATCCACCAATTCAATGAGAAAGAAAATTAATATCAAATGCAGGTAGTTAAATGCATCTACAAAGTTTAACATAAAAATGACTTTTGAGGGGTCTTCTATTCCAAAATTGAAAGCAGGGTACGCTGTATTAAAAATAGAAGGTGCTATTATCAGAGCCAGGGCAATGCTTGCCAGCATGGCAATCCCTTTAATTGCTTCGGGCAATTTTTTATAAAGAAAAACGATTAAGATAGCCAGAATGAAAAACGAAAAAACGGAGAGAGTATCATAATTTGCAGGAAGTGTGGGCATTCCCGGCACTGAGCTTGCCTTGAAGAGTCCTGCATCAAAAAAAGCCAGATAAAGTAAAAACACAGCGACTGCAAAGCCCCATACCAGAGATAAATTTTGAGGGATCTCTTGTCCGAACCTTTTCCTAAGACCGCTAACACTAATAATTAAGAACAGAACGCCAGCCCAGAACACGATGCCAAGAGCGGTTGGAAACGGTATGCCAGCCCCTACAAGTCCAAAAGCAAAGAAGGCGTTCTCGCCCATATATACGCTCTGGGCGAAGGGCACATGAGCGTATATACCATTGGCAAGCGTGAATATGATTGTTACGATTATCGTTGTGGTCATCAATGCCCCAAAATAATCCTGGCCAACGCCCTGTGCTATGATCGAAGGGCTGAGGATTAAAGCGTACAGAAGCAGCGCGGCATTTAACAATCCACCTACGATATCCTCTTTTTTGAATTTCATATCTGGAGGTAGGTTCCCACCCCGATCCACCAGGTCTCGTCTACCTTCTGGACGTAGCTCATCTTGGGTTCAAGGGTCATATTGCGGGCCGGGTTTAGATAGTGGTAGAATATGAATCCCCCTCCGTGCTGAGCCAGGGAGATCTCGATCCTGGTATAATTGACCCCGAAGGGATCCTGAAGCCCAAAGAGGTCTGTTCCGATCAACCGGGGCTGATATGGAAGTGCCAGGGTCGTTCCTTGATAATCGAAGGCGTAGATATAGAGGTTTCCGCGGACGAACGTGCCGTTTATGTCGTTGAATTCCCTAATCGCGGCATCCTTGCCATTTTTCCTGGCATATGAAATCGCCTCATCGACAAAGGATTTGAGGCTATCTCTCACCTGGGGATCTCCCCCTACTTTAACAATCGGGTCATCCCTCTCTGCTTCGTAAATGCCGGATCCGATGAGCCAGTCCTGATCCACCATCATGACAAAGCTGAGTTTAGGTTTGATTTTGAAGTTGTCTGAAGGGTCCGAATAAAGATAATGGACGAACCCTCCACCGGATTGTGCGGTCTTAACTATTTCCTGAATAAATGCTGTGCCGTTTGCATCTGTTAGATTCCACCGACTCTTGCCGAGAAGGTCAGGCTGAAAGGGGAGTGCCAGTGTGTTAGCCCTGGTGTCATAGGCGAAGATATAGAGTTCGCCTTCCACAAATCGGCCTGTATTGTTATTAAATTCACGAAGAGCGGCTTCCTGCCCATGTTCATGCGCATATTCGTAGGCTTTCTCCACGAATGCCACAAGCTTTTCCGCAGGTACGGTAGATCCATTAGCTGGCATCAAGGGAGTAATCGGCATCCCAGGGCTCTGTGGAAGAGTACCTGTTTCCGTACAGCCGGCAACAAATATCGCTACGATCACTAATGCAAGAGCAAAAATGAGATTCGAATACCTTTTTGGTAGCGACATAAATAAAGAGTGGAGGTGTTATTATAAATAGATGTCGTTCTATCACAGCGATGGCGAAGCTCAATGATTTGAGCAAAAACCATTTATTTTCATGACCTGAGTTTCAGGCAAAGTCTTATTAACCAAAACAATAATTATTGAATAAGGAGTATTATTAAGTAAGGAGTTTCATATTCCATATAATGTGAGGCGGTAAGAATGAATAATTGGAATAATCAGACACATAAGCCATTGTATAGTTATATTATAATTTTAATATTAATTACTATAATAAACGTTCTTTTGTCACGTTTTGCCATATATACCTGGCATATTGCCCCGGGGGTTTCTAATTTATACTTTGCAGTTGCTTTTATGATAGTCTTTACACTATGGTTTGGGGCGTGGGGTGCAATTGCAGCATATATTGGATGTTTTATAGGAGCCGGGATGAGCACAGGTCTGCCACTTGATGTCAATGCCTATTGGTCGTTGGCGGATATCTGGCAGGTTTTGATACCATTGATAGCTTTCAGGGCATTGGGTGCTGATGTGGGTCTTAAAACAAGAAGGGACTTTTTTATATTCGTGATTTTTGGTTTGTTGTTAAATAACATGGCAGGGGCTGGTTGGGGTGTAAGTACGCTTGCCCTTAACGGGATTATTTCATGGAATAATGCGCCTGATATATTCATCGGCTGGTTTATCCCCAATATAATTGTAACAATTGCCATTGCTCCATTGCTGCTGCGATACATTACGCCTTACATTAAAAAATCGGGAGTATATGTTAGAAATTATTGGTTTTAAAACATAAGGAGGAATGACTGTGAAAGCAAATGCAGAAATTGAAGCAGGCGTAATGGCCGCGCTTAATAAGTTTAATAAAACCTATGAACAACGGGATATGGAAGGGGTATTGTCGTTTCTTATACCAGATCCGGATGTGATTGTTATCGGCACGGGTCAGGATGAGAAACGAATCGGTATTGACGAGATCAGGATTCAGCTCGAACGTGATTGATCTCAGATAGATGTAGCATCAATAGAGATCCTGCAGCACATGATTTCGGCAGCAGGAAAAGTGGCATGGATAACTGCAGACATCGTCTTTCATGCAAGGGCTGGTGGAGGGCAAGAGATTAATTTTCCTTCAAGACTCACTGCTGTGCTTGAGCAGCGTGGAAAAAGATGGCTCATAGCACTGTGGCATGTGTCAGCTCCAGCGGCTGGCCAGAAGGAAGGTGAATCCTTCCCTGCTTAGTGATAATCATGAAAAAAGAAAGAACCGCAAGATTGTTGCTATGTGCACTTTTTTTCATTTTTCTCTTGAGTGGTTGTATTCAACCAAATGAGACGAATGAAGTGATAATAGGGGCTATTTTGCCTCTGAGTGGTAATTTATCATATAGCGGGCAGGCCGCACAGGTAGGACTAGATGTGGCAGCTGAGGATGTAAACACATATCTTGCAAATAAAGGAGTAAAAGTTCGTCTAGTAATTGAGGACGATGAAAACAATCCTGTGGTCGCCTTAGCCAAAATTAAAAAATTAAAGGAGATGGGCGCAAGATTTGTGATAGGTCCGGATGCAAGTGCGGGGGTTGAAGCTGTCAAGCCTTATGCAGATGAGAATGGCATTATATTGATAAGTCATGCAAGTACTGCGCCTTCTCTCTCTATACCTTATGACAATGTGTTCCGACTGTTACCTGACGATACCCATCAGGCCGAAGCAGTAGCTAATCTGATGCTGGATGACGGTGTAAAAGCGATCGTGCCTATGTGGCGTGGCGATGTATGGGGGGATGATCTATACGAAGCGACTAAAATCAGATTTGAGGGTCTGGGAGGTATTGTACTCGATGGAGTCAGATACAGCCCACAGACTGATTTCTCAAATGAATTGGTACTCTTAAGTATGTAAGTCAAAAGGTCATTTGTCCTTATTTGAGTTCGTATCAGTTCGTTGTTAACATAATCTGAGCATCATTTTTTCTGAATTATGTGGACTTTCGGGTAAATAATCCAACGGTTTATTGACGTCATAGGAATATTGCCAACAGAATGATTAATATATCTTCCAATCGTTTTTCGGATGATTAAAATGCCTGTTATTACATTATTTTACGATGACCTTGAAGAACTCAGCGGACTTGATAAGGATACAGTTATAAAACGCATTCCTATGATGGGCTGCGATATAGAACGGATAGAGAACGACCATGTGGATATCGAGTTCTTTCCGAACAGGCCCGACCTTTACAGCACAGAAGGGGTATCCCGCGCAATAAAAGGCTTCCTGGGCATTGAAACCGGATTAAAGGAGTTCAAAGTAAGTTCATCAGAAATTGAAATAACTCGTGACCATGAGATCAAGGATATACGTCCGTATCTTGCCTGCGCTGTGGTTCGCGGGATGCAGTTCAATTCACGAAGCATAGAGTCATTAATGGCGCTTCAGGAGTCTTTGCACTGGGCAGTAGGCAGGAACAGGAAAAAAGTCTCTATCGGAGTGCACGACCTGGCAAAGATCACACCACCGTTGCGGTATATTGCACAGGAGCCAGGGTTTAAATTCACGCCGCTTGACTTTGAAGAACCCATGACAATGCGCGAGATACTTGAAAAACACCCAAAAGGCATCAAGTTCGCAAATATCCTGGAAAAATTCAAGAAATATCCGCTTATCCTGGACGCAAATGATAATGTCCTTTCATTCCCGCCCATTATAAACTGCGAGCTAACAAAAGTCACGCAAGATACGACCGATTTGTTCATTGAAGTCACAGGGCTTGATCCTTCGGTGTCAATCGCATTGAATATTGTATTAGCTTCACTTGCAGAACGTGGAGGGAAGATCGAATCTGTTTTAATCGATGGGAAAATAGATTCACCAGACCTGACGCCTAAAATAATGAAGCTGAAAGTGAGTGAAGTTGAGGAACTTCTTGGTTTTAAACTCAAGAATGAAGAAATAATCTCATGCCTCAAAAAGATAAGATATGGAGCACAGGCTGACGGGGATATCATTAAAGTAGCAGTTCCCGCATACCGCGCGGATATCCTGCACAATTGCGATCTCATAGAGGATATCGCTATTGCATATGGATTTGACAAAATAAAACCCCTGCTTCCAACAACCTCGACAACGGGTGAGTCCCACCAGATATCCAGGGTCAGGGATTCAATAAACGAAATAATGACCGGTCTTGGCTATTTTGAGGTCATGCCATTCACTCTCACGAACGAAAAAATGCAATTTGACATGATGCGAAGGGTTAAGCAAACGGGTATCACGAATATCCTTTATCCTATAAGTGAAGACCACACCATCGTTCGCCCGACAATACTTCCAACCCTTCTTGAAATACTTTCAATAAATAAACACCGGGAATTGCCGCAGCGTATTTTTGAAGCAGGCGAAGTTGTGCTTAATTGCACCACTTTCCAGCGCCTTGGCTGTGTCGCTATCCATCCGCAGGCTAATTTTACTGAGATCCAGGCGATCATGGACGCAGTTTTAAGGGAAAGACGTATTGAATATACAGTCGCAGGTTCAAGCGATCCTGCATTCATCGAAGGCAGGCGCGCGGATGTAATCATAAATGGTGAAAGAGCGGGAGTTTTTGGTGAGATACATCCTGAGGTAATCTCGAACTTCGGGCTTGAGCATCCTATAATTGGGTTTGAATTGAAATTATAAAGTTTTCGAGTTCGTTAGTGTCATTTATATTTCCCCGTTCTTAGCTTTCAATGGTATTATAATAAAGATTGACAGAAGAAACTTTAAAAATATCCCGTCGAATATCAATATCAGCCACTTTGCAAGGTCGAACTCAGATGCATCCTGATAGTCGATGCTTTCGTCTATTGCCTCTGACTTCGCATCCATGCTGCTATTTCCTGTATTTCTTCAACATTTTCAAGAAATCGGCTACATTTGCCGGCTTTGAAAAATACTCATTAAACCCTTCTGCAAGGAATCGCTCTCTATCCCCTTTCATTGCGTATGCTGTTAATGCGATTGCGGGCGTATTTTCATAACCCGGTTTGCTTTTGATAATCCTGGTTGCAGCAGCGCCGTCCATGCCGGGGAGTTCTATGTCCATGATTATCAGATCATAAACCTCGATTTGCGCTTTCTTAACCGCTTCCTCCCCATTCACTGCTGTTTCAGCCATAAAGCCGCACGTTGTGAGCATCTCAACCACATATTCAATGCTGAGAGGATCATCATCAACCACCAGCGCTTTTGTCATTTAGTATCTCCCATCTTCTTTGCCACAATCGGCAGCGTGAACGTGAATGTTGTCCCTTCACCATATTTGCTCTCTGCCCATATTTTTCCCCCATGCTGTTCCACTAATTGCTTTGTTATCGCAAGACCAAGCCCTGTGCCTCCATACTTCTGGCTGATTCCCGATTCAAGCTGCTCGAACTTTTGGAAAAGTTTGCCACCATTTTCTTCTTTGATTCCAATGCCGGTATCTGAAACAGAAACCTTCGCCATAGCTCCTTCTTTTTTCGTTATTATGGTTACTGTTCCTCCTTCTTCCTTACTGAATTTTACGGCATTGTTGATTAAGTTAAAAAGAATCTGCTTGACTCTCTGCTTGTCAGCCTCTATAAACTCAAGTTCGGGGTCAAATTCCGTTTTCAGGAGCACGTTATGCTTCATTGCCTTTTCCTTTATGAGGGAAAGCGTCTCTTGAATGGTTTCTGGCACTGACATCCTATCAATCACAAGTTCAATTTTGCCGGCTTCTATCTTGGAAATGTCAAGAATATCATTGATAAGGGTCAGCAGGAATTGATTGCTTGTAAGAATATTATCCACATATTTTCTCTGTTTTTCGCTTAATTCTCCTGCCATGCCCTGTTTAAGAAGTTCAGAAAACCCGATGGATGCGTTCAGAGGTGTGCGAAGTTCATGGCTCATATTGGCTAAAAGCTCGCTTTTGGCTTTGTCGGCAGTTTCAAGGCGCAGGTTTTCAATGCGTAGATTTTCTGCCGTCTTGCGTTCTGTAAAGTCACTCACCGCAGTTCGCACCTGCAAAGTCACATCCATTATCTCTATCCTGACACTCTCCAACCTAACAAATATCTTGGAACCATCCTCGCGTTTGAGCCTCAACTCACAGCTTTGCTTCTCTTGATCCTTTGACATAATGCTCAAAAGAAGGTGGTCATTCCACAGGTTAAAATCTGAAGGTACAACAAAGTTCCCAAATCCGCGATCGATCAATTTTTTACGTGTGATCCCAAGTAACCCTGCGCCTGTCAGGTTCACCTCTTTTATAAGACCTTCACGGGAAAAGGTAAAGTATCCGATAGGAGCAAAATCATACAGGTCGATGTACTTTTCTTTCGTCTTCTCTAAATCCATCTGAGTCTTTTTGAGTTCTTCGTTCTGCATCTCAAGTTCGATCTGGTGAACCTGGAGCTCGTGGATAAGTTCATCGGTCTTTTTCCCGGCCATCTCCTGTGAAGATGGCATATTCGCAAGTTTTGCCTCTGCCTTCTCCCTTATTTTATGGTCATGATTTTCTTTTTCTGGCATCGCTTTAGGTTTTTTCATTTAATTCCACCCCATTTATTGTTCTTTCCAGCTCTTTTAACTCAAATAATGTCAATCCGGGCTCTATTATTTTCTGTTTGAACGATTTTGCGAAAATTGTATAATGCTCAATTCGGTTCTCATTGTTCCATTGTACGAACTTTGTTTTTTCCTTCAACTCGGCGAAAATCTTTTTGGCATTGACATTTTCCTGCCATTTACATTCCGTAAATAGGATTTCTTTTGTGTCCTCGTTAATCGATACTATGTCAATTTCTGCGATTTTTCTATCTTTTGTTTCAACATCCCGATATGCTCCCCACCATTTTCCTAAAACAGTGGAATTTATTGGATTAGTTATTTTGAGCGCTTCCATACATACAATTTCAAACTGCTTACCAACATAAGTATTAAAATTCTCCTTGAAATTGCGTGTAAATCCATCAAATATGAATGAATCAAGGTCTTTTATGAACGGGTAAATGAAGATGAACCAGAATTTGAAGTAGTTATCTTTTAATATATAATTGGTATTTCTGCTTTTTTCCTCTGAGGTTATCGGTTTTATCGATTCTATTAAGTCCAGCTCTACCAGGGTGTTTAAATATCTTGTAAGTGCTGTTCTTTCAACTCCTAAAGCATTAGCGAGTTCGTTTATAGTATTCTTGCCAGCAGATATTTCTTTTAATATCGAGAAATATGTTTTAGGCTCCCTTAATTCTTCTTTCAGAATTATATCTGTTTCCTGGTAAAGCAGGGAACCCCTTGTTGCTATTGCAGCCTTAGCATTTTCATATACTGTTTTGCTGCCGTCAAACTCAAGGATATACAAAGGAATTCCACCGGTTATGGAATAGAACTCGATGAGTTTTTCAAACTCTGTATCAGGGAAAAATTTTACAAATTCAGTAAACGGCAAAGGATCAACTTTCCACTGTCCGGTTCTTCTTCCGTACAGGGGACTTTTTCTTCCAAGGACTTCTGTTTCCATTGCGCCAATGCTTGAGCCGCACAGGATTATGTGAAAACCCGCTGACAAAAAGTGAGTGTCCCAGAATGTCTGGAGGATCGAAGGGATTGCTTTGTTTGCATCTACCAGATATGGAAATTCATCAATAACAAGGATCAATTCCGATACATCCTTTTCTTTAAGGTATTCTGCGACTTGCCTGAACTGCGAAAATGGATTAACTTTCAGGGCGCTATCTTTGAAGTATTCGGCGATTTGGACTGAAAATGACCCTATCAACTCTTTTTCCACTTCTTGCGTTGAATGCAGGTAAATTGCTTTTTTGTTCTTTATGAATTGTTTGATAAGCTCAGATTTGCCAACTCTTCTTCTCCCATAAAGCACTACGAACGAAGATGTCTTTTTTATCTGGCTTTCAAGGAATTCCAGTTCCTTTTTCCGGTTAATAAATTGTATGATCTTGTTCATAATGATCCTATGCATACAAAATTATATAAAGATTTACTTGTTCTTCCGAGAGCTTCGGTTTGAGTGGTATCATTTCTCCCCCTCCACCTTCTTTCGTATTATCAGAAGGTTTTGCCCTTTTTCAGTCAACCGGTATTTCTGTTTACTACTACGCGGCTTATCGGGAACGGTCATTTCTAATAGATCAGCCTCAATTAGTGGATTAAGAACTTGGTTCCTGAACTTGGTGCGGTCTGTCCTTCCTGCAATTTCCAAAAGTTCAGTGATTCCAGTATCAATCAAGCACTTATGCAATATTTCAACTTGGTGCCGACTTAGTGCCGACATGGTGCCGATTTTGTCTACACCCGATAAAGACTCTGGCTGGATCCTTTCCCCTTGAACAACTGGTTCAGAAACTACCTTTCGCCAGATAGTCAGAACAAAAAAGCCGGAATCCATAAGAAACTCAGGTTGTCTTAGACCTGCCATACGGCAACGTTTCAGCATATCGACAGTTCCACTGCCTGCCTTTTCAATATATTTTGTCAAAAAAAGTGGTTCAGCGATCAACGGATTGTTGGGTTGGCTGGCATGGGGCAGGAGCAGTTTTTCCAGTGTCAGCGGTGGATGCAAAATACCAGGATTCCAGATTTCAAGCCGGTCAGGGAAAAGCTGTACTTCCACGCTTGCATTACTTGTGTAATCTCGATGTGCCACGGCGTTTACAATACCTTCTGCGACAACTTCCTGGGGGATGTCATATTCAACAGGCGCTTGCGGACCCAACTCACGGGTTCCGACAGACCGGTTCAGTTTCGACATGACAAAATCAACTGCCCTATCCACCATATCAAAGACTGTTCCTTTGAAAATCTGATATGACGGAATCGGCTTGTGCTTCTCCAGTGTATGAAAGTGCATACACTTCACTTCCGAAGAGATCAGAAAGCGCTGGGGTTTGACCCCGAATAACAAAATGGCTGCATGATTGGGTTTCCCTTTATCAAGAAGATCCAAATGCGTTAACACATCAATAACAGGGGTTGTTTCTGCCAGAGCATAATCGCGGGCATTTCGCGCGCGCGATAAGAACCACTGTACTTTTTCAGTCGAGATATCTTCCAGTGTGGCGTCACGCGCAGCCGTTGCATCAAACGGCCCTGTTCGCAAACATCCTGCATCTTCCAGATAGTGGACAAGGCTGGCATATACCGCCGCGATCAATTCCGGCAGACTGGTAAAATGACGTCTGATAAGCTGGCAGCTGCCAGCTTTGTCGATCAAAGCCGCCATTTTGGGATGACACCTAGCAGTACTTTTTTTAACAAAGATAAAACGGGGTTTGGATAATTCACCTGCCAGATCAAATTCACACTCTGTTGGCGATATACCTTCTGCATCCTGCGAACCATAATCACAGCCAAACAACCCGATGTAGATATCGCACTTTCTCACTTCATCAAGATATATCTCATCCGCCCTTCTATCCTGGGCAGGCACATCTTCAAACCTGTCTTAGACACTATTTAAGCAAGATACCTTCTCAAACTCTGATTCCAAATCGAAGCAATTGATAACATCGATAGCTTTCTGTCCTTCAATGGCTACTTTCCGATAAACCTGAACACCTTTCTCCTCGACGGCAATCTTAACAACCTTGTATCGATCCAATATCTCAAAAGCATCCTCCATGCTCATTTCGGAATTACTTTTTTTCATATGGTATTTCAAGACCGATCTTATCTGGTAAGCCAGAGCACAGATGAAAACATAGCCGATCACGCTTTTTTCAGAACTCAAGAAAAAAGGTCTCATCTCGATCTCGGATTTTATCGTTCGAAAAGCCTTTTCAATAATATCTTTTTCCCGATATACTTTTAATATCTCCTCTCCCTTCAAATGTATTTCCGTAGTTGAGAGAAGGAACATGCCTTCATACTTCCTGGCTTTTTCAATAGTTTCAGTTATTCTTGCAAAAGAAAAACCCTCATCAGTAAAATCCAGTTTTATAAATTTACCAACTTTTTGACTTTTCAACATGCATGAAAGGTTCTTTTTCCGTTTATCGGTCAATTTATGCTTACCACTTTCGATATCAGCTTGAGTTTTTTGTAACTTTTCTTCAACCCTTTTTAACCTTGCTTCAAATCCAGCAGCACTCAATTCCCCAATATCCTTGCTATGGCCGACAACATATTTTTTTCTTCTGCTGTTATCCACCAACATTACTTCAGCTAATGAAGTATTTTCATTAATCGGTTTCAAATTCAGCCTAAGCATATCGATAATTTCTCTTTCCTGGATTTGAAGTCTAAGAGCGAATACATAAGACTGCATATTTAGATCCAATTGTTTCACATTTTTGGATGAGATCATCCCTCGATCTACAACAAGGGTGCTATTCTCGATTCCAAAAGTATTCCGAAGACGTTTATTCATAGAATCAACGGTTTTGACATCCGCTGTATTTCCAGGATGCACAGAATGAGTTATTAGAATTCCATCTTGATCTACAACGAGACCCATAACGATCTGAACTTTGCCGTTTATTCCATCTCGATTGTAACCATATTTCGCGAGAGGGCAGCTTTTTCCCTCAAAATATGATGAAGTTATGTCATAATAGATTTTTTCGGTTTTGATGCCATATGCTTGTGTTATTTTTTCATAAATCTCTTTTTGGATGGGTATTGTGGTTTCTTCCTGCAGATAGGGAAATGTTCTTAAGAATAGTTTATCGTTTACTTCAGAGGGTTTGATGTTAAGCAATATCGGGAGTACTGTTGTTTCAAACCATGATGGCAGTTTTCTTCTGCTGCAAGGGTCACAATTCCTGTTTATCGCCATGATTTCAGCCAGTCTTCCCACATCGATTTTCCCTCCACCTTTTGTGGAATATTTGTTTATGATCTCACATATATCCAGTTTTTCGAATATCTTGTGCTGTGCCGCTACATCACCAAAATCCAGTACTTCTTTGATGCTGATCTCGTCTATTAGATAACGGCTTTCTTTGTATCCAAGCCGGTTTATTTCTTTATAAAATGAGTCTATGAGCTTTGGTTCTTTTAATTCTTGAAGCTTTTTTTCAAGTTCGATTTTTCTTTCTTTGGTTAGGTTGTCTAAACGTCCAAGATATAACATCGTCTGATGTTTGAGCTTTTCCTGTTCTTTGTAGGTTCGATCCACTATGTAATAAGTGATTCCTTTTCGGGGTCTTTTTGAGAGGAAAATGGTGGTCATCTCCTTGGTTTTGGTCTTAGTTACTTATAGGTTTTAATGATATAAATAGTTATCTATTGGCACTATATTTAGTCTTAGTTACTATCTTTAGAAAAAGTGATTTCGAGTGTGGGTGACAATATAAAAAACATAAAAAAATGCAGATAGATGAGTTTTAGTTTAAGTAATGCCTAAGACAGGGTTCAACATAATTAGCTGCGCCGACTGAATTGGCTATCGTTGAAATGTTCCATAATCCCTGCCAATCCGTAAGGTTACTAAGGGTACCAAGATATGTATCAAGATTTCCACGAGTAACAAATGTTTTATTTAACATTCCATTATTAATATTTCCATTAACTCCCGGATATAGACTTGTTCCTCTAGAATCTGCCCATGCTATGAAAACAAAAGACCCGTCAGCCGGAATTGCTGCACTCGATGGTATAGGCAAAGCAAGTGTTAAAAAAAGCATGCACAAAACTAATCTATGGAACTGTTCAGTTATATTTACTTTCTTGCATGATATATCATATTGATATTTATTTTTATTATTCATATATAACCATCTCCCATGATAATAAGTATAATTTGATGTAGTATATATAGTTCTGTGATTAGTCTTCGGTACGTAGATGAACATGAAAAAAACAACGAACTGGTACGAACTAAAACGAACTCCGGTGGCGTGAGTTCGTATAGAGTTCGTTGTTTTCGTTGCTATTTTTTTTCATACCAGTACACAGAGAGCACAGAGTGGTGCAGCTTTTCTCTGTGAACTCTGTGCTTTCGGCTTAAACGGATTCCTTAAAGAACCACTTCGATTCCAAAAACTTCGCTACTTCAACAAATATCAGCGTCGTTGATGCAAGAAGCATTATGATCCCCCAGTCCGCCAGGCCCAGCGGCACTGTTTTAAAAAGACCATTAAGCATCGGCGCGTAAATAACAAGAAGCTGCAGTAATATTGTGCTGCCCACGGCATATAAAAGCGTCCTGTTTGAAAAAATCCCGATCTCCAGAAGCGAAAGCCTTTCAGAGCGCCAGTTGAAGGCATTGAACATCATTGAAATGACGATCAATGTAAAAACCATCGTTCTTGCTTTTAAAATGTCAGCAGTATCAACATCAAGGTACCATCTAAATATCAAAAGTGCTTGCACGGCAATAAGAACGCCTACCGCCAGGCCATAGAAAAGTACTCTTTTAGTGATAATCCCTTCATCCCTTTTCCTGGGTGGCTGCGTCATCAAAGCCTTATCGGGGAGTTCAACCGAGAGCGCCATCGGAGGAAGTCCATCGGTTATCAGGTTTATCCAGAGTATCTGGATCGCAACAAGAGGAAGCTCCTGCCATGCCAGCATTGCAATAAGAACGATAAGCACTTCCCCGATGTGGCATCCAAGCCCATAAAGGACAAAATTCTTAATATTCTTGAAAATGTTCCTTCCTTCTTCAATAGCAGACACGATCGATGCAAAATTATCATCAGTCAGTATCATATCTGATGCTTCCTTGCTGACAGCCGTTCCTGTGATGCCCATGGCTATGCCAATGTCCGCCGCTTTCAATGCCGGCGCATCATTTACACCATCCCCTGTCATTGCGACAACATGTCCTTTCTTTTTAAGAGCATCGATTATTCGCATTTTATGCGCCGGTGATACCCTTGCATATACTGACACATTTTCAACGATCTGCGCAAGTTCTTTATCATCCATAGTATCAAGGTTCGCGCCAGTAAGCGCAATTTCTCCCTTGCCGAACAATCCTAATTCTTCTGCAACTGCGCATCCTGTTAATTGGTGATCGCCTGTTATCATTACGGTCTTTATTCCAGCTTTCTGGCATGTTGCGATTGCCGTTTTGACTTCTTCCCTGGGAGGATCGATCATCCCGACAAGTCCCACAAAAACCATCTCTTTCTCGGCATCATTGACCGAAGGAGAGGCTTTAAATTGCTTTTGTGAAAAAGCCAGTACACGCTGTGCTCTGGAAGCCATGGTCTTTAAGATTTCGAGAATATTTGTTTTATCAGCGTCATCAAACTTGACTAAAGAGCCATCACGATAAATATAAGTGCATGAATTTAAAATAACTTCAGGCGCGCCTTTGGAATATGCAAATACTCCATCAGGTGTTGAATAAATTGTAGTCATCATTTTTCTCTCTGATGAAAACGGTATCTCATCCGTGCGCTTGTATCTTTTCTCCATTTCCTGTTTGTGAATTCCACCCTTTGCGGCAAGGACGTTGAGCGCTCCTTCTGTGGGATCGCCTTTTACGTGCCAGGTTGAATTTTCATTCACCAGCTGCGAATCGTTGCACAGAGCGCTTATGATAAGTAAATTCCCAAGTGTTGTCTTTTCTTCTGGCTTGATCTTACTGTCGCCATTCATGAAATCTCCGGCTGGCTCATAGCCTGCGCCTGTGACTTCAAGCATTTTTCCATCAACACAGATATTCCTGACCGTCATTTCATCACGGGTCAGCGTTCCTGTTTTATCAGAACAAATGATCGTTGTGGCACCCAATGTTTCTACCGATGGCAGTTTCCGGACAAGTGCATGGCGCTTGACCATTCGTCTTACCCCAAGTGCAAGACACACAGTCACAACAGCAGGAAGCGCTTCAGGAATGGCAGCCACCGCAAGCGCAACACCCCATATGAACATCTCAATAACATCAAATCCACTCAGGACTCCCAGGATCGAAACAAATGCGACAACGATCATAGTAATTATTCCTATCCATAAACCGAGCCTGTCTAAGTTAAGCTGCAATGGGGTTTTTTCATTTTCGATATGCTCCAGCATTCCTGCGATCCTGCCTAGCTCAGTTCCCATTCCCGTGGCAGTGACAACGGCTTTTCCCCGGCCATATGAAACGGATGTGCCCATATAGACCATGTTTTTTCTATCTGCAACTAATTCTTCTTCTGCTATTTTATCTATTATCTTAGGGACAGGAACAGATTCTCCGGTAAGTGAGGCTTCATCCATTTGCAGGTTGATGGATTCAATGAGGCGGGAATCGGCAGGTATTCCATCACCGGTCTGGAGAAGAATAATATCACCAGGCACGATCCTTAATGCTTTTATCAAAGAATTGCTGCCATTTCTCACAACTGTTGCCGTGGGGGCTGCCATTTGTTTGAGTGCATCTATTGCTTTTTGCGCCCTGTAATCCTGGATAAAACCCAGCACGCCTGATAAAATAACTATGAGTAAAATTATGATAGAATCAGCAGTCTCGCCAAGCAAAGCAGACACTACTGCCGCTACAAGAAGTATAATAATTAAAAAACCCGTAAATTGCGAGATCAGCATCTTAAGGCGGGATATTTTTTTCTCTTCGATAATTTCGTTTAATCCATGCGTATTTAAACGTGCTGCTGCCTCCTGTTCTGTAATACCTCCGGCAGATGTGCCAAGCGACTTAAGAACTGCCTCTATATCCTGATCATGATAATTGGTTTGTTTTAAATTAGCCATTGACATATTGTGACACCTTTTTCACACCTGTTCTTATCATATTGTGCATTCAAACATCTTCAATATAGTCATCCCATGTACCATATTTCATATCATATCACAAAAAGCATACAAATCTGAAGAATCCATATGCACAAGAGTCTAAAATACACAGTTAAATTGCTGGCGATAATGATTGCCATTTTTATTGCTGGTTTTTTTATTGAAAGATCGGCTTTTCTGGATAAAACCTTTATTATGATCAATGAATATTTTATTATTTTTGCATCATTCTCCATCTTTACTCTGACATGGTTTGCGTATGGCAGGTGTAAGGATGACCATACACTTTTCATGGGAGCAACTTTCCTGATAATCGGGGTTTTTGAATTATTTCATATACTCTCCTATCCGTTCATGCCTGATTTCATTACACCAAATACTCCCCAGAAAGCATCAATATTTAAGGAAGTTATCCAGGTAATTACTGCCCCGCTATTTCTTATCAGTGCATATCTTTACAAAGATACGCTTCAATTACTCAACAAATATGTCTTATTTAGTTCCACGATAATATTATCCATTATCCCTTTAACTTCAATATATTATCTTGGATACATTGTTACCAACTATCCCAGGATGTATTCTCCTGATGGTGAACCATCGACTTTGAGGATTTCTCTCTTACTGTTAAGTATTTTGATAATCTTTTATGCAAGTTACATTTATTCAAAGAGATTCAAACAATCAGAAGAAGGGAGTTTGATCTTCCTGGTTTATGGTTTTCTCCTGATGGGTATAGGTGACGTTATAACATATCCATTTGAAACATCCGGAATTTTGCTAAAATGTGCGGGTTTTTATTATGTATATCTTGCCCTTCATCATTCTTATATCGAATTACCCTATGATAATTTATTAATAGCTGAAGAATCACTTAAAAAGTCCAAGGAAGATGCTGAGAATGCAAACAAGGTCAAATCAGAATTCCTGTCAACAATGAGCCATGAACTTCGCACACCTCTTAATTCTATCATTGGCTTTTCTGACCTGTTGAAACAAAAAATGATCGGGGAATTGAATACAAAACAGGAACATTACATTGATAATGTCCTGTATAGCAGCAAACATCTTTTATCACTTATAAATGATATTCTCGACCTGAGCAAGATAGAGTCCGGTAAGATAGAGATGAAGATTGAAAAAATATCTATACCCTCTACGATAAATGATACCCTGGAAATGGTACGGACTACTGCAATGAAACATAATATTAATCTCATAAAAGAATTTGACCCTGGATTGGAATTCCTGGAAGCTGACAAGCAAAAATTAAAACAGATATTGTTCAATCTGCTCAGCAATGCTGTAAAATTCAGTAAACAAAATGAGGGTACAATAACAATAACTACTAAGAAATATGATGAAACAGTCCAGATATCAGTATCAGACACTGGTATTGGCATAAAAAAAGAAGATATGGGCAAACTCTTCAATAAATTCCAGCAAATCGAATCTGCAACTTACAGGAAATATGGTGGTACAGGTCTTGGTCTTGCTATTTCAAAAGAACTTGTGGAACTGCATGGGGGCAGTATCCGGGCAGAAAGCAAATACGGGGAGGGGACTACGTTTAGTTTTAAATTGCCATTAATATCAAGTATGAAGAATTAATACTGAATAGTAAATAGTGAATGGCGTTTTGGATCAAAAGGAAGGCTATTTATTAACACAAAACAATATTAGGATAACCCAGAGAATTATCAATTCATACTTTACATTGATTGGATTTTATGATTGAAGAAAAAAATAATTTAATAAAAAAATTTTCTTTATACAGTATTCTAATAATATTACTACTGGGAGTTGTATTAAACCTGGTGATTTCCTCTAAGATAGAAAATATGGTTATTGAGCGAACCAAATATACAACGGCTTCCATGATAGAAACACGTGCCATGAATTATTATTTAATAGACCTGATAAAAGATAATGAAAATAACTCAAAAGAAGAAAATAAATTTTTTGAAACATTCTATAAATCATTGAAAACCAATGAGATAATAAGAATAAAGATCTTCAATACTAATGGAACAATTCTCTATTCGGATGAAGAACGATTGATAGGTCAGACTTTCCAGGATAATTTAGATTTAAATGAGGCTTTAAAAGGTTCAATTGAAGTCGAGATAAATAGGGGCCTTAACAAGAAAGAGAATATTTATGAACGGGAGAATTTTTCTGGACTGATGGAAATCTATGTTCCTATAAAGAATGAATCTGGTCAAATCCAGGGGGTAGTTGAACTTTACCAGGTATTGGATGATATTGATCGCGATATCTATAATATACAGCTTACAGTTGCGATCATAATATTTTTGGGACTGGGTGTATTGTATTTTTCCCTGATCTGGATAGTAAAAGATGCTTCTGATACCATAATCAAGCAGAATATGGCAATTAAACAGTCATTAGAAGATCTTAAGTCGATAGATATTATGAAATCCCATTTTATAAACACAATGAGTCATGAACTCCGGACTCCATTGAATTCCATTATCGGATTCTCAGGCCTCCTGAAACAAAAGATAATGGGTGAACTTAATGAAAAACAGGAGAAATATATAGATAATATTCTTGTAAGCGGTCAGCATCTTCTCACTCTTGTAAATGGAATTCTTGATGTAATCAAAATTGACGCAGGAAAACTGAAATTAGTAATAGGTAAAATACCGGTGAATATTGCAATAGATGAAAATATAGAGCGCATAAGATCAAAAGCGCAAGAGAAAAAGGTAACAATCAGCAAAGATATCGACCCTCAATTGGAATTCATAGAGGCAGACAAGGAAAAATTATCACAAATCCTGCTTCTTCTTCTTGACAATGCGGTAAAATTCAGTAAAGCAGGGGGTGGAGCTATAAAAATAATTGTAGAAAAAACAGGAAATATGGCTCAATTCTCTATTTCAGACAACGGGATAGGGATCAAGCCTGAAAACCTGCCTAAACTTTTCCAGAAATTCGAGCAGCTTGATTCAGGAATGTCCAGGAAATATCAGGGAACCGGTCTTGGACTTTCGATTTCGAAGAAATTGGTGGAATTGCATGGGGGAAATATCTGGGTAGAGAGTAAATATGGTGAAGGAAGTACATTTATATTTCAAATACCTATAAACTATAAAAATGGAGCTTGATCTTGTGACCAAAGTGCTGGTTGTTGAAGATATTCCACTTAATATGGAACTGATCATTGATATTTTTAGGGCGATGAATTTTATTGCTCAAGGGGCTTCAAACGGGGAAGAAGCTGTCAGAATGACAGAAAAAGAACAATATGATCTTATAATTATGGATATAGAGATGCCGATCATGGACGGCAGGACAGCAATAAAGATAATTAAAAAAAATCCTTCCTATGCAAACGTTCCCATAGTAATTCTTACAGCTTATGCAATGAAAGGGGACATGGAAAAGTTCCTCGCACAGGGCTGTGCTGATTATATTTCAAAACCCATAGATGTGCCAAGCTTTATGAAAAAGATGGAAAAATATAGAAAAGAATAGTTGACAATGAGAGAAAAGGAAGAAAGAGCCCGGATACTGGTTGTGGATGATGAACCGACTAATATTGAGCTCATACAGGGTTATCTTGAAAACGAATATAATGTCGTCTCTGCTTGCAGTGGACAAGAGGCACTTGATAAAATATCTGAAAAAAAACCAGATGTTGTATTGCTTGACATAATGATGCCGGAAATAAGCGGGTATGAAGTATGCGCGAAAATAAAACATGATGAATCAACGCGATTCATACCTGTGGTTATGGTTACGGCATTGTCTGATATCGAAGATAAGATAAAAGCAATAGATGCTGGAGCTGATGAGTTTCTTACCAAGCCAATTAACAGCATGGAGCTTATTACACGTGTTAGATCATTGATTCGAATAAAAAATTATTATGACCAGCTAGTTAAAAGCAAAGAACAAATAGAAGCACAAAATGATTTCAGGTCAATAATTATTAATATACTCCCCATTCTCCTGCAGAGTATTGAACCATCAAGAAAGAATGAAGTCATAAGCCTGATGAGTAAACAGGTAGAAGATGTGATATGGATTAAATATATTCATGATATCCCAAAAGAAATTACTCAAACCGCGATTATATCCTGCAATGTAATGAACAAACTTGGTGGAGGTTTTTCTGTGGAAGTAGCAAATGAAAAGGGATATGTTTTGATAAATAATAAATGCCCATGGGGGGAATATGGAACAATAAACCCTGCCCTTTGCATGATAACCAAAGCTATTTTTTCCAGAATAGGAATACGCATATATAAGAATGTCAATGTATATGTTAATGAAACGATTGCGGGGGGGGATGGGTTATGCCGGATAAAATTATGCCTGGGGGGATAATGCAAAGATGAAAAGATTACATACTGGCGTAACAGGTCTTGATGAGATCATTGATGGGGGATATCCTAAAGGACGGACCTTGCTGATATTAGGAACTACAGGGTCGGGTAAGACAATTCTTGGCATAAGTTTCATTCAACAGGCATGTTCAGAAGGCATGAAATCCATGATCATTGCGACCGAGGAATTACCTGAAGATATCATAATGCAGTCGGAATCCGTTGGGAAACCACTTGAAAAATTTTATAAAAATGGTACCTTGCTTATTGATAAAGTTTACGAAGAGCGTACAATGTATGCAAAGGAGTTACAGGATCTTGGTATAGAAGATATCGATAAACTTCAAACTAATATATTTGGATTATTAGAAAGGATACCTGTTGAAATTGAATGTGTTGTAATAGATAACCTGGGAGTTTTTACCCTTAATATGTCCGCGAATGAATTCAGGGGGCAATTTGATTCTTTGATGGTTGGACTTACCAAAAGAAATATTACTGCCATTATAATAATGGATCTATCTGCGGACAGCCGTACTGAAAACATAGCTTCATATTCAGTTTATGGCGTGCTGCGGTCCTTAATAAAAGATAATCCATTTACTGGAACAAGAGAACGCCTTTTAGAGATATTAAAGATAAGGAATACTAAGATCTCGCTTGATCCTATCAGGTTTGATATTACATCAAAAGGCATTGAACTTATGAATAAATAGCGGGCTTCAATGACTGAAAAATTATTATCTACAGGGCTTCCAACTCTTGATAATGAGCTTGAAGGAGGTCTTTATCCTGGTACGCTTGTTTATCTTATGGCAGACTCCATGACCATGGCAGAGATTTTCTTATACCAGTTTATCCAGCAAAGACCCAGTTATTATGTTAATACTGAACGTAAAAAAGAATATATAATAACTAATTTAAAACAATTTGGGTATGATGATTCTAAGATCAAATTCATAGATGTACATGAGAAGTATTATGAAAAAAGTAGTAAATTAGTGGTTGGTGACGTGATCAAGGATTATGTGATACTTGATTATCTGGTCAAGGAATTGAAGTTGATCGATGCTAAAGAGATTAACCTGGTAATTGATACGATTACGTTCTTCCAGTATCTGGAGGTAAAAAGGAATAAAATGAGGGAATTAATAGATGTCATCTATGACACTACCAAGAGAACGCAAGGACTTGGTTTCCTTTATGGGCTTAAAGGAGAAAAAAGATCTCTTATTGAAAATGAAATTATCAATATTTGCGATGCGGTCTTTGATATATCGATCACGAAAAAAACCGATAAGACCATAACTGAACTGACTATTCCTAAAGCCAGGGACCGTCCCATACACGGCAGTGTCCTGAAATTCAAGATAGAGGGGGGAATTATAATGGACACTTCAAGGGAAATAGCATAATTAAATATAGTCCCGGGCGGATTCGAACCGTCGTCTCCGGCTCCAAAGGCCAGAAGGATTGACCACTACCCTACGGGACTATTGTGGGTTTTGCAATATCGCTATGAAACTACTTATTCCTTTCCTAATCTGGCCTTAAATAACTAAATATTCTTTATGGAAATTTCAAAGGTAAGCTCTCTGTAGCCTATCCTTATGTTCACGATATTTTCTTCTAAAGCCGGGGTCTTCCATCATATGGTCAACCTGCGCATTAAGTTTCAGTTCAAGCTCTGCCTGCTTGCCTGAAAGAAGTTCTTTGCATAAAAGATTTGAGGAATCAGAGGAATAAGTCTGCATTCCTGCCATTATAACAGATACCTTATTGTCAATTGGCGTCACAGTCCCGAAGGGCACAGGTGAGCCATTCTTCATTATTTTTTCAAGATCTTCATCAAAACGGGACACTTTCATGCCCACAGCAACAAATTCCCCTGGTTTTACTTCTTCCGACTTTATCTGCCATAGTTTCTTGTCGCCGCCGATGAAAGTATCATGATAATTGCGGTTCATGCCGCTAAGTACGCGCCATCCTGATTTATTCTTGCTCTTATCATAAGATTCCTTCATGGTACCCATCAAGGAACTAATATTTTTTATCGCCATTATGCGAACATTCCTATTGGGGGTTCGGAATTCTTATGGACAGATTCAGAAAGCGCAGCCTCAAAATGAGCCATCTTTACTTTGCCGCCTGCAAGTATGGCTTTATGCAATGCGTTCTTCAGTAATTTCTCAACAAGATCCCTTCCTGAAAAACCGTTTGTCAGTTTTGAAAGGGCCTCAAGATCTACATCTTTTGCAAGTTTCCTGGGGAAAGTGCCTGTATATAATTTTAATATTTCATGCCTTTCCTCAAGATTGGGCGGTATGAATTCTATTTCCTCTTCAAAACGGCTGCGTATCGCGGAATCAAGTGTATGGCGCATATTCGTAGCAGCAATGGTGCATATTCCATCATGCTCATCTATTCCGTCCATTTCTGTAAGCAGCGCATTTACGATTTCTGATACATCGCCCCGGATCTCCTGGTAACCCCGGTTGAGAGCGATGGCATCGAATTCATCAATAAATATAATGCATGGAGCCATCTCTTCTGCTTTTTCATATAACTGGTGTATCTGTCGTGACCCATCACCCACGTATTCTCCTATGAGTTTTGTAGCCCGAACAGGAAGGAAGGGGACATCACTGGCTGTTGCAAGCGCTTTTGCCATCATGGTTTTCCCGGTTCCGGGAGGGCCATGAAATAAAATATTCCTGGGCATCCATGTCCCGAATTTATCAGGATTCTTAAGATAGCTCTCAATAAGCTTGCATTTCTGTTTTGCTTTCTCCTGCCCGATTATATTTTTGAAAGTCACCTGGTTTTTAATTTCCGGGACAAAAAAATCCGTTTCATAATCTTCAACAATGAATTTTGTATTCTTTCCTACTTCTGAGTTTTCAGGTTCAGCATCAATTACCTTAAAAGCAAAATCAGGGAACATCCGCCTGTCAAAGAGATAGTCTCCTTTTCTGACTATGAATCCGTTCCATTGCTCCCTTGCGTAGAACTCAAAAACGTCAAGTTCACTTGGTTCCGGATACTCATGGAACATTCCTTTTAATGGGTAACCCGCTGGTTTTACTGTTACCGTTTTTGCTCCGGCATTTTTTGATCCGGATGGGTATTTTGCGGTTTTTTTGTTATTTACCCGTTGTTTTGCTCGCATAAACCAAATAATGTCAATCTTCTATTAAACGATTACCCTGTTTTCTGATTCATCATGAACTCTTTTATTCCTAGACCTGTGTTCTTCAGGAGCCTGAAAGCCAATTCCTGTGATGGCCAGGAACCAAGCCCGCAGTCAGGACCGGCGTATTTTATCCTGCCGCCAAATGTAGAATATGCTTTTTGAAGCCGTTTTGCTATTGTTCCGGGCGTTTCCATTTCGGTTACAATTTCTTCAAGCCTGGAAGGTTCTTTCCAGACATTAGTTGCGTATTTTTCATTAAGCACAGCAGCCATTCCAAAAATATCTGTTCGTGAAACACCGACCCTTAAGAATTTATCATGATCCTCAAGGTCCTTTTTATCAATAAGGTCAAGATAAGAAGGATTGGCTGCGGATTCAACTCCGATTATGCCAATGGATGGGACTTTGCAAATGAGCTTGTAATGAAGTGGTGAATGAAGATGGATCTCCGTATCGATCTTATTTGAACCTGAAGTTCTTGTTGCTATAGTAAGCGCTTCTATAATATCATTATCATTGAACATGACCTGCGGATTTATCCCGATGCTGGGTTCATCTATCGATATCGTTGCTATCCTGAATTGTTTTGCATTGTCGATGGAATTTGCTATGAACCTGTCAATGCTTGTTGCAAATGCATTGAGTACATCTTTATACGATGTCCCGCCAAATTGATTAAGATACAATTCCAGTGGCCCGGTTATGCAAACTCTTACTTTCAATTTATTTCCCATTTTTTTTTCATATTCGGCTCCAACGTCTTCAAGAGCAGAAAGTTCCATAATGCGCGCTTTTTCCTTTTTGACAATAAGCGGTTCTTCCTGTGCGGATTCATCATTTATTATCTCAAGGAACATCTGATTCATGTCCCGGAATTGAGGATATGTAGGAATTTCCACGCCAGCATCGATCTTCTGCTGCATAGTACTTTTTAGCAGATCCTGCAACTTCGGATCATTATTCTTCACTGCCTGTGAGATCCATTCCCTGTTCATGCCTTTTAGCAGCGGAAAGCTTCCTATGTCATCAAAAAGTATCATATGCTCTTTGATTTCCTTTTATCGGTTTATAGTTATTGAAGTAATATTTCCAAATCTGAGGAGACAATTACGAGCGTATGTTAAATATTATGCAAATTAATCTTAAGCTTGAACATGATCGACCCGGTTAACAATTTTAAGATCCCTGAGGAATGGATAAAACGATCCGGAGTGCCAATTAAGGAACTCGATGATATGATATCCAGCGGTTGCTATGTGCTTCTTTCAGACGGAAAGCTTCTGCGTCGAGGTTATACCACAGGGACTACGGCTGCTGCCGCCGCAAAAGCCGCAGTTTTGTCGCTTGTTAAAGAGGTTTCGGAAATAGAGGTCAAAACCCCGATAGGATTGCGCGTTAAACTTCATGTAACAGCGGAAAAAGGCAAAGCATCCGCATATAAATTCTCTGGTGATCATGCCACGGATGTAACGAATGGAATAGAAATAATTGCCTGTGCAAAAGAAAACGATACAATTTCAATAAAAGGAGGTATGGGAATAGGCACTAAAAAAGGATGCCCGGCGATCAATCCAGTTCCAATGCGCCAGATAGAAGAGGCCATAAAGGAAGCGCTTGTTGAAACTGGATTAAAAGGCGCACATGTCATAATATCAGTTCCAATGGGTGATAAGATCGCAAAAAAAACATTGAATGAAAAAATAGGGATCACTGGCGGTATATCTATTCTTGGAACAACAGGTTTTGTTGAACCATGGAATGAACACCTGGGCGAGATGAAAGAAGAACTTATCAAGAATGCCCACAAGGTGATCCTTACAACAGGTCGGATCGGAGTGCGTTTTTCCCACATGCTTTTCCCGGATTACACTGTGATACTTATCGGGAGTGATATTTCAAGAGGTCTTGCCGCTGCAAATGGTGAGGTCATTATCTGCGGTCTTCCGGGGCTTATTTTAAAATGGGCAAACCCGGATATATTAAAAAACATTGGGCATCTTACTGTACAGGAAATGATCGATTCTGATCCAAATAATATTATTATTGACCGGGCGCTGGATATAGCTGTGAAAAAATCCGGAAAAAGAGTTGTGTTATTGAACCGGGACGGAACATTACTTAGAGACAGCGCCCGAACGAGTGCTGTGGATGGTGTTTTATGAAAATTGTTGGGGTCGGCGCGGGCCCTGATCTCCTGACAGAAGAAGCGATATCGGCTATTGAGGCTGCACAGGTCATATTTGGCTCTAAGCGGGCGCTTGAACTTGCTAAAGAACATATCAAATGCAAAGCAAGCATACTCACTGAGTATACTCTCAAAGGACTTCCTGGAAATGCAGTTGTCCTATCAACAGGAGACCCGATGCTTTCAGGTCTTGGCAAATATGCGAAGGCTGAGGATGAAATTATTCCTGGCATATCGTCATTACAGCTTGCATGCGCAAGGCTGCGCCTTGATATCGAGGATATTTCGGTTATAACAGCTCATTCAAGGGATATTGAAGTCGTGAAAAAACGGCTTTTGTCAGAGCTTACTCGTGGGAAGAATGTCTTTCTCCTTCCGGATTCGTCTTTCGGGGTGCCCGAAGTCGCAGAGTTCCTTAATAATCAGGGAATATTTAGGGAGATCGCAGTATGCCAGCAGCTTGGCTATCCCGATGAGAGAATCGATATAGGGACATCAGAAGAACCGCCATCTGTTGAAACAGATATGTATTGTATGGTGATAACTTCAAAGGAATAGGTATTGGTAAGAGAAAATAGTGACATCGGTAATCTGAGACGTAAGTTAAGAAAGAAATCAAAAAATAGAACACGGATTACGCGGATGACACGGATCCGTGAAAATCCATCACAAAACTAAAAGAAGGGCATGCAAAGCATGCCCTATACCGTGTAAACTGAGGTTTCAGTTTATCCATGTCATCCGTGTTCGATTCAAACTAAACCTGAAAACTATGGAATATTAATAAACCTTATATTTATGTTATATAAAAAAGATGGACTTAAACTAATTGAAACGGATTTCAATAATGCATATAAATTATCAGGCGCCAGCTCAGAACAACTTATTACAAAAAATCTTGTTCCAGGTATAAAAATAAAAGATGAGAAACTCCTGACAATATCAAACGAAGAATTCCGTATATGGGATCCATTTCACAGCAAGCTTGCTGCCATGATATTGAAAGGCTCTTCTTTCTCAATAAGGAAGGAGTCAACAATCCTTTATCTTGGCGCTGCTAATGGAACTACTGTGAGCCATGTCTCAGATATGGTTGAAAACGGTATGGTCTATGCTGTTGAGATCTCACCCCGCGCTATGAAAGACCTTATCAGGGTCAGCATTCCCCGAAATAATGTTGTCCCGATATTGGCAGATGCCATGAATCCGGGATCGTATCAGAACATGGTTCAAGAAGTGGATTTTATATATCAGGATATAGCCCAGCGTGAACAGGCAAGGATCGCTATAAGGAATGCTGAGTTATTTCTCAAAAATGATGGTATTCTTGTGTTGATAATAAAGGCAAAGAGCATTGATTCCATAAAGAAAACAAAAGAAGTTTTTGATACGGAGATTAAAAAGCTGGATGGGATTTTCAAGGTCAGCCAGTTATTAGATATTGAACCATTTCATAAAGACCATATGGCTGTCGTAGCGCAAAAATTGGGCCATTGAAACATTTAACCCCTTTAGCAAGAGTTGCGCCAACGAAACATTTAACCATATTAGATAATATTACGACCTGATGAAAAAGCTCAGGATATTCATTCAAATCATTATTGGTATATCCATTATTGCTTTTATTTTAAATAAACTTGATCTCAAAGAGGTAATGTCAGCCCTTGGAAAAACAGATTTTACGTATTTCATCCTGGCATGTATATCCTATTTGCTTCTTAACTTGGTCCTTGCTTTTCGCCTGTCATATCTTCTTAAAAAGATCGGGCATAATATAAAATATATCAATGTTTTTTTTTCGCATATGGGCGGAATGATAGTGGGCGATATCACACCAGGAAGGAGTGGGTATTTTTTAACTCCGCCTATTTTGAAAAAGACATCAGGTATCCCTATCACTGACGGTATTGCATGTATTTTTGCTCCGCAGGGTATTGAATTTATTCTCAAGGTTGTAGGCGCAGCGGCGGCTCTAATATATATCTCATCCTTTTCGAACGTAAGCAGGAATTTTATCATATCTGCGATGATAGGGGCTATTCTCCTGTTGGCAGTAGGGATTTTAATGTTACTATTATCCTGGCATGATGAAAATATTTCATCAAAATTTTTAAGTAAAGTCCCATTTATTAAAAATTTCACAGGAAACCTTTCTTTTTTCAAAGAAAAGAGTATTTTGATCAAAAATAGTCTTGACAAAATTTTGATATTATATATGATAGGGTGGTTTTTTGCGACACTCCAATGGTATTTCCTGGCAAAAGCGATCGGAACTGATATTATAGATATCCCTTTTTTTGCTATTTTCCTTCTTCATCCGCTCATTACGATCCTGATGTTCGTTCCAATATCTCCGGCAGGTTTAGGGCTCATGGAAGGCGGAGTAATAGTTGTGTTTTCATTTTTTGGTATAGCTTCAGCCCCTGCAATGGCTTTTTCAGTTCTTGTGAGGATCAATATTTTAGTTGTTGATTTGATTGGATTAAAAACGGTTATGAAAGCCTCGTAAAGATAAATCCCATGGATAATGATACAAGTAAGGATAATCAACCACCCAGGGCGCAGATTATCACAGATGAGAAATCACATTCAGGTGCAAATATTTTTCGTACAAAGCGTTTATGCTTTGCGTTCTTTGCGTTTTTTGTTGTAAAGTGCGTGAAATACTTATTAACATTTTGGTAACTATTCAGATACCTTTTTTTTATTCAATCCGGTCAACACAATAAAATAATCAAAATCAACTAGCTTAGAATATCTATATCGAAAAATCAATATACATTGAGATTATTACAAGATTATTAAGTAAATTCAGTGATTTGATTATGAAATTGAATATTACAAATGAAGAAATTTTAGCCGTTTATGAAGCTGGCCCAGAAGCAGTAATCACTCTTATCAATAGAATTCTGTCCGAAAATCAGAAAATCATAGAGCAGCAAGCTGCAAGAATAAGTGAGCTTGAAGAAAGGGTCAAATCATTAGAAGTTACATTCAATAAAAACAGCCACAATAGCAGTAGACCACCTTCAACCGATAATTTTGCACGTGAAAAGCCCACTCCAAAGAGCAGTCGTATTAAAAGTGGTAAAAAAGTAGGAGGTCAACCAGGTCATGTTGGAAAAACATTAACGTTGGTAGACAATCCCGATAAAACAACAGTCTACAAAGTAAAATTATGCAAAAACTGCGGGAAAAACCTAGACGATAAAATCGCTATAGATCATGATAGAAGACAGGTTTTTGATATACCCCCCGTTAAAATTTACGTCGAAGAACATAAGGCAGAAATTAAGAAATGTTCTTGCGGATGTATCAATATTGCCGATTTTCCTGAAGATGTCATATTTCCTATTCAATATGGCCCACGCATAACAAGTTCAGCGGTCTATTTACATGATTATCAGCTTATTCCCTATGACCGTTGTTGCGAGTTATTATCGGACGTATATGGGTGTGAGATAAGTCCTGCTACTCTGATCAAAGCAGAAAACACTTGTTTTGAGAAACTGGAACCTTTTGAAACCAAAATCAAATCGTTTTTGAAACAATCTTCCGTTGTACATTTTGATGAAACTGGGACGAGAATAAATGCACAACGTTACTGGCTTCATGTGGCAAGCACAAGTCAAATGACTTATTATATGGCTCATGAAAAAAGAGGTTCAATAGCCATGGATGCAATGGCGATTCTACCCGGTTTTACTGGTACTGCGGTTCATGATTTTTGGAGTTCATATTTCAAATATAACTGTAATCACTCACTTTGTAATACTCATACTGCAAGAGAATTGACAGGTATTTATGAGAATTATTTCCAAATGTGGTCGATTGAAATGAAAGCTCTGCTCTTTGAGATTAAAGATTGTGTAGCTGAAACACGAAAAATATCTGATTATCTTGAACCAAATCAAATAAGAGTATTCGAAGAGAAGTATGATCTGATAACCAAAATTGGATTTGAGGAAAATCCACTGCCTTTGCTACCTGTAAATCAAATAAAAAAAGCTGGAAGAAAACGTCAAAGTAAGTCCAAAAATCTACTTGATCGTTTTTCAGTTTACAAAACCGACATTCTCAGGTTTATGTACGACTTTAATGTTCCATTTGAGAATAATCAAGCAGAAAGAGATGTCAGGATGATGAAAGTACAACAGAAAATTTCTGGCACTTTTCGAAGTAGCCATGGAGCAGAAATGTTCTGTCGCATCAGGGGTTACATATCTACTGTGAAGAAGAATAAAATTTCTGTCATCGATGCAATTCAGGATGTATTATCTGGAAGGGCATTCATTCCGAACATAGCCAAATAGAAAAATTGATGATCAATATTAGATAAAAATATAATATATTATAAAAAAGAATAAATGCTAGGCCGAATAGTTACTTTTTTTTATAATATGCATCGTATCGAATCGGGTAAAGGCATATTTGATGCTGTTTATGCTGAGAAAAAACCAGTTGTGCTCGATGCAACAGATTATTCAGCAGACAGTTTTCCTCCTTTTTTTATTCAAGAGGATTTCCATACCCTGATAATTATACCGCTTATTTCGGGTGATGAACTTATAGGTATGCTCAGTATGGCATCATACCAAACAAAAGAATTTACTTCTATAGATATTGAACTGCTATCTGCCATAGGTCAGCAATTGGGCACAACGATGCGCAATGTTTGGTTATATGAAAAGGTACAGCAAGAACTGAAAGAACGCAAGAAATTGCAAGAGGTACATCTTGAAAACCTGCGACTTGAAGCTGCGGACAAAGCCAAGAGCGAGTTCATTGCAAACATGAGCCACGAACTTCGCACACCTCTGAACTCGTCAATAGGATTTTCGGAGCTTCTTAAACAGGGCATGGCTGGAGAATTAAACGAAAAACAGAAACATTATGTGGATAATATTCTTACAAGCAATCAATTCCTGCTGACCCTTATCAATGATATTCTTGACATTTCCAAGATAGAAGCCGGCAAAATTGAACTTGTGATTGATAAGATGTCAGTGCCAGAAACCATTCAAGAGACGCTTTCCCTCATAAAGGAAAAGGCAATGAAGCATAACGTGCTCCTGAAAACGGAATTCGACCCCGAACTTGAGTTTATAGAGGCTGACAAGCAGAGAGTCAAGCAGATTCTTTTTAACTTAATCAACAATGCCGTAAAATTCAGTAAGGAAGAAGGAGGAACAGTAACCATAACAGCGAAAAAAGAAGGGGCTATGGCGCAGATTTCTGTTTCAGATACTGGCATCGGCATTAAGGAAGAAAATGTTTGTAAGCTTTTCCATAAGTTCGAGCAGCTTGAATCGGGAATCAGCCAGAAGTATGGAGGCACAGGGCTTGGGCTTGCGATAACAAAGCAATTAGTGGAACAGCATGGCGGCACGATAACGGCACAGAGCAAGTATAGAGCTGAAAGCACCTTCACCTTTACTTTGCCTATTATCTCATCAATAAAAAAATCTATACAGGCCAAGATCAATCCAGGCTCTTGACCTCGATATCCTTTGCCAGCAATGGCAATACATTATGAAAAGCGCCGATGAAAAGCACACCTGTTTCATCGTCTTTTAGAGAAATATCTATAGCCTTTGCTATATAAGCATCCCGTTCGTGTATAAGCTCATCTTTTATCATGTCATAAGTATTCGCAGCAGCTATTTTGTCGTCGTTTGTCTGTGCCGTCAATAAGGCTTTAATGTGCTCATATTCCTTCCTGAGGAGTTGTGGATTTTCTGTTGCTTCGATAGCCCCCCCCCTTTCTATCAACTTCCTCACTATCTGGTAATTCCTGCTTCCTTTTTCAGCAGTTTCCCTGACTATCCTTAATCCCATATCCCCGCTGCATGGAAGACCATCCTGATATATTCTTGTCCTGCTGTAATCAAGATCAAGACCGTCTATTTCTTTCTCCAGGTCATCCCAGAATTGTTCGATTTTCTTCTGGTTCAGAAGCCATTTTTCTTTCCCAATTTTTGCCATACCCTCTTTCATAAGCCCATCGCTCATGCTACCCATATCAGTTGCAGTATGTACTATCCTTATCAAGAAGAGCTTTCTCATTTAATCCACTGTCTTTGGAATTTCATGCATTTTCTTATAGGAACTTATAGCTTCTTCAAAATGCTTTTGTTGTATCTTGAAATTCGGTTTTTCAATATCTTCTTCACTATCAATATATTCATTCATTGCAAGCATGGCAGCTTCCCTGCATATATAAGATATATCGGCACCAGTTAGACCCAGCATCAACATTATTAAGGACTTTTCATTTAGATTATGGGCGATGGGTTTATCCTTTGTATGGACTTTGAAAATCTCCATTAATTCCTCTTTTCCATGAGGCGAAACTTCAATTATCAGATCAAACCTTCCCGGTCGCAGGAGCGCAGGATCGATCATGTCCAATCGATTCGTAGCCGCAAGGACAGTGACACCCTTGAGTTCTTCTATGCCATCCATTTCAGTTAAGATCTGGCTTACAGTACGCTCAGTTACCTGTGTGTCAGCTCCTTTTCCGCGCACTGGAGCTATTGCATCCATTTCATCAAAAAAAATGATACATGGCGCTGCTTGTCTTGCTTTCTTAAATATCTCCCTGATCCCGCTCTCAGATTCTCCCACCCATTTTGATAGCAATTCTGGCCCTTTTATCGAAATAAAATTAGCATTGCTCTCACTTGCAACAGCCTTGGCAAGCAAGGTTTTCCCTGTGCCTGGAGGACCATGCATCAATATACCCCTGGGCGCTTTTATATGTGTATATTTGAAAAGAGAAGCATATTTAAGCGGCCATTCGATGGCTTTTACAAGCTCTTTTTTTACCTTTTTCAGTCCGCCGATATCATCCCATGATACATTTGGTGTCTCTACAAAGACTTCTCTTGTGGTAGAAGGTACGATCTCGGCAATTGCATTTTCAAAATCATCCATAGATACATTTATATCTAAAATTATTTCGGGAGATATTTGCACCGCATCCATGTCTATTTTGGGCCCGATTTTACGAATTGCGCTCATTGCCGCTTCCCTGCACAGGGCCGCCAGGTCTGCGCCAACGTAGCCATGAGTGACTTCTGCAATTTTTAATATGTCAACGGTCTCATCAAGCGGCATTCCACGTGTATGGATATTTAATATCTCAAATCGGGCGTTTTTGTCTGGAATATTTATGCTGATCTCGCGGTCAAATCTTCCCGGCCTTCGAAGGGCTGGATCAAGGGCATTTGGAATATTTGTGGCTCCAATGACCACAACCTGTCCTCTTGATTTGAGACCATCCATCAATGCCAGTAATTGCCCAACAACTCTTTTTTCAACATCTCCAAGGATCTTTTCTCTTTTGGGGGCTATCACGTCTATTTCGTCAATAAAAATTATACTAGGAGCTTTGTTGCTTGCCTCTTCAAAAACTTCACGTAGTTTTCCCTCACTTTCCCCATAGAACTTTTGCATGATCTCAGGACCGTTCACGTGCTTGAAGAATGCTGAAGTTTCATTTGCAACCGCTCTGGCTATAAGGGTTTTTCCCGTACCTGGTGGACCATAGAGTAATATTCCCTTAGGCGCATCTATACCCAGGCGTTCAAATAACTCAGGATGTTTCAGGGGTAGTTCTATCATCTCTCGTACTTTCTTTATTTCTTTTCCCAGGCCCCCAACATCTTCGTAGGAAATTTTAGTTCCTGTTTTTACTGTATCTTCCTCTCTTTTAAGATGGATAATGGTTTTCGGATGAACTATTACTGCGCCCTGGGGTCGTGTACTTATAATTGTATATTCCTGGTATCGTGATCCAAAGAAAATACGCACTATATCGCCTTTTATAACTGGCAACCCTCCCAATAATTTACCGATATATCTGCTATCTCGCCGGGCTGATTTATTATATGAAAGTTCAATGACGGAGGCAGGTTGGGCGGTCGTTTTTTGTACTTTTACCTTTTCACTTACACCTACCTGAGCATTTCCCCTTATGATACCATCGATCTGGATAATGTTCGTGCCACGCTGCGCAGAAAATGTAGGCATTAATTTTGCTACAGTTGTTCTTTTACCTGTGATCTCAACTATGTCTCCAACTTCAGCTTCAAGCAGCTTCATATCTTCAGGATCGATCCTGGCCAGACCTCGACTTACGTCTTTTAAGAAAGCTTCTGCAACTTTTAATGTTAAATTTTTTGATACGTCTGTGGACATCGTTATTTCCTTTTATCAATAAATTTGTCTAAAACTATTCCATAACATGCGTATTTAGTATAATAATCATTAATATATTACACTGCTGACTTAATATACTTTATTAAAAAATAACAAAAAAATCTATAGGTATACTTTCATCCTCATGTAATAAACCGCTCGCAACTATCAAGCAGTGCTGTTTCCCCAGAATTATTTAAATATCAATTTGTATATCATGGTGTACCATGAGCCTTGAAAAACTTGACATCTCATCGTTAAAAAAATCCGGTTATATGAAGCAGGTACAAAAAGACCTTTTTGTGGTCAGGTTACGTGTGCCATGCGGCAATCTTACATCAAAGCAACTATCAGGCATTGCTCGACTTTCCGAAAAATACGCAACTGGTAAAATCCATATCACGATAAGGCAGGGAATACAGATACCTAATGTTAATATCCATCAACTGGATGCAATCACAAAGGAACTTGAAGATAACGGCACCCCGCCTGGCTCTTGTGGGCCAAGGGTGCGAAATATCGTATCATGCCCCGGAAATTCGGAATGCAACTATGGTGTCATAGATACTTATGGCATGGGAGATCTGCTCGATAAGGAATTCTTCGGCGAGGATATGCCCGTTAAAATCAAATTCGCAGTCACAGGATGTCCTAATTCTTGCGCAAAACCGCAGGAAAATGATCTTGGCGTTATGGGTATCCGGATGCCTGCAATAAATATTGATGCATGCTCCGGGTGCGGAACTTGCACATTCATGTGCCCGGAGAAAGCCATAGTACTTGAGAATGAAAAAATAAAAATACTCTGGGATAAATGCAACCTGTGCGGCGCATGTGTCGGGACATGCCCATCCGATCTTATTACTGAAGAATGGACTGGATATAAGATCTTAGTCGGGGGAAAGATCGGTAAACATCCCAAACTGGGAGTTGAATTAACAGATGCAAAATCCCCGAAAGAAGCAGTGGCGATTTTCAGGAAGATAATAAACTGGGCGAAAAAGAATACAAAAACAGGGGAAAGGTTAGGCATTTGTCTTGACCGTGTGGGATTTGAGAAATTCAAGATGGAAGTATTATAAGGAGAAATTATGCCAGAAAAACTTAATATAGAAAAATCAGCAACAGATTATGAAAATAAGTCCCCCCAGGAAATCCTTGGGCTTGCACTTGCTAATTTTAAGAATATCGCAATATCCTTCAGCGGCGCTGAGGATGTTGTTTTGATCGACATGGCAAAAAAGATCAGTAACGATTTCAGGGTATTTTCGCTCGACACAGGGCGATTGCATCCTGAGACTTACCAGTTTCTCGAAGATGTCAGGAACGCTTACAATATCAATATTGAAGTGTTTTTCGCAAACCGCGACGCGACTGAAAAGCTGGTGAAGGAGAAGGGATTGTACTCTTTCATGAAGGACGGCCACAAGGAATGCTGCGATGCCCGCAAAGTCGATCCGCTAAAGCGTGCTTTGAACACAGTGGATGCCTGGATTACAGGGCAGCGGAAAGACCAAAGCCCCGGAACAAGGGCAAATGTCCCGGTCATCCAGAAAGATCCCACATTCGGAACGGGCAATCTGGTAAAGTTCAATCCGATTGCGAACTGGACATCAAAGCAGGTTTGGGATTACATAAGAGAGAACAATGTTCCTTACAATAAGCTTCATGAAAAAGGATTTGTCAGCATCGGATGCGAACCATGCACAAAGCCTGTGCTTCCCGGACAGCATGAGCGCGAAGGGCGCTGGTGGTGGGAAGATGCCACGAAGAAGGAATGCGGGCTGCATGCAGGGAATGTAAAGAAGTAGAGGATCGTAAGAGGGAATTTCTGAACGGAATGCGCAGAACTTATTATCTATCTTGATCTGTATCTACCGCATTGCCGCAGGAATTCATCAAACGAATTAGAAGCTGGATGCGTATGCATGTAACTCGCCATCGCATTATGCTCCATCAGCCCATCCAGTCTTTCAAATATACCTTTTCCCCTCTGCAATCGATATACAAAGCGCGCATCCCTGTCGCATTCCGTCGTGGAATAATGGAACTCATGCCCTCTTATTATCGCCCCTTTTTTCGCGATCGGTGAATCCGTTACGCTTTGCGCCTCAGTATATCCAAGCACCTGGAGCTTTCCGGTCATCAGGGAACTTGCGCCAAGAACTCCTGACATCCTGTAAGTAATATCGGTTTTGAGACTGGCGCCCAGATAAAGGAGCGCTCCGCATTCTCCATATATGGGCATACCGTCTTGGGCTGCTTTTTTTATTTCATGCCGGGTGTTTGATGCTTCAAGTTCCTTTGCGAAAAGTTCAGGATAACCTCCTCCCAGGTATAATCCATCTACCTGCGGCAGCTTATCGCTCATGGGACTGAAGAAAACAAGCTCTGCCCCCGATCTTTTCAGGGAGTCAAATGTATCCTGGTAATAGAAACAGAATGCGCTGTCATTTGCGATGCCTATTTTTACATCGAATTGCTCATATTGCTCCTCAAATATTAATTCCGGCGCTTTAAAATTTCCAGCTATGCTTTTCACTGCATCAATATCGACGTGCTTTTCAATGAAATCGGCTAATTCTACAATATTCTCTGCAGTATCATTCTTATTTTCATGTGCCATCTCAAGACCAAGATGACGTGATGGGATCGAAAAATTTTTATTTTTTGGGACTGCTCCGATGACGGGAATATTTATGCCAGCGCTAGTTAGCGAATCACGGATAAGTTTAACGTGCCGGTCGCTGCCGATGTTATTGAGGATGATCCCCTGGATATTGACATCATGGTCAAATTCCATAAATCCTTTTACCACAGCGGCAGCACTTCTTGAAACTCCGTGTGCGTTAATTACAAGAATGACCGGAACCTTCAGGATCTTGGCAATATGCGCCGAACTTGCGATCTCGGTAGCATCAAGCCCATCAAAAAGACCCATCACTCCTTCAATTATGCAAAAGTCAGCGCCCTTCGATCCTCGTATAAATGTTTCTATCACGCCCTTTTCTCCCATGATGAAACTATCAAGATTCCTTGATGGGCGGCCGCAAATTCGAGTATGGTGGGTCGGGTCGATGAAATCAGGTCCGACCTTAAATGGCTGTACCCTGACCTTCCTGGAAAGGGCGGCCATAAGTCCCATCGCGATCGTGGTTTTTCCAACGCCGCTGCTTGTTCCGGCAATCAAGAGAGCTTTTGTTTTGGAAATGGGCATGATTCAGCTCACGGAATCGTTTATCCATTCAAGATAATCTAAAGAACCTTCATCGATCTTGAATGATACCACACATGGCACTTCATAACTGTGGATCTCCTTCACTCTTTTTTCGATATTTTTCACTTTATCGGTTCTTGTTTTTACTATGATCCCGAACTCGCCTGCTTCCTCAATATTCCCCTTCCACCTGAAAATAGAAGTAATAGGAAATATGTTCGCACAGGCAGCAAGACGCTCCTCGACAAGTATGCGTCCTATCTTGCGCGCTTCTGGCATATCCCCGGCGGTTATATATATTATTGAAAACATTTAGCACTCTAAAGTTTAATATGCATGATGTGTTTAATAACTTACTGATAATGCTTCCGGAGACAAATTTTTGAATTACAGCGATCTTCTTCTGCCTTTATTCTTATTGTACTGGCTCATCGTCATGATCCTCGACAAGCGCGGGACATTGGCGAAATATAATATTACTGCATTCGGTCCAATAATGATGCTTCGCACCACTAAAGGACAGGAATTCCTGGACAAGCTTGCTGTTCATAAAAGATTCTGGAGGACATTTGCAAATATCGGGCTGCCTGCAATGCTTATTGGTATGTTGATAATGTTCCTGTTAGTGCTGTTCATTGATTACTCACTTATCACATCATTTAAAACAGAGACTGTCCCGCAGCCTTCAAAATTCAATGAAGCAAGGAATATTTTCCTGATCCCTGGCTTAAATGAGTTCATACCTCTTTACTGGGGCGCCATAGCATTATTAGTAACATTGGTAGTACATGAATTTTCACATGCTATTCTCTGTAAAGTTGAAGGCATCAAAGTAAAATCAATGGGCCTGTTGCTTGCACCTATTCCTATAGGCGGTTTTGCTGAACCTGATGATGAACAGCTTCTCGGAAAAAAGGAAGAGAAAGTTCCTGAAAATGGCTTGCCTCCGGAGGAGCCTACGCAGCCCAAGAAACTTGCAACCCGAACCGAACGCATCCGCGTTCTTACCGCAGGTGTAATGGCTAATTTTACTACTGCGCTTATTGCTTTTGTTCTCTTTTTCTTATTGCTGGGATCTATTACCTCAGTTGGAGATGTAATGGTCACAAATGTCATCCCGGACTCACCCGCGCACCTTAATGGCGTGAAACCGAATATGATATTGACGGGAATAAATGATAATAAAATAACAAATGCCACTGAGTTTCTACTCTTTGCGAATAAGCTTACGCCCGGTAGTCCAGTCAAGCTCGATATTATTGAAAATGGTGTAGTTAAACAAATAGAACTTACTGCGACAGGAAGCAACATTTCACTATCAGGTGTAAAGATTTCCACAGTGATAGAAGGTTCGGCTGCCGAAAAAGCCGGGATCAGGGAAGGCATGATCATTGTCCGGATAGATGATACCGAAATAAAAGATGTCAGTGATTTTGTCAATTTCATGAATTCCACAAAAGAAGAACAGATGATAGATGTTTATCTTTTGAGCAATAGTTCCCTTAATGCTTCCACAGAAGTGTTCAAAGCAATTAAATTGGGAAAAAATCCTGACCCCATGGGTGTAAAGAAGGGATTCCTTGGCTTATCCTATTCACCTGAACAGGGAGTAAGTCACTCCATCGGGATAGGTATTGGTCAATTCCCGGCTAAATCTTACCTTAATATGTTGAAGAGTATTCCTTCGTTATTGACAGGCATCACAGGATGGGTAATACTATTTGGATTGCCGATAACTGGTTTTGCCGGCGAGGGATTTCCGGGTTTTAGCGGGCTTCTGATGAATTTTTACGAGCCAACAGGCTGGGTTGCAGTACTTGGGATCGGTGTATTCTGGATATTGAATTCTCTCCTGTGGATCGGCTGGATGAATCTGTATGCAGGGCTTTTCAATTGCCTGCCAGCCGTACCGCTTGATGGCGGGCATGTTTTCCGCGATGTTATGACCTCATCACTTACACGAGTTTTCGGGGATGGCGAGAGGGTAGAGAGAATATCCAATGCGATCGTGATCATATTCGCTTTAATGATTCTCCTGTCATTTGTATTCGTGATGATCGCGCCATATGCAGCGCATGGTTTTTAAAAAAAAGCAAGATTAAGCCTTTTTGTCAAAGGCACATTTTGAAGCTCACCGTATGGGATTTTTTTCATTAAATTTTAAAGTTAAATTTACGTATGCGTATGGCTTCTTTGAACATCTCTATCTGTTCTTTGGTTACCTTCGGATTCTTTTCATTTTCCCAGAATTCTTCAGCATCTTTCCCCTCAAGAATTAATCCTAGTTCAATTGGTTTTGTCATGCTATTTTTCACTTAAATGTATCATTGGATTAATTAGTATAAATACACATACATAATTTTTTAATAAAACACGAAGTAAAACCATGATTATAGTCCAGAAAATAATTTATTTTACATATAGCTGAACACTTTGCGCTCTTTGCGTCCTTTGCGGTGCCCGATTTTTTTCACCGCAAAGAACGCAAAGGACGCAAAGATAGGTTGAATTGTTTGGTATTTAACTATAATATGGATTTGTGTGTCTTTTGACTGTCTGCGCTGCCGCAATGAGTCCGGTTTAAGTAGTGAGGAACTTTCCGGCGCTGGTAATGCAGAATTTCTTGCAGAGCGTGTTTTGATGGATGGTATCGCAATATCCCAGGAAATCGTTTTAGACAGGATCGACAGGATTTACAGGATAAGCACTAAAATCGTATCCTGTCAATCCTGTGAATCCTGTCTAAACATCTGTTGTGGACTGAGAAACGCGACTCTGTGCAGTTCGCAGTGTCGCCCAACCTCCTTCCGATTTAACTATCGCGCACATTGTCCGGCGCGATTGTTAAATAGGCGCTCGTCCGTATCGTCATGCACAGAACCATATAACTATATTTCTCAATATAACCTATTTCCCCGTCAACCTCATCACAACCAAACTCGCCTCATAAAGCACAATAAATGGCAGCGCGACCATGATCTGCGTAAACATCGTTGGGTCGGGAGTGACCCATGCGGCGATGATCAATAAGACGATATACGCATGCCTCCTGTAATTGGCAAGCGTTTTCCTTGATGTTACTCCAAGGTGGACAAGGAATGTCAGTATCACTGGCAGTTCAAAGGCTGCGCCGAGGATCACTGTGGTCGTTACGATAAAAGAAATGAACTCATATACTGAAAAATTGGCATTTATCCCAAGATTGTAGGCATCCTGATAAATAAAACTCAGGAAAAAAGGAAGCATATAATAATAGGAATATCCGGCGCCGATCAAAAATAGAAGTATTGATGCAAGAATAGTTACAACGATCAAGGATTTTTTTTCATTTATGAATGAAATGCTGGAAAGCTTGTTTTTTACTCCCCTGTATGCATAAAAAAGTATGAGAGGAGATACGATAAGAATCCCGAACACAAGCGACATCTTGAACTCAAGCATCAGCACTTCCATGGGCGTCAGGTAGATAATATTGGGTTTGTAGATATTTAAATTCTGGGATAAATTTAGTAATTCACCAGATGCCCTTGAAAGGTTCTGGGCAATTATCGAATTATTATCCACTAGCTGATTTGACATCAAGGTGAGGTTATTGGAAATATCAATAAGTTGTTTTGATGCATCCGGCCTGTCAGGAACGTTCAGGCGCCAGAACATATCAGTTTTTATTTTATTGATAACATCCCCCATATATGAAAACGATATGAGGGCTCCCGCGCCGAAAACTGCGACAATAATAAACAGCTTTTTTTTCAATTCAGAAATAACTGAAAAAAATCCTTCAAATGCCATTTCAAGTCCCTATCTGCAGCGGTTCTGTTATCTTTTTCAATGTGGCGATAGCCGACAGCGCGGCAAGAAGACTTGTTCTGGGATTGTCAGGTGAGGGAACGTTTTCAATGCGGCATGTGAAATTCCCGAAATCCCCTTCCACTGTGATCTCATGTATGTTCCTTGAAGCTTTGGGATCCACAAAAATTTTCACGCGCGTCTCTTCTTTTCCGATCCCGGCAAGACTGAGGGATGCAGCGACATTGACATTTGCCGGGAATGCCCTGACCGCTTCTTTTGCGTTCCCCTCAAAAATCATGGTTTTTTCATGAAAAGAATAAAGGTCAATATTATTTTCGATTATAAAAGGCGCGCCTTCTAAGCCTTTCGGGTTTTTTGTTGTCGATAGAACAACCCTGCCAATTGATGCTATTGATGAGGATTTCAAGCCATCGATCCCTGTTATGGCTCCTGATGGAATATATATCTTACAATCATTTTTCCTGGCGGCACGGACCAGATCCTCCAGCAGCTTTTCATCCATTAATGCGCCCACGCTCATGACCATAAGATCTTTTCCGCTCTCCAGAACCAGGAGCCCATGTTCGCGCACTGCCGCCTGTGAAGCGCACTCCACTACGATATCCGCTTTATTAATTAATTCTGCGGGTGTAGTGATGGCCGGTTTATCAATTAGTGATAAATGAAGCTTTTCGCAATGCTGCGCACTCCTGTCATAAATTGCCGCAAGCTTCGCATTTATGGATCCGCTGTCTATCGCCCTGCATATCTGGGCTCCTATTGCGCCGCAGCCAATAACTCCTATTTTAAGCATATATTTCCTGATATGTGTTTTAATAATTTAACAGTAGCTTATAAGTAACTCCCGGATAATCAAATATAGGGATTGATTATGCTAATTACAGAACTTGAACGTTTTATTGAAGAAGATTTGGGTTATGATGATGTTTCATGCAATATAATCCCGGATTGTAAAGTCCAGGCAGAAGTTGTTGCAAAGGAATCTGGCATCGTAGCTGGTCTTTCTGAAGCCACACAAATTTTTGAATATTTTGGGATACTCCCGACCACGGATCTCACGGATGGGGATCTTATGAACGAAAACGATATAATCTTCGTACTGGATGGCGGTGCAAGATCAATACTCAAAGCTGAAAGGCTGGCATTGAATTTCCTTGGAAGGATGAGCGGTATCGCGACCCTGACACGCCAGTATGTGGAAAGAGCAGCAGGACCAAGAATTGCATGCACCAGGAAAACCACGCCGGGATTTCGGAAATTTGAAAAAAAAGCTGTTATAGCAGGTGGCGGAGATCCGCACAGGTTCAATCTTTCTGATGCCATCATGATAAAAGATAATCACATTGAAGCCATCGGGCTTGAAAAAGCAATTATTGCAGCCAAAAAAGCATCAAGTTTTACGAGAAAGATCGAAGTTGAAGTGGAAACCGTAAATGATGCAGTCCGCGCGGCGCAAATGGGCGTGGATATCATAATGTTTGATAACATGAACGTCAACGAGATAATTAAGGCGGTAAAATCGCTTGAAGAAAAAGGGCTAAGGAAAAATATTATTCTTGAAGCATCTGGAGGCATAACTATCGAAAATGTTGATAAATATGCTGTGACGGGAGTTGATGTTATCTCTATCGGGGCGCTCACGCATTCATCGAACTGGCTTGATATTAGCCTTCGTATAATTCCAAAAACATGAAATTCAGGAGTTCATAGGAAAGAATAAAATACCCAGACGATATTTAAGGCTGTACCCCCAAGGGGTCGTAGGGTAGCCTGGTCCATCCTTCATGCTTGGGGTGCATGAGACCTGAGTTCAAATCTCAGCGACCCCATTTAAAGCAAATATTGCCTCATGGATAACTCATATATTATGGAAAAATTATAAGAGGAGAAAATGACGACTGTTGAACTTTATTATTCAGATACCTGCCAGACCTGCCACCAAACAAGGGCTCTTTTAATTGAAAATCTTCCAAAGAACATGAAATTTAAGGAAATAAATATCTCCTATCCAGAAGGAAAGAGCCGGGCATCTGAGTTGAATATAATGTCTGTGCCTACAGTTGCCATTGATGGGGATGTGGTATTTATTGGCAGGGTTTCAAAGGAAGAGCTTTTGAAAGAAATAGAACTTAGAAAATAGGATGCTGATGTTATTGTTTTTGCAGCGGCTGACTTACAAGCGCGCTTGCAAGCATTATCGCCCTAGTATAATGCCCACCCACACGCGAGGTATCCACAAACACTTTATCCATCAATACCGGCGCGCCATGACCATATCCACCGCCCAGGAACACAAGTGTCCGAAATATCAGGTTCCCTGAAATCCCATCAGGCGCAAGGATGAAATTTGCCTCCTCTATCGCATCTTCTATCAAAATAGAATAATTCTTTGCCTCAATTCCTATTTCGCGTAATTTTTTTGTGACAATTTCAGCGTCTTCAAGCGTCTGGTCTATAGTTTCACCCCTGCCTTTATCCTCAAAACGCCCACCTGAGAGAATCCCCACTTTCATTTTCACGCCAAGGCGTCTAAAGTGCTCTGCTGCACGTTTTACAAGCTCTACTTTATCATCGATGGAATTTCCTTCATCAATCCCGACAGGCGCAAGAAAAAAAGGTTTGCCATTAGCTGTTTCCAGTAATGCGACCCTGTAAAGTTTCTTGATGTTCAGTGATCTTTTTAATTCTGAAAGCGTCTTTGTTGCGCTCAGCGTTCCCCTGACGGCTCCATCTATCTTCCCGGAAAGTAGTAATTCGACCAGTTTCTTTGGCGCCTCATCTGAATGGATAATTTCAAGATTTATGCCTATCGCTTTTATTGCTTTTATCTCAGTCTCATTACCGACAAGCACAACATCAGCATATTCGCTTGCGTCTTGTGCGCTTTTTATAAGTTTTTCAGAGATTTTCCCTATACCAAGCCCTATACGTGCATGATTCTGTCTTGCCTTTTTCTCAATATCAGATAGGAGTGACAAAAACGCCTCAGTTTTTTAGTTTTTCTTTCCCAGTTCTTTTGAACGCCCACAAGCTGCGATCACAGCATTCATCATGGCGATCCGCACTCCCTGTTCTTCCATGACACGAAGCCCTCTTATGGTCGTTCCGCCAGGTGATGTTACCATGTCTTTTAATTCCCCGGTGTGGCTTCCTCCGTCAATCACCATCTTTGCGGCGCCAAGAACTGTCTGAGCCGCAAGTAATTTCGCTGTATTCCTGTCAAGCCCTTCATGCACGCCGCCATCTGCAAGCGCTTCGATTATCATGAAAATATAGGCTGGTCCGCTGCCTGATAATCCGGTTACGGCATCCATCAGATTTTCCTGCAATATAACTGTCTTTCCTATTGCATTAAATATACTTGCGGCAATTGCAGTGTCCTCTTTTGATACCGCGCTTCCGGGACTGATAGCAGAAGCCGCTTCTTCCACTGTTGCTGCAATATTTGGCATAACTCTCACAACTTTTGTTTTTGGCGGAAGGTTTTTCTCAAATGTATCTATTGTAACGCCTGCTGCTATTGATATTATCAACTGGTTCTTTATTGAGCTTTTGATTTCGGAAAGGACTGCCGGAACTATCTGCGGCTTTACCGCGATTATCAGTATATCTGAATTATTAACGGCATCGCAATTACCTTTACAGATATTGATCTTTAACTCCTTTTCAAGTATCTGCAATTTTGCGACATCCATATCGCTGGCATAGATATTTTTGGAAGGAACAAGCTTTGCATGAATTATTCCTTTGATAAGGGCTTCACCCATTTTTCCAGTGCCGATAAATCCGATTTTTTTATTTTCCATGCCTTTTGTTGTCATTGTGATCAACCACATTAAAGAGATGAATCGATAAAAGGATTATGATGGAGGATATCATTGACTTGTTATTATCTTTCTGGATGGAAAAAAAACCACAGAGATCACAAAGGACACAGAGAAAAATGGCAAAGCTCTGTGCTTTCTGAGTGCTCTGTGGTTGATTACATATGCAGCTACGCTTTGCGTTCTAACAGATATTTTCTCATATCTCGACCGTATCCGTTTTTCCTGGCAAGCTTCTCAATCGCCGAATAAATCCCGCTGCTGTATTGCGCTGCTTTTTTCTCCTTCCATGCAAGCTCATCCGGCAGTATCTTTGATGCCGCCAGGCGCAGGATATATTTTCGGATCCCGTTATGGACCTTGAGTTCCGGGGAAATGCGCAAAGCAAGTTCAATGACTTTTTTATCCAGATATGGCACCCTCAGTTCAACAGAATTTGCCATCGTAACAGCGTCATCTCTTTCAAGATTGTTCTGTGCGATATTGTCAAGGTCTGTTCTCAAGGCAATTTCTAGGTCTTCAGGTTTCAGGGATTCGTATCTTTTATACCCTGCAAACAGTTCATCTGCGCCCTGTCCTGATAGGATAACTCGGAGTCCATCGCTGTGAGCATATTTTGATGCAAAATATAGCGGCAGGGCGATGCTTACCATAAGCGGATCCGGAGATTCTATGGCTTTTATCACATTTGGAATTGCAAATTCCAACTCTTCCGTAGTGATCTCATGCAAATGCAGATTATTTTGGAGTCCAAGGAGCCGGGCGGCATTTCTCGTTTGTATAATATCATGGGAGCCTGCCATGCCCACTGAATATAATTTCGCATCTTTGCACATGGCGGCAAGGATAGAACTGTCAAGACCCCCCGAAAATGCGATTGCGCATGGCTTATAATAACGTTTCTTGACTGATTGTTCCAGCGCTTCATAAAGCATATCCCTGGCTTCATTTTCAATAGCAAGCAATTTACCAGGCGAAAAAGATGCCATTTTTTTTTCAGTTATACTTGCGGCACTGTAATTCAGCATGTATCCGGGTTTTAAGAAATGGATATCGTTTTTTACAATTGCAGATAATGCTTTTTTCTCAGAAGCAAATGCAAATAACTCTCCTTTAACATAATACAGGGGCTTGACACCAGCAGGGTCGCGAACAAGGGTAATTTCCCCATTTTCATAATATGCGAATGCATAATCACCATCTAATTCCTGGATCGCCGCTTCAATACCTCTGGATCTGATCAGGAAAAAAAGGGTTTCACTATCCGAATCAGCGTTAATATCAAGCTTTTTCGCGATCTCCCTGAAATTATATATCTCCCCATTGTAGGTGAGCGCTCCAACGTTTGAGATCGGCTGGTTTTTTTCTCCTGTTATCTTGAGCAGGACATTACCAAGAGTTATATCGCCATCCGAGAATGTACCGCTGCCATCTGGCCCCCTGTGTTTTAACACTTCAAGCATTTTCAGGACTAGTACTTTTGCATCTTTTCCGGTAGCGCCTGCAATTCCACACATAAAGTCTTAAATCACTGATTTGTTTAAAAAAGGTTCTGTTTATTTTCAGATCAAGTAAGAATATTCTTGTATAGCGGGGAATGGATTCGAACCATTGGTCTACGGGTTATGAGCCCGTCGGGATATCCTGACTACCCTACCCCGCTTTTGAGGTAAAAATAGTATCCCCCTTAAGTAGATGATGAATGATAAAGTCTTCGGTTATGGGTACTTTGGGAATAATTAATAGTCATAACCACCATTAGACCACCAGATGATCCCTGAAATCCTGAAATCATATCAAACTCATATCGAAGATCGGCAAAAATCCGGTATTCCACCTCTTCCTCTTAATGCACAACAGGTTAAAGCCCTGAGCGAACTGGTTTTTGACCCCCCGGCTGGATATGAAGATTTTATCCTTAAACTCCTGAAGGAACATATCCCGCCTGGAGTTGACCCGGCGGCGCTTGAAAAAGCAACTATCTTACGAAAAATCGCTCTGAGGGAAAGGAAATCAAGTTTACTCACGCCAGCGCATGCCATAACCCTTCTTGGGCTTATGAAAGGCGGGTATAACATCGAAACGCTTATTGAATTACTCGATGATGAAAAATTTTCAGATAAAGCTGTTTTTGCTCTTTCCAACACGATCCTGATATTCGGGTTCTTTGACAGGATAAAAGAGCTTTCTTCTTCGAATTCGAAAGCGAAGAAAGTCCTTGAAAACTGGGCAAAAGCAGAGTGGTTCGAAAGTGGAAAGAAAATCCCTGAAACCCGCAAAGTGACTATATTCAAAGTCCCCGGAGAAGTCAACACCGATGATTTTTCACCGGCTTCACGCGCCGGGTCACGCGCCGATATTCCCCTTCATGCCCTTTACATGCTTGAGAACCGATATCCTGGGGCGCTTGATGAAATAAGAGAACTGAAAAAGAAAGGATATCCAATAGCTTTTGCCGCTGATGTAGTTGGAACAGGAAGCAGCAGGAAATCAGCGGCTAATTCCCTTATCTGGTGGATAGGCGAAGACATACCTGGCGTCCCTAACAAGCGAAAGGGCGGGGTAATCATGGGAAGCCAGATAGCGCCAATTTTCTTCAATACAGCGCGCGATAGCGGAGCGCTTCCCATAAAATGTGATGTTTCAGCGCTGTGGTCAGGAATTGTCATTAGTCTGGATTTCAAAAATGGCCACATAATTGGCGAAAATGGGGAAGAGATCACGACCTTTGGCATAGAACCAGAAACCCTTCCTGATGAATACAGGGCAGGTGGAAGGCTTTCACTCATTATAGGAAAAGAACTCACGCGAAAATCACAGGAAGCGCTTGGTGTAAATTATGACCTATTTTTAAAGGCTTCACAGCCTCAAAGTTCAAATCGCGGATATACGCTTTCACAAAAGATCGTGGGCAAAGCATGCGGACTTCACGGCGTGCGCCCGGGACAATCAATCATCCCGGCGATAACCACAGTGGGCTCACAGGATACGACAGGACCGATGACTGCAGATGAAATAAAAGAACTTGTTTGTCTTGAATTCCAGGCACCTCTTGTCATGCAATCCTTCTGCCATACAGCCGCCTACCCGACGCCTGCCGATAAGGCCATGCACCAGGAACTTTCGCAGTTCATCAAAAGCAGGGGTGGTGTCGCCCTGAAACCCGGCGATGGTATAATCCATTCATGGCTCAACCGCATGATCCTGCCCGATACTGTTGGAACAGGAGGCGACAGCCATACACGTTTCCCAATCGGGATATCATTCCCTGCAGGAAGCGGCCTTGTGGCATTTGCGGCAGCTCTTGGCGTAATGCCTCTTGACATGCCGCAAAGCGTACTTGTACGGTTCAAAGGTAAACTTAAAAAAGGCATATACCTTCGAGACGTTGTAAATGCGATCCCATATTTCGCAATAAAGCAGGGGCAGCTTACTCTTGATAAAAAGAATAAGAAAAATATCTTTAATGGAAGAATACTGGAAATGGAAGGTCTTTCAGATATTACTGTGGAACAGGCTTTTGAACTTACTGATGCAAGCGCTGAGCGGTCAGCCGAGGCAGGTGTAATAGCTTTATCTAAAGAACAGGTTGTCAGATACCTTGAAACTAACATCACTATTTTGAGATCACTTGTCAAAGAAGGCTATGCAGCGCAGGCGCTTGAAAAGCGAATAAAAGCAATGCAGGAATGGCTTAATAACCCTGTTTTGCTGGCAGCCGACCCGGATGCGGAATATGCAGGGATCATTGAGATCAACTTATCTGAAATACTAGAGCCACTACTCGCCTGTCCGAATGACCCGGACTTTATCAAACTGCTATCTGAAGCCGCAGGAGTAAAGATCGATGAAGTTTTTATCGGTTCATGTATGATCGATATAGCACATCTTGAAAGAGCAGCAAAGATAATTGAAAAAGCAGGAATTATTAAATCAAAATTATGGATCGCCCCGCCTACGAGGCTTGTTGAAAAAAGACTTAAGGAAAACGGCGGATATTCACGCCTCTTAGAACTCGGAGCAAGAATGGAGATCCCTGGATGCAGCCTTTGCATGGGTAACCAGGCACGTGTGGCCGATAATGCAGTAGTTTTCTCGACATCCACGCGCAATTTCGACAACCGCATGGGAAAAAATGCACAGGTATATTTGGGGTCGGCTGAACTTGCCGCGATCATTGCAGTTCTGGGAAGGATACCGTCGCAGACAGAATATTTTGAATTGCTGGGATAATTATAGTTTTCTGTAAATTTATGAAAATCAAACAATAGTATTATCCAGTAGAAAATAAATAGTAATTCTTATAAAAGCTGATCTATCATGGAAACCGTAGAAATTCCCAAAGATGTCTGGAGCCCAATATCAGGTCTGGTGCGCCATGGCATATATAAAAATGAAAAATCTGCACTTATAAATATAGTGCATGATATGAGCCTGTCCAAAATGAAAGAAACTGAAAATACTATTCATGGATTTGAAAAAAAATATAGGATTACCTTTGAGGGTTTTGAAAAACAGATCGAATCAGCAGTTAAAGAAGACTTTGAAAAATGGGATGACTATATTGAATGGAAAGCATATTATAAATCATATCTTTACTGGAAATCCATTCATGAGGAGTCCTCTCAATGGTTGTAGCCAGAACTATAGCTATTCTAAGAAACCACAGTCTTGTAATTGAATTGCGAATTGTAAAAACACTTGTTGATCCACAGATTGAATTAATCAAAGCAAACGCTACTCTAAAGGATGGCTCCAATCTGTTTGTGAATGAAGCTATTGGTGATAACTGGAGGGAATATTCGTATCACTGGCAAAAAGATGAAAAGATGATCAGAAGATGGGATAATGCGCCGCACCATAAGGATTTAATGAATTTTCCACATCATGTGCATGATGGAACTGATATTTTGTCAAGTGAAGATGTAAATCTTACAGATGTGCTCAATTTCATTGAGGATAATCTTTAAGGGCTGACTCGCTGTATTTCAGGCTGGTGCATTAATGAGATCACTCTTATTCATTTTATTGCTTCTGGTTCTTTTACAGGGGTGTATTTCCCCGCAAGTCCAAACAGGCGATCCTTCACGGTATGAACTCCCCGGTCTTAATAATACCACAATTTTTTACCTGAATGTCTCTTCAACACAGGTTGTAGAAAATATCAATGACAGGATATCTTTTGACTACCAGATAGTAGATAATATTGCCACTTTCAAGAATCCTGTTGCTGTGGATTATTCGGGAAATAATGCCAGCGTTAATGTTTCAATAATAAGCATGCTGGGAAGAAATTATGCGCATTTTAATTTCAGCTCGAATTTTTCAGGGTATGTTGCATATTCAGGGCCAGGAGGGCAGGATTTTACATATTTCCCGCCAATAAACCGAACAATTCGTGTTATCCTGCCTGTTAATTACACAGCAGGCACCATGTTCCTGGGATATATCCAGCCAAAACCGGATAATATTACACAGGACTCGTCAGGAAGAGAAGTTATCATCTGGAATAACGCTTCCCGTGAAAAGATCAGGGTGAAATATCATCACAAGGATAATGCAGAATTGTTAGTATATTTTATCGGGTTCATTTTGATATGCGCAATTAGCATTTGGGGATATTATAAATATAGTATTTCAGCGATACGGAAAAAACGAAAGTTGCTTGAAAAGGATATCAGGAAAGAGAAGTAAAAATAACTTAAAAGCAAGACTAATCAGTGATAAATATGGGAATGTTTGATTCTGTAAATTTCAAAATAAAATGTAGTGAATGCGGCAATGTGATAGATGACTTTCAAAGTAAAGACGGCGACTGCCTCCTTAACACTCTTGAATTCTGGGAAGTTGACAACTTTTATTCGTCCTGCTCTACCTGCAACAAACGTATCGAATTCACATTGAAAAAAGAAGTATCCGAAAGAATAAGAAAAAAGATAGCTGAAATTAGAAAGTCTCTAACCATTGATGATTACAATAAAGAAGAGGAAAAATTTTTGAAAGAATCTGAGACTTTTTATTTTTCCTAAAATAAGGAATTGCTGCATAGTTTTTCAACCACAGAGTACACAGAGAGCACAGAGCTGTGCAGCGTTTCTCTGTGTCCTCTGTGCTCTCTGTGGTTTTTCGATGGTCTCCAGGAAACCACATGCTTCTCATCATGGGACGCGAAGCGCGCCGGATCAATGAAAACGAAGAAGAGAACAATATCTTGATAAGTGCCTGGGCTATAATCCGAAACAGCAAAAATTTACCTGGAGAACATCGCGGAGCGCGTCGGGTAGTTAGAGGTATCCAGGGAAGCAGGAGCCGTACCTGCCATAAACAGATTTACGAGCTCTGGCTAATCATGCTTGCGCTGCAGTTCGGCGCAAGCTTGATTTTGCCAGCGTCTCGATGACTTATGGCAGGGTGAGCAGCAAACGGATATAGATTTTTGGGGCAATGAACTTGTTGAAGCAAAATTCAGTGAAAGTAACAACTGCAAAGATAAGGAATGGAATAAAGTTTGGATACAAACGTAACTACAATCAACTATAACCCCGTATAAAGATAATGTATTGTATCACAGGATACCTACCAACACAAATTGAAGTTCAATTCATGTTTTAATTTTATAAGTGTGCTTCTTATTAAGGTTCTCTCGAATTTATGAAGCTACGCCAACCTACACTATTTCTTGTTACAAAAGTATTATTGTGATTAAAGTGATTATAATACCTCACTAGAATGAAAAGAATATCTAAAAATAAAAGGATTTTTGAATGACGATATTACCAATAAACCTTGAAGATTTAATATCTGCCCGATCTGTAGAATCACTGAAACTTGAATTCAAAAAAACCTGGTCAGAATCTATTATGGAGCATGTGATGCAAACAATTTGTGCTTTTGCTAATGATTTTTTCAATTTGAATGGAGGATATATTATTCTTGGTATTGAAGAGGTAAACGGACGACCGATTCTTCCTCCATATGGTTTAGAAAACCAGAATTTAGACAAAATCCAAATGCAAATCCGAGGAATTTGTAAGCGAATAGATCCAGAATATCAGCCACAAATTTCACCTGAAATTTATCAGGAAAAACCGATTCTTGTAATCTGGGTTCCAGGCGGAGAATTAAGACCATATAAAGCTCCAATAAAACTAAGTGAAGGTTCCAGAACGTATTATGTTCGTCAGGGAAGTGAGACCGTTGAAGCTAGAGGAAATATCCTGAACCAACTTATGCAAATGACTGCAAGGATTCCATTTGATGATCGACGAAATAACACTGTTCCAGTTGAAGTTATCTCTTCTTCTCTTGTAAAGAAATTTCTTGCTGATATCAGAAGTGAGTTGGTCGCTGAAAGTATACCCGATATGGATATATACCGTAATATGAAATTAGTTTCACCAATGAACAGCCATCAGGCTCCAAGAAATGTGGCATTGTTATTTTTCACAGAAGAACCTGATAAATACTTTCCCGGAACTAAAATAGAAGTAGTCCAGTTTGGCGATGATGCTGGCGGGGACCTTATTGAAGAAAAAATATTCCGGGGTCCAATTCATTTCCAATTAAGACAGGTGCTTGAATTTTTGTATAGTTTCAGTACTACAATGATCAAGAAAATTCCTGGAAGAGCTGAAACACATAAGACAGTCGCCTTTCCTTACGAATCTATGGAAGAAGCTCTGGTGAATGCGGTATATCATAGAAGTTATGAGATTCCCGAACCTATTAAAGTATATTTATATCCAGACCGCATGGAAATAATCAGCTATCCAGGACCTGTAGCAGGTATTGAGATGCATCATTTACAGGCAGGTGAAATTGTTCCACCGGTCCAGAGCCGAAACCGTAGGATCGGGGAGTTTCTAAAAGAACTCGATCTTGCCGAAGGTCGAGGGACAGGAATTCCAAAAATCCGCAGAAAAATGAAAGAAAACGGTTCACCAGAGCCTAAATTCGAATTTGACACAGAAAAGACATACTTCCGAGTTATCCTGCCTGCACATCCGCAATATGTGGTAATTCACTCCCTTCGAAATAGCGCCCTTCTCTGGGCTACTGGAGATAGAAAAAACGCTATATTGAATTTGGAACAAGCTTTGAAAAGAGTTCCAACTTCAGGAGCACTTATTGGTCAGCTTATAGAATTTAAAGCCAGTATTGGGGACTTACCATCTGCTGAGCATTTATTCAACGAGAATAAAAACAATCCTGAACTATTCGATAGACATTTACTTTTTATAGCGATGGCGCGAGCCTATCTGGATACTCAAAAACCAGCAAAAGCTTCATTAATTCTTCAGGATATTCCATCTCCAACAACTCCAACAACAGGTGATGAACTCACCGATTTAGCTATACTTTATAAGAGAGCCGGAAGATTCAAAGAAGCACATAATGTATTTGCCTCAAATTTTGATATACTTCGTGACGACCAGAAGGCGGTACATGAATATGCACAAACAAAGAATATATTAGCAGGAAGGGAACATGGCCTTATTCAAAAACGCTTGAACCAGGAAGCAGCAGAGTTACTAAGAAGAGCCATACAATTAGCTGATGATAACATCAGGACTGCCTGGTGCTGGTTTGACCTTGCAAGAACTTTAATATGGCTTGGTTCACCGGAAACACAAATTCTGCATGCCTTCAGTAAAGCCATGGAACTTTTACCTAATGAACCACTATTTAAAAATAATTATGATAACTGGAATGCGAGATTTAAGAAAGGGAAAAACTAACAAGCAGGGATGTTAGTTAATTGTAATTAAGTTCTTAAATTTTATAATTTAAAATTTAGGCAGTGGATGAATAGAATGATTTGTAAGATGTGTTAAGTCTTTTATATGTTACAATATATTAATAAAAAGTCTCCAAGAATATTATTTCATCAATTTCAGGAAAATTTCCTCAAGCGACGTTTCCAGGGTTTTAATATTAATTATTTTTCCATTGTGTCCCGCTACCCAGCCTGTAATTCTGTTAAATTCATCAAGATTTTTTGTCCTTGCTATGAAATTCCCGTTATTTCTTACCACGTCGAAATCAAAATGACCCTTAACATTGAATTCGATCTCATATTCGATACCGCCGCACATTTTTCTTATCTCTTGCATGGTGCCAATTGCGACTTTTTTACCTTTGTTCATCATAAGGACGCGGTCGCATATGCTTTCCACCTGGTACAGGTTATGGGCGCTAAAGATTATGGTCTTATCCTGTTTTTTCAGTGACAGGACGAAGTCAGTGAGATACTTTGAAGTCGTAGGATCAAGACCCGATGTCATCTCATCCATTATCAGGTATTCAGGGTCGTTTATTAAAGCTCTTGCTATCATGACTTTTCGCTGCATACCCTTTGACATCTCACCAGTCTTTTTATCACCTGCATCAAGCCTCAGCGCCTCCAGTATTTCCCGGATCCTGTTTGAAGCAGTCTCCTTTTTGATCCCATAGATTTCTGCGAAGAAATTGAGGTATTCAATAGCTGTCATTCCTTCATACAGGGGGCTTTCTTCTGGCAGGAAACCAAGCTTCTGCTTGATCTTTTGTGAATCCTTCTTTATATCCATCCCCTGTATTTTTATGGAGCCGCCTGTGGGGATAATTAATCCGCTTAGCATTTTCAATGTCGTTGTCTTCCCGGCGCCGTTTGGACCAACAATGCCGAAAATCTCGCCTTTTTCGATCTCAAAATCCAGGCCTTCAACAGCAACAAAGCCGCCGTATTCTTTCCTCAGTCCTGATACTTCAATTTCTTTCATAGAAATACTTATTTAGTCTATGAGTATAATAAATATGATGATAAGAGGGTTGTTTACAATATCAAAATGGGAATTAAGGAGAACCCGTTCAACTATCAGTCTTAAAATCCGGTTCATCTCGATATTTATTTTGATCCTGATAGGCACAGCTTCATTTTTTGCAGCCCAGTCAGGTCTTCATATTAATGATAATATATATAAAGTGGTCGTGACCGATGAATCAATTGCCAGTGTCATAGGAAGCGATTCGAAATTTGAAGTTTTTGTTGCAGAAGAGGAGAGGGCAAAATATCTTTTTGAACATGATAATTTTGATATTCTTATTATCGGAAAAAGGATATACTATCATAATAATGAAAAATCCATATCAGCTTTTGATTCCCTGGACAAGGCAGTAAAAAGATATAATGAAGCCAGCCTGATTACTTTCAATGACCTGAATAATACTTTTCCTGTGTGGATCACGATCGATAACCTTGCCAGAGAGCAGTCATTTCTTTCACCATCTATGAACAAACTCCCGGAAATGGAAACGGAAACATCTCCTGATACCCAGTCCACAACAGGATCGCAAAGCGACCAGGCTAGCTCAACTCAAACCGCAGGAACCCCCGTTGCAGGAATTCCCGGAATTGGAACTACTCAAAATGCCCGTGTTCCAACACTAGAGGAAATTTCAGGTGTGGATCAAATATCACCTATCAGTGAGCAAACACTTTCCACACCCTCCCATTTAAGCCCTCCGATACCTTTCAAATCGATCGTTTTAAGTTTCTTGTTTATTTTCCCGATTTATTTTATAGCACAGTTTTTTTCATCAAGCATAATGGAAGAAAGAATTAAGAGAAAAGGTGAACTTTTGCTTGTTTCACCTGTTAGTTCCGCCCAGATCGTGCTCGGCAAGCTTTTGCCATATCTATTGGGCTCAATAGCGCTTGTAGCTTTGATGACTTTCAGGCTGGGTGGAAGCCCCTGGATAATACTGGTGGTACTGCCAATTTCCCTCATTTATCTATCGACCGCATTCCTGGGGGCGATCATTGCCAGGAGCTTTAAGGAACTCAGCTTTGTGCTTATTTTCCTGTCGGTTTTCCTATCTGGCTATATTTTCTTCCCTGCGATGTTTTCCAATGTGCACGCCATAAGCATTATTTCCCCGATGACGCTTGTTGTGAGGCTTCTTGAGAACGAAACCGTTACCATAACTGATTATATGTTCTCAACTATCCCATTTTACCTTGTATCCATACTTATTTTCATATTTGGTATTTTTATGTACAGGGAAGAAGACCTGTTCACACAGAAGACTGTTTCCGGAAAACTTCTAGATTCTATACAGGAATTCATAAAACGGGCACATTTTCCGCTTTTTTCCCTGAGCATCGTGCTTATCCCGATCGCATTTTCAATCCAGATGATGCTTATTGTATTGATGTTTAATTTTCCTATCCGTATCGGGATAGTTTTATTCATTATCGTGGCTGCGTTCATTGAAGAACTGGTAAAATCAGTCGGGATATATACTGCCTTTTCAAGAAAGATGTCAGATGCAACGACTGGTAACGCTTTGAAATTCGGCATATTGTCGGGTCTTGGTTTTTTCGCTGGTGAAAAACTTTTGCTTCTTGTGGTCATAGCCAGCATTTCCAGCTCAGCGTTCGGTTCAGTGATGGGGGCAGGTCTTCTTATTTTCCCGCTGATTTTGCATGTCACTTCCACAACAGTAGCTTCGCTTGGGATCAGATACTCAGGATGCAGGTATTATTTTGCATCTGTTATTCTGGCATCGGTTGTTCATGCAGCTTATAATCTCTATCTTGTGAGGAGTGTTATTCTTGGTTAATAGAAAGATCATTGTTAAAAAAGAGATCAAATCCCTCATGCTTGAGAAAACCCTGGTGCTGGCGATTATCGTGCAGTTGTTCATAGCTTCCTTCTCATCGCTGCTTGTTATCGGTCTTGCGTCGTTCTTTGACCCGTCAGCTCTTGATAAATATAACAGCCCAAGGTCAAATGTGGGAATAGTCGGGTCAGGGGAACTTAAGCAATTCATTGAAAGAGGTCATATCAGGCCGCACAATTATACTAATCTTTCATCCGCAGTTACTGGTTTTTACAATAACGAGGTCGATGCTATAATTGTTATCCCGAAAGAAGCTGCAAACGGAACAGAAATAATACAGGTAATGACATATCTTCCTAAATCAGATATAAAAGGCACATTAGCAATGCTGCAGCTAAAAAAGCCCCTTGAGAACTATGAAGCCTATGCGCAGGATCTCAGGACTTCAAGGTTAGGATTTGAACCAATAAGACTTATTGTTGACAGGTCTCCAAAAAAGACATCGACTTATTTTGAATTCATATATGGAATACTTATCCCGCTTCTTATATTTACGCCAATTTTCATATCCGGAGGATTGATTATTGATATGCTGACCGAGGAGTATGAGCGCAAAACACTTGACCTGCTGCTTGTTTCACCCCTGTCTTTTTCTGAAATACTGGACGGAAAAATGATCACAGCTATAATCATCGTGCCGGCGCAGGCATTATTATGGCTTCTTCTTGTGACCATAAACGGGGTTGTTGTTAATAATATCGGCTTGTTACTTATTCTTTCAGGAATAGTGGCAGCAATAGTTGTTATCCTGGGTGCGATGATAGCAGTCAGGTTTAAAAAGAGAATGGTGTCCCAGTATCTTTATTCACTTGTGCTTATTATGCTGTTCCTTGCAGGTTATCTATTCTCAAATTCTCCTTTTAACCTTGCGACAAGGCTGTCAGCGGGCTCGATCGGGGCGCAGGCGCTTGTTTATTTCGGGGTATATGCGGCGGTGGCATTTGGTTTGTATGTGGGGGTTAAGAGGATGGGGATGAGAGGATGATTTTTTGTAGGCAGGAAGAACAAAATGGAAAATCTAGTTTTTCGCATAGTCATGGCAATTTTTAAACAACGAACTGGGACGAACTCGAAACGAACTCTTGGTAATATGAGTTCGTCGCAGTTCGTTTAGTTCGTTGTTTTTTATGATCTGTTTAGCGGAAAACTATAATTTCTGCTGGCAGTGACCTACCCGCTCCCCCCCACCATCGCCCTATTAACCAGCACATGCGGCGAACCATCGCTCACAGGCACAAGCTGTCCTGCTTTCCCGCATCTTCCTGAATTCATTTCCAGGTCATTTCCAACAGCGCTTACATTATTTAATATTTCAAGAGTATTCCCTGATAAGGAAACATCCCGAAGGGGCGTTGTAAACTCACCGTTCTTAACGATGAACCCGCGCTCGGCATTGAACTGGAAAACACCTTCACCAGGATTAACCTGGCCGCCGCGCGATCCTTTCAGGTATATGCCGTCTTTTAGTTCAGAGAGCATTTCCTCAAATTTCATTCCATCGGGAGCTATGAAGGTGTTGCTCATGCGTATTACCGGCCGGGCATATCCCTGGGCACGGGAATTTCGGCTTTCACCGCCAAGCTTTCCTGCCGTCTCTCTTGAATGGATAAAGGATTTCAGGACGCCGTTCTGTATCAATGTAGTCCTCTTTGACCCTGCGCCTTCGTCGTCGAATGGATAATATCCATATTCGTGAAGAGAAGGGTCATCATAGACCGTTATAAGAGGAGATGCAATTTGTTCGCCAATCTTACCTGAAAGTATGGAATTTCCTTCGAGAACATGATCTGCTTCCACTGCATGACCAACCGCCTCATGGATAAAAACACCTGCAAGTTCCTGGTCAAGGATAACAGGATAATTTCCCGCTTTTGGCGTGGATGCAGACAGGAGCTCAATCGCAGTTGTTGCTGCTTTTTGTGCAAGTCCAAAAGCATCATGTTTCTTAAAAAGTTCAAAACCCATCACTCCGAACCTGCTTTCCCTTCCTATCTGGTAAACGCCTTCTGACTGGGCTACCGCGCTTATTGCAAACCCCACGCGGTTTAAGGTATATTCACAATCAAGCCCCTCGGAACTTGAATATTTTACATTTATGAGTGATTCTGAATATACTGCGTTTGTGCTCTTAATTCCGTCAATTTTTGCATGGTCCTCGATTTCCAGGAGCAATTTGACTTTGTCCTCGATTGGAATATCCCGTGGGTTTTCCTTGACCTTTGGAAGATTTCGAAGGTCAGGCTTATTTATGGGGGCAAGTTCTATCGGGTTCCTCGGACTTTTATTTCTGGCAGCTTGCGCCAGTCTTCCTGCGGAAGATTTGGCAGCTTTAAGATCATCAAAAACGCCATCCAGGGATACAAAACCCCATGAACCGTGATCAAGAACCCTTACAGCTGCCCCGCTTGAAAAATTGTTGGATATCTCGCGGATATCTCCATTGTCAATCTGGATGGAAGTACTGACGCTCTTCAGTATACGTGTATCAAAAAAATCCATGATATTCTCACACTATGGCTATGGGTTTTGGTTCAGTGATAGGAATATTGAATTTTGTTCTTGAAGCGAATTTCTTAAGAGTTCCTATAAGACCATCCTTTTCTCCGCCCACAAGACTGTATTCCAGTACCTCTTCAATATTCGAAACAGGGATTATCCTTATCTTATCCTTGTATTCATCTTCAATTAGAACGTCTCCCATATTGGATTTTGGAATAAGTACGGTCTTTATTCCAGCAAGTGCCGCAGCTTCAATCTTATAAGTAACACCGCCCACAGGAAGCACATCACCCCGGACTGAAAGTGAACCTGTCATTGCCACTGTCTGGTCAACAGGAATTCCCTGGATCGCGGAAAGCACAGCAGTAGCTATCGATATGCTTGCAGAGTCGCCTTCTACTCCTTCATATGTCCCTACGAACTGGATATGGACATCCATTTTTGAGATATCCTTGCCAGTTGTCTTTTTAATTAGCGCTGAAACATTCTGCACTGCCTCCCGCGCAATATTTTTTAGCATTCCGGTTGCGATAATATGACCTTCTGATGTGGATTGCGTCGGCGTGACCTCCGCAATTATTGGAAGTACGATACCCGAATCCTCACCCATAACAGCCAGGCCATTCACTCTTCCAACCTGCGCTCCTTCCTTAATATAAAGCTTGTAATCCTTTCTTCGTTCAAGATACTGGTATGCGAGCTGCTGTTCAACAGAACGGGCAATGCTCTTTGCTTTCAGGACATGGGCGGCTGTAGTGAGCGGTGCATTTTCTCCGTGAGCGATATCACCCGCGACGCGTACAAGACCTCCAAGATCCCTGAGTTTGAGCGTCAGATGTCCTTTCCTCCCCGCACGGCGGCGAGCTTCACGGATTATCTCCTCAACAGCGCCGCTGTCAAAGTGAGGGATCTTACCATCCCTTACTACTTCCTGGGCCACGAACCTGACGAGTTTTTTCCTGTTATCAGGCGTATCCTCGATAGTATCGCTCATATAAACTTCATATCCATAACCCTTGACGCGCGAACGAAGGGCTGGATGCATGCCTTTGATGGCATCAAGGTTTCCTGCAGCTACCATTATGAAATCGCACGGTACAGGGTCGGTTTTGACCATGGCGCCACTTGAGCGTTCGGACTGTCCTGTAATTGCAAATTCCTTTTCCTGCAGGGCTGTCAAGAGATTCTGCTGGGATTCGATCCGCAACGTATTGATCTCGTCAATGAAAAGCACTCCTTTATGCGCTTTATGGATAGCGCCGCTTTCGACCCTGTCATGTGCAGGCGTTTCAAGCCCGCCTGACTGGAATGGGTCATGGCGAACATCCCCCAGGAGCGCTCCTGCGTGGGCGCCTGTACCATCAATATAAGGGGCCATTTCCTTGCCTGTATTTGAAACCAGAAGTTTGGGGATCAACGCAGTCTCTTTTGGCATGAACTGTCGCATCATCATGGCAATTAATACTGCTGCAATTATACCCATTAGATATTCCCCGACCAGGAACGAATATCCTACAATACCAAGAACAAGAAGCATTATGAACATATTGCGCGCAGTGGTTCTTTTTTGCGCTTCCACTTTATGCGCATCCGTAATCTCTTTACCTTTTCCGGCAGGCACGATGCGTATCTTCGGGTTATTCGAATCATCAGGATTGTTATAGACCAATACATCCTGCAATTCTTCTTTGGGAAGCAATTCAGCCATTGCTTTTGCAAGCATTGATTTCCCTGTTCCCGGAGTTCCAAGCATCATTACATGTCTTCGCTGGTTAGCGGCTTTTCGTACTACTTCAACGGCATGTTCCTGGCCGATCACCTGGTCTATCATTTTTTTTGGAACTTCGATATCCTTTGTTGAAATGATCTCAAGCCCTCCAAGAAGTTCCCGGTTCTTTTCTTCGTTTTCAGTATTTTCCATAATTTACCTGATAATATAAATGATTAGTTTAATAAGCTTAAGAGTATCGCATAATTGGAGAATTCATAATAATATTGGGACATGATTTATATCTTTTTACTTCTTCGTCCACAAAGTCTATACTGTTATACATATATTAAGCTTTATTTAAGGATGTGAGGACTAAATGAATACATCGTTCCAGATAGGGAAAATAATGGGAATACCCATTAAATTGCACATTACTTTTCTTCTTATAATCCCTGTAATGGGATACATTTTCGCAAACAACAACCCCGTATTTGGTTTTAGCGATGTTGAATCCATTCTTCTTCGTTACGCTCTTGGCATATCCGTGGCGATCCTGCTTTTCACTAGTGTTTTATTACATGAACTGGGTCATTCCTATGTTGCGGAAAAACATGGTACAAAAATCCAGGGAATTACACTTTTCCTTTTTGGAGGTGTTTCTTCTTTAGAGGAGATACCGAGAAACCCGAAAGTTGAGTTCAAAATGGCACTTGCTGGCCCAAGTATCAGTCTTTTGATCTGGTCTGTATTGACCATATTTATCAAACTTCTCAATGCAGATACAATTATGAATACCATGACGCCTTTGAATCCCTTTCTACGGGTCGTCTGGATCACAGGGTATATAAACATCGTCCTTTTCATTTTTAACCTGATCCCCGCATTTCCAATGGATGGGGGAAGAGTATTAAGGGCGGTGCTTGCGGAAAGGATGTCCTACAAAAGCGCTACCAGTACCGCTGCAAATGTAGGCAAGATGTTCGCGATCTTTATGGGAATTATTGGATTGATCATACCTGGCGGTGGCGGTTTGTGGTACATACTTATTGCATTTTTCATTTATATCGGGGCAACGGAAGAGGATAAGTCCACCCAGATCAGCGTCACGCTTGAAGGTGTGAAAATAAAAGATATAATGACCAGGGAAATAAAGACCGTAACTTCAGGAATGACGGTGTATGAACTTGTGGATTTCATGTTCAGGTTCAAGCATATGGGTTATCCTGTTGTTGAAGGGAATGAAGTAATAGGAATTGTAACTTTTACTGATGTACAGAATATTCCTGTGGAAGAGCGCAAAAACATCCTGTTATCAGATATAATGACCAAAGAGATTATCAATCTGAAGGAAGATGATGATGCTGTAAAAGCATTAAAACTTATGACAACGAACAATATAGGACGAATTATTATATTAAATAATAAGAAAATGACCGGGATTGTTTCAAGAACAGACATCCTGAGGTCTGTACAATTACTGAAATAACATGAATAACGGCAACTATACTTTAAGCTGCAATTTTAATTGCAAGAATCCGCTTTCTATTCCGGGAAAGATAATCATCGTCGGAACAGCGCATGTTTCTGAAAAAAGCATTGCAGAGGTTAACGAAGTAATTGAAAGGGAAAAACCTGACATCGTGGCTGTTGAACTTGATAAAGCAAGATTCCAGGCGATCAAGGGTGAAGAAGAGGTAAAGGAAATCAACCTTAAGGAACTCCTAAGCGACGGGAAGTTCTACTATTTCATGCTACACTGGCTTCTTGCATATGTGCAGAAGAAAATCGGTGCAGATACCGGCGTAAAACCCGGGGCTGAAATGATGGCAGCTATAGAGCAGGCAGAAAAGACCGGCGCAAAGATCGCACTTATTGACAGGGATATCCAGCTCACCCTTGGGCGTTTCTGGAACAGGATGTCGTTTTTTGAGAAATTGAAGCTTTTTACCTCCCTTGTTGGAGCATCTTTTGGTTTTGGTTCGGAAAAAATAGATATCGAAACGGTCACCAATGAGGACGTAGTTACCCAGCTTGTGGGGGAATTAAGGAAACTTGCACCCAGCGCCGCAATAGTCCTGATAGATGAAAGAGATGCCTTCATGGCTAAGAATCTGCTTGACCTGGCAAATCAGGGTAAAGTAGTAGCAGTTGTTGGTGCAGGTCATCGTGAAGGTATTCAGAAATATCTTGACGCTCCCGAAACATTGCCTTCATTAGATGAATTAACAAAGATGCCCAAAAAAGGTTTCAACTGGCTAAAAGCAATAGGGATCGCACTAATTCTCATGATAGTCGGTATGCTGACGCTTCTGGTTTTTTCAGGCGGGGTTTCCATTGGGACCCTGCTTACCGCAATGTTTTATCTCTTTGTGACACAGGGTATACTTTCCGCCATCGGTGTCATTCTTGCACGCGGACATCCGCTTTCAGCATTGACCGCTTTTAGTCTTGCATGGTTTGGTTTCCTTCATCCATTTCTTGCCATAGGCTGGCTTGCAGGGCTTGTTGAAGCACATTTTCGTCCACCTACTACAGATGATTTCAAGACAATCATGAAAGCTGAAACCCTGACCGAGCTAATGAAAAATAAATTGTTCCGTATCCTTCTTGTTGTAATGGCGGCAAATCTTGGAAGCATGGTTGGGACTTTTGTAGCCATACCTTTTATGGTACATTATCTTGGAATAGTAAACCCGCTTGATATACTCATTAAGGCTTTCGAAACTGGAATAAGTGTATTTTGGGGATTAATTTAACGTATTGTCAGGCATTACCAGATAAATGGGATCAAATGGTATTTCATTTCCTGGCAATATTCTCCATAACCCGGCAGTTCCCTCAACAACACTTCCTCTTCATTTAATAATCTGGAAACAAGCAGCGGGATCAGGGGCAGGAAGAAGGGAAATGCCCAATAAGAACCAAGAGCAAGCGGAGTGAACAGGTACATCACCAATACTCCAAGATACATCGGGTGGCGCACTATTGCATAAGGACCTGTTGTGATAACCTGCTGCCCTTTTTCAACTTCGATTATCCGGGAAGCGTAACTATTTTCCCGAAAAACCAGGAAAACGAAAATATAGCCTGACAAAACAAAGGCATTTGCTGCAATAACAAGATATAGAGGCACGTTTGACCAGTGATAACGATAGTCAAGACCGGGTATTATGAAGCCTATGAAGAAAATAATTATTCCTAATTTTACTATGGTTTTTTGTTTTTCTTCTTTTTCTCTCATTCTCATCCGGCGCTCAAGGAGTTCCGGGTCATACTTTAAGAAATAAAAAACCAAAATGGACACTGGAATAAAAAGAACGCCGCAGTATATCCACGCCTGCCAGTAATCCAGTGAACCCGCAGGTAAGAACAGCATCAAGCCCAAAAATATGGGCGCCAGTATGAATCTTAAAATGACCTGTTTTTTTAATTCTGATGCTTTCATGAAATGTCAGAGACTCCGTGCTCTGGTATGAATATTAACAACGAACTCGTACGAACTCCATACAAACTCACGCCACTGGAGTTCGTTTCAGTTCGTTTTAGTTCGTTGTTTCGAATGTTACTTTGCATTCCTGTCTTCTTCCCACAGCCCGAATGTATTGTTCTCGGTATCTATGCATATCGCAAGATATCCCCAGCCCGGTACTGCTGTTTTTGGCATGAAGATGCTGCCACCGAGCTTCTCTACCTTTTCCAGATATTCATCTACTGATGGGACACCGATATAATTCGAGACCTGCTGTCCGGGCAGCATTCTTTTTCCCATCCCGCCACTGACTCCCGGATTTCCTTCCTGGTCTTTTGTTTCTATAAGATAATACGGCATCGGCATCGGTACTTTATTGAATTTCCAATCAAACAACTTTTCGTAGAATTTTTTTGCTCTTTCAGGATCATCCGCTGGCAGGTCAAAATGTACTATTGTTGGCATTCCCATCACCTTGATTAATACTGGGTGGTCGGGATGGATATAGGTTTTGGATGGGGGAGGGGTATGAAAAAATCTAATATATATACACCATTAAAATTTCTTCTGGTGCAAAAAAGCTACATATCTGATAATTCTCCACTGAGGGGGCATCTAAATTCTGCTACCACCTATAAAGTAATAATATATAATTTATTTAATATTTAAGTAATTATTAGTTGAAATTATACATAAATTTATAAGTTTGCATGATAATTCATCGCTGTATTATGGAATTCTAATGAATAAGATGTTGGGCGGCATAAAAATTTCAGCAATATCCTATATAAAATTGAAGGACGGCACAAGACAATGGTTCGGCAAAAAAGTTCTAAAGGCAGGAAAAAACCAAAAACATCACCACAGTCAAAACAGATACCGGCAACAACACCTCCACCCACGACTCCATGTGATTCTCTCCCCGACCTACCAAACTACGACTCCGAACCCACCGACGGCGTGCGCGTGGGCGAAAGCCCCATGGCTGGCCTGACTCTGAAGCGCATCCTTCGCGGGCATACAGGCCACATCAACCGCATCGCCTGGTCGCCAGACGGCCGCTTGCTGGCCTCGCCGTCCGAGGACAAAACCATCAGCATATGGGATGTGGCGATTGGGAAATGTATGGGCATTCTGAGGGGACATGAAGATGATGTCTACAGTGTGGCGTGGTCTCCGGACAGTAACTTCATCGCATCAGCATCAAAAGATGCAACATTGCGACTCTGGAACATCCCTGAAATACATGAGGTATGGAAGATCACTTTATCCAGTGAAGAATTTTATGCCGTAGCTTTTTCAACTGATGGTTCAAAAATAGCCTATGCCGATGAAAATGAACTTAGTATATCCGATGCTAGGAATGGTCAAATATATTTTGCTATAAATCAAGCGGCTGATCTCACCTTTGGTAATATGCATGGGCCACTTGAGTTGGCTTGGTCTCCAAACGATCACTTGCTTGCATGCGGGCTTGGCGGCCCACCAGGCGAAGATATAAGAGTATTCTTCATAAATCCTACAACAGGAGAAGTACTATTTTTTATTGATACAAAAGATTCTTCCTATGGTTTAGATTGGCATCCTACAGGCAAGTTTCTTGCGATAGGAGGGGGAGAAGGTAAGGTTTATATCTGTGATCTTCAAACCCGACAAATTAAGACAATACTTGAAGGACATACAGATACAATAGAAAGTCTTCGTTTTTCTTCTGATGGGAGTCTTTTGGCGACAAAAGCACATGATGGCACTATTCGTATTTGGCGATGTGATACTTGGGATACAATTGCGATCATATATGAGAAATCTTCAGAATCTTACATACACGGCATCGCATTTCATCCATTGTTGTCACTCCTCGCTACACTTGGTGAACAAGACACCGTCATCCGCATATGGGACATCGATATGAATGTCCTTCTCGGCCAAACTTCGGTCGATTCCGTCCGCTATACTACCGCCAAATGCGTCCTCGTGGGCGATTCCGGCGTGGGCAAAACCGGCTTGGGTTGGCGGCTGGCCCACGGCGAGTTCAAAGAGCACGCCTCCACCCATGGTCAGCAGTTCTGGGTTATCGACAAACTCGGCACGAAGCGTAAGGATGGGACTGAGTGCGAAGCGGTGCTGTGGGATCTGGCAGGGCAGCACGTCTACCGCTCCATCCATTCCATTTTTCTGGATAACGTGGACGCCTCGCTGGTGCTTTTCGATCCCAGCAATCGACAGGACCCGCTAAAAGGGGCGCAGTTCTGGCTGGAGCAGTTAAAAGGTAAAGGTCAACTGCCTCCAAGCATGCTGGTTGGGGCGCGGGTAGATGTAAGTTCGCCAGTGCTTTCCCAGCAGGAATATGACCAGTTCTGCCAGCGCTATGGCATCAGCGGGGGCTACATCAGCACCAGCGCCAAGCGCGGTGACGGGCTGGACGTTCTGATGGACAGGCTCAAGGCACAAATCCAATGGGATAAGATGACTACCACGGTCACAACCGTCACCTTCAAACGCATCAAAGATTATGTGCTTACGCTCAAAGAAAAGCCCGATCGCGAGGGCGTGCTTGTGCGACCGGCGGAATTGCGCCCACAGTTGCAGGTGACTGATCCAGACTGGAAGTTCACGGATGCCGAAATGATGACGGCTATCGGGCATCTCCAGACCCATGGCTATGTAACGATTCTAAAAAGCTCATCCGGCGAGACGTATATCCTGCTCACGCCCGACCTGTTGGTTAATCTGGCCTCATCCATCGTGTTGCTTGCTGACAAACATCCACGAGAACTGGGCGCCGTCAGCGAGACGGAACTCCTGTCAGGACGATATCCCTTCAATGAACTCGCAGGGCTGGACGAAGCTGAACGGCAAATCCTGCTCGATGCGGCAGCGTTGCGCTTTCTGGAGCACAATATCTGCTTCCGTGAAACGTTTGACAACGACACTTTGCTCATTTTCCCCGGACTGATCAAGCAAAGGCGCCCCTTAGAAGATGCCTTTTCTGCTGCCGATGATATTTCTTACATGGTGCGCGGCAGGATCGAAAACCTCTATTCTATGCTGGTGGTGCTGCTGGGCTATACGCCGTCTTTTAGCCGCATCAATCAGTGGCAAAACCAGGCGCAGTACGAAATGGGCAAGGGTGAAATCTGCGGCTTTCGCCTGATCGAAGACCGCGAAGGCGAGATCGAACTGCTGCTGTATTACAGCGAGAAGATGCCACAGCGCGGGCGCGCCTCGTTCCAGGAGTTGTTCGAACGGTTTTTGTACCAGCGCGAGGTCGAAGTAACGCGCTTCCCACCTGTAGTGTGCCCGAAGGGGCACCGGCTGGATCGAACCACGGTTGTCAGACTCATTCGCGAAGGCAAAATCTTAGCCTTCTGCGCCGAATGTGGGGGCAAAGTTGACCTGCCTAAACTCGACAAGCCCGGCATCGGCACATCCGTGTGGCTGCAACGCGAGGAAGCGGCAGCGCGCCTGCGAAGCACTTACGAAGCGCATCTGTCGCGTGTCAAAGGCTACCGGCGCGGGTGGGCCACGCCGCGCTGTTATCTCAGCCGCGTCCCAGGACAGGAGGATTGCGCCGCAAAAATCATCCATGACCTGAAAGATGCGGGTGTGTATATCGTCGAAGATGCCGCACAGGTGCTGCCGGATGACTATATTGTGGTGCTGGATACACCTGATTACCAGCGAATCTGGCGCAACCCAACTCAAGAGTTCGCAGTAGAGGTCAAACTGGTTAAAGACCGAATGACGGGCGGCAAACGTCGTCTGATTTCCATTGTGCTGGAAGGTAAATCCTGTTCGGCTACTCAGCACGACCTTGGCAGTTGCACACCCGGAAATTTCTGCGATGCCACCCATTACCCGGTCAGCCTGTTCGACCTGATGTTGGAGCTTTATGCAATTCCCTTTACCCATGCCGGCTTTGTGCTGCTGCGTGACTCTCTGCACCAGCAGTGGGAGCAAACGCTAGCCGGGATGAAGGAGATTATCCCGGAATCCGGAAAGCGTGAAACCAGAAAGCGTTTCGATGTTGCGCTGTCCTTTCCTGGTGAGCATCGGAATTTAGTCAAAACCGTGGCCGATATATTAGCGAAGCAACTTGACCGCGAAAGAGTGTTCTTTTGTGACTATTATGAAGCGGAGCTTGCCCGTACTGATCTGGATACTTATCTACAGGAAATTTACCATGACCAGACCGAACTCGTGGTTGTGTTTCTCTGCGCCGAATACAAACAAAAGGAATGGTGTGGATTGGAACTGCGTGCAGTACGAGATATGTTGAAGCAAAAAAAGACCACCGAGATCATGTTTTTACGCTTGGACAACACAGATATTCCGGGCTTGTTTTCTATTGATGGTTATATTGACGCCAAGGGTCGTAAGCCAGCAGAGTTGGCCGACCTGATCGTGCAGCGGCTAACGCTGAATCGAAAGGTGATTTCGTAAGGTATTTACGTGTGTGCAGGTTGCAGGCAGGAATTATTTATATCTGATACAAAGTATGATTCAGGAAGCGGTTGGCCAAGTTTCTGGACTCCGATTTCCCTGGATAAAGTTGATCTGAAATCGGATCACAGTTCAGGAATGGAGAGTTTCGAGGTAGTGTGCAGCAAATGCGGCGGGCATCTCAGGCATGTTTTTAATGTTAACCGGGCAGCTCAAGGCGCATGAATTAGGATTCAACGAGGATTTGACTTTATTAAAGGCAATCAATGGTCTTTATATTATTATAGAATAATAGATAAGGTGAAAGTACATGAGAACGGAAAAATTGCTTCAAAGAATAACCTTTAACCCCAATGTTATGGCAGGAAAACCTGTGATCAAGGGAACAAGACTTACAGTGCAGTTTATCCTGGGATTATTAGCGCATGGCGCTTCTGTGGAGGAAATCCTTTCAGAATATAAAGGATTGAACAGGGAAGATATACAGGCATGTTTGCTATTTGCAACAGAATCCCTTGCAAATACCACATTTATGCCTTTGACCGCAGAGGCTTATTAGATGCGGTTCCTTGTGGATGAATGCACAGGGCCAGCGGTTGCACAGTGGTTGCGCCTGCAAAATCATGATGTGGTTTCTGTATTTGACGAAAGCAGGGGAGCGGATGATAGGAACGTTATCCAGAAAGCCTACGAGCAAAATCGCATACTGATAACAAATGACAAAGACTTTGGTGAGCTTGTTTTTCGAGAGAAAAAGCCACATAAAGGTGTGATACTTTTGCGTCTTGATGATGAGCGGCCTGCAAACAAAATAGCTGTACTGCAGCGCTTGATTGAAAAATATGAAAAATCCCTCCACGGAAATTTCATTGTCGTTACGGAAACTACCGTCAGAATAACGGAAAAGGCATGAATGGAATACAAATAAAAGCCAAGACCATTATGAAATATCACAACATAACAGCATCCTTAAAATTCGTAAAATGAGGGTCTCCAGTCAATACTTTTATTTTCCTGCTCCGGGCTGATGCGAGTATTATAGCATCAGCAAGACCGAAATCACTGGTCTTAACTCTATTCTCGGCATGTATTTTTGCAGCTTCAACTGCGATCTTTACATCAAATGCTACTACAGCGCATCGTTTAATTATGAAATCCGTCCTCTCCTGCGCTTTTCCATCAGTTCTGAGCGATTTAGAGTAAATTTCTGCTACTACTATCGGGGAGGTGTATAATTGCATGTCGTCATCCACTAATTTCTTAACTTTTTCACCCTCTGGAGTTCCCATGAAATATTCCATCCATGCGAAAGAATCCAGCATCATTTCAATCGATCCTCATGGTCCCTGAGGTCTGATAGATCAGTTTTTTGCATTGTCCCGAAAAGGCTTTTCTTATCTTTGAAAAGCGTTTTGATCAAAATTTCATTGATTTTTTCTGATATATTTTTGACTCCAGCTTCTTTGAGGGTTTGATAAACATCTTCTCTTAATTTAATTGTAGTTCGGACATATTCTGTCATCATTAACACCTGCATGTATGATATCATCTACATCAACATAAGATTAATGGTGGATTAAGAGAGAAATTGTGATAGAACGCGGATTGCGCGGATGACGCGGATCTCCACGTATGGCCAGAGCCATACGTCAAGGGTTGCGCCCCTTGAGGACGCGTCCACGTATGCCAGTGCGCTGGCATACGTGTGCACGGCTTCAACTGACGTGACGGTTGTGGGCGACGTCAACTGGCGCAACGGTTGACGCGGATGCGCGCAGATAACGATTGAACCGATTTTAGGTTTGACAGGATAACATAGAGAAATTAACAACGAACGCAGACGAACTCGATACGAACTCACGAAGACTGGAGTTCGTTCCAGTTCGTACAAGTTCGTTGTTGACGTTATTGTTGGTTTTGATTTTTAAGCTAACTTATCAGATTTGTCTTGTCCGATATCTTAAATGTCGAGTAGAGCCCATAGCCCACCTTTTGATGAGGTAATAGCCCCAAGGTTATACTATGAGCCCCCTCACAGAACCGGACTTGAAGATTTCCCTCATCCGGCTCTTCAGAAGCACATCCTCTA
>Ga0265296_1000244_pt1 | contig 99307 bp, 93 predicted proteins | sample MunlanPumphouse1_FD_189073 | JGI IMG/M metagenome (GOLD analysis project Ga0265296, IMG submission 189073) | Groundwater microbial communities from a municipal landfill in Southern Ontario, Canada - Pumphouse #1 | ecosystem: Environmental > Aquatic > Deep subsurface > Groundwater | place...
TTATGTCATCTCTTAAATCATTTATCTGGTCTGCCGTCAGCACAACGGGAATTGAGGCAGCGGCGGCCAGGTAATCATTCCGGATCTCGCGGAGCTTCTCCGAACCGGCCATCCCGCTTATGGTGTCGATATACGAGATCACCCCGTCCATGCGGGCTTTCTGCGAGCCCCCGAGATACGCACTGTGGAACTTGAGAGAGGCAATGTTTTGCGGGCTGTCCCGATCCAGGGGGTCTTTGCTTGCCGGGACTTCGATATTTTCCACGATTGCGCCAACCGTGGGAACCAGTACGAGACATACAAGAATGAGGCAGAGGCCCCCGAGAGGAATTATCCGGTTATCCATGAATTCTACACCCCGGTAGACTCCAGCAGATGGGTAACCTCACAAAAACCCTGAAGTTATGGGACTTTAAGCCTCTTCCGGAAAATATAGGTTTGGGTGCTGACAGGGATCCCCCGGGTTTTCCGGTACCAAAAAGAAAGCTCCGGCCCGGTTGTACGGACCCTCCCGGCGTTTTTGGCGTTTTTCAAATTGTACAAAAAGGTGTTCCTGCAAAAAAGGTTAAAAATCCGTTTTGTTTCCGGTCGGGCGCGGGAGCCGGTACCCGCCCGGCGGCACCGTTATCTCGAACCGGGCACCTTTGCCCGGCTCACCGGTCTCATGGATGGTGATGCCGGTAATGGAGAGAATTTCCCGGGATAGGGAAAACAATATCCAAATATTTTAATTATTGTAATTTCATATAACACACTGCATAGACCCCGCGGGCATGATTGCCATAACGTACATTTTCGAATCTATGAAGGACTAAAAAATGACTCTTGATCGATCCTCAAACCCGGCATTCCGGGATGATCTTTTTAACGACCGTGAATGCAGCGGTACTTATGCGCCAATGACAATCCGGGGGACGATTGACAAGACGCTCTTCCTCATCATCATTGTGGTAATTTCCGCATCCCTGACATGGACATACCTCCCCGATTCCGTCCCCGTCATTCTCGGAGCAGTTGTCGGCGCATTTGTGGTTGGTTTCATCACATCTTTTAAGACCGGCATTTCCCCCGTTACCGCGCCGGCCTTTGCCATCCTGGAGGGAGTTTTTCTCGGGGGATTCTCAGGATGGATGAATACCCTGTATCCCGGGATTGTTGTACAGGCAGTTGCCCTGACGTTTGGCGTTTTTTTTCTCCTTCTCCTTGTGTTCAGGACAGGTCTCATCCACGTTAGCGAGAGGTTCCGGCTTATCGTGATCGGAGCAACAGGTGCCATTGCACTCTTCTACCTTGCCAGTATTGTCCTTGCCTTCCTTGGCATGCCGATCGAGTTCATCGACGAGGGCGGCTGGCCCGGTATCGCGTTCTCACTTGTCGTGGTTATTGTGGCATCGTTATGCCTGGTCCTTGATTTCGATTATATCCGGCAGTGCGTGGATAATGGCATGCCAAAGCGCCATGAATGGTATGCCTCGTTCACCCTTCTCGTCACGCTGGTCTGGTTATATGTCGAGATCGTCCGGCTCCTTATGAAAATGCGAGAGTTATTGCAGAAGTCCGGCTCCGGATAGATCGGGCGGATTGATTGAAATGCATGTGAATCTTCTGATTCACCCACGAACACGGGAGATCATTCTGGTATGATCTTTCGCAGGATCACGGTTTTTACCATTTTTTGACCGGGTCCGGTCTATTGTTCATGCCCGTTGTGGCAGAGCCGGATTCAGATTTTTCTCATCCCACTGCATCCGATCGAATCCTCAATTTCCCGGATATAATCGAGCAGCCTTACATGATATGCCTCTATAAGGATCAGGGCTTTCAATTCAGAATTGCAGGAGCAGTTCTGGAGCGCGATAGTCCGGATATCTTCAGTATGGGGGTCACCGGCTGGATAAATCTCATCGATCACCGCATAGGTTTTCGAGCACCAGCGGACAAAATCGTAATATTCAGGACCATGCGGATTTTTTTTAATGGACTGGAAATCATCTATCCGCTCATTTAAGAGGGCAATGGCTTTATCCGGGAGAATCTTCAGATCGGGCATGCGTTGTACCGGATAATGATGCAGAGCCAAAAGAAAAAGATTTTTTATTGATCTTCCTTACTGATTTGGCCTGTTAAAAAACTTCCCGCACAGAGAGACGCTGCAGAGCGAAAGGGAATGTTGATGCCATGATCGGACAAAGGAGGTATGTTGACCATGGACCCCATCCTTCTCGCGATCGTGATCCTGAATATCTGTTTTGGGATCAGCATCGTCTTCTTCGAACGCAAGACCCCGGAGATTGCGCTTGCCTGGCTCACGCTGCTCGTCTTCATACCGGTCCTCGGGTTTCTCTTCTACCTCGCATTCGGACAGAACTTTTACCGGGCCCGGCTCTTCCGGATCAAGGCAGATGATGATCGGAAGTTCCAGGAGCTGGTTGCAGAGCAGCTCAGCGAGCTTGCCCGGCTCGAAAAAGTGAGCGATAGCGAGGAGAAGAACAAGTTTTTGCGGGTCATCCGCATGCTGCTTGTCAGCAACTATGCGCTTGTCTCGGACAACAATACTATAGAGATCTATACCAACGGGCACGACAAGTTCAAAGCCCTCTTTGCCGCCGTGGAACAGGCAAAGGACTTCGTCCACGTCGAGTACTATTACATCACGCCCGACCGGCTGGGAACGGAATTTGCTGAGCTCCTCACGAAAAAGGCCAAAGAGGGCGTGGAGGTCAAGGTCCTTGTCGACGGCCTCCCCTTCACGGTCGTATCCCGCTCGTTCTGGCAGCCCCTCATTGATGCCGGGGGAAAGAAGGCAGTCTTCTTCCCGGGAGTTTTACGGTATATCAATTTCCGGTTCAACAACCGCAACCACCGGAAGATCGTGGTGATCGATGGCAAGACCGCGTTCTGCGGGGGGTTCAACGTGGGCGACGAGTACGTGGGGAGGAGAGAACTGGGGTTCTGGCGGGACACCCATATCAAGATCGAGGGGGATGCAGCCCACCTGCTGGAACTGCGTTTTTTAATGGACTGGAATTTTGCATCAGACGATCCTGTGGAACTGCTGCCCAGGTATTTCCCCCAGACCGGCGGCACGGGTTCTGCCGCAGTCCAGATCGTCTCAAGCGGCCCGGATCACCAGCACAACCAGATCAAGCTCGCGTACCTCCAGCTGATCAATACCGCTTCCGAATCGGTCTATATCCAGACCCCGTATTTTGTCCCGGACGCAAGCCTGATCGATGCTCTTCGCCTGGCTGCCCAGTCAGGCATCGATGTGAAGATCATGATCCCCTGCAAGCCAGACCACATGTTCGTCTATTCCGTGAACCACGCGTTCATCCGCGATCTTCTCGATGCCGGGGTGAAAGCCTACACGTACGATGACGGGTTCATCCACGCAAAGACGCTTGTCGTTGACGGTCTTGTCGCATCGGTCGGGAGCGCCAACTGGGATGTCCGCAGTTTCAAGCTCAACTTCGAGACAAACGCCCTGATCTACAACCCGGAGTATGCCAAAAAACTCCGCGAGATCTTTTTAGAAGACCTGAAACACTCGACCGAGATAACCATGGAATCGCTCAAAAAACGGCCCCTCCTCGAAAAAGTCTGGGAGCCGGTTGCACGACTCTTCTCGCCGGTGCTGTGATGGATTTCTCCAGGCATGAAATACCCGGGACGGGATTATGACCGTCCCTAAAAAAAACCCGGATGTCAGGTTCGCGAGGCCGTACATGGTACGGATCCAAGCTGAGGGATTTTTTGCAGCAGACATGCACTTCCACACAACGCATACCGACGGGTCAGTGAGTATCCCCTCCCTGGTCCGGCGGATCCGGAAGAACGGGGCCGGCTGCGCGGTAACCGACCACAACGAGGTATCCGGGGCGCTTGCAGCGTGCCGGGAGGGGGCCGGGGAGCTCATCATCCCGGGAATCGAGATCAGCTCGTCTGACGGCCCGCATATCCTTGTGTACTTTTATTCCCCGGGGGACCTGGAGGACTTTTTTGTCCGGCACATCAGGGAACACCGGAGGGAAAGCCCGTGGATGCTCACCACCTTGACAAGCAGCGAAGTGCTAAAAGCAGCGGAAGGATATGCCTGCCTCAAAGGCCCGGCCCATCCCTATGGCTATCTCCTCTTCAACTCGGGGCTCGCGAAATGTATTGAGAAAGGGTACATTGACGAATCGCTGTACGGGAAGTGCGACCTGATCGAGGGGATCTGCGCAAATATGGCCCGGGGGGAGAACCTCAGGGCGGTTTCGCTCGCAGCCCGGCTGGGGCTTCCCGTTACCGGGGGGTCCGACGGCCATGTCATCTTCGACCTGGCAAGTTCAGTCACCTGCACCACATCGTCAGATCCCGCGGAATTTCTCGATGAGCTCAAGGGGGGCAGGGCAAAAGTGATCGGGCGCGAGAACCATCTCGGGTCAAAGATGCTCACGGCAGCCGTTATCACAACCAGGTTCATGCCTTGGCTTTTGCCCTCCGCAAAGATCCATTGCGAGAGGCTGGGTGGACGCATGAGCCGTTTCCTGTCAGGCCGGCGGGAAAAAGAGAACAGTAGGTGCAGGGAAAGGGATGAATGAAGACCTCCTCCAAAAAGCTCGGGTATGGCAGACCCGGGCTTCGAAGAGATCTTCTTTTAGGAAACCTATAGGGGAGATCCGTGTCCTGTATCACAACGATGCATCAATATCGCCGAACAGCTGTTTGATATCAAGCCAGATGATCAGATCGTTCATATCCTTGTCCTTCACCCTGACTTTGTGCTTGATGATCCCCATGATGCACGTCGATTCCTTGCTGATGGATGCTGATGAATAATCCACCTGCCTGCCTTCGAATGTTGACACGGAGATTACATCATCGACCAGGATACGGATCTTTGATTTGGCAATCTTGTCATCAAGGACAATAATCCGGGAGGATTCAAGGGACGTGGCACTCTTTTCGGTGATGTTCAGCCGGTGTTTGAGATCGATGATCATCGTGATCTCCCCGCGGAGATAGATGATACCGCGTACGTATGCCGGCACATTGGGAAGTTTGGTGATCGTGGTATGCTCCACCACTTCCTTCACATCAAAGAGATCGATGGCGAAATGTTCGCTGCCCAGTACGAACTCACCAATTTGTATTGACGTCGCCGTTCTTCTCTGCAGTCCCGGGGATTGCCACCGGACTACCTGAATGGGGGGATACATACTCCGCAGTCATGAGCCACCCCTATAGGGTAAATTTCACCATCTCTTTACTCACCGTTTCAGAAATTCTGCTTACATTCTCCGCAAGTCCTGTATCTGCCTGAGTTGCTGTTCGCTTGAGTTCTTTAACCTCATTGTTGAGGACAGCAATAGCTTTGCCAATCTCTTCCCTGATATGGTTCAGTGACTGCCTGAACCGGATAAAGTCACCCTCGACCTTTATCTTTTCATCAAATCGTGATGAAAAGCGCAGACGCGGCAACGATGATGATGCGGAATAAAAACGAGATGAATTGATCCAAACATTTAATGGAAGGGGTATGGATCTATTCCTATAATCCTGAAACATGATCCGGTGTACGAGGGATAAAAATGATATCCGTACTGTATATAGATGATGAGCCCGATCTTCTGGATGTTGCCAAATCATTCCTAGAACAGAAGGAGGATATTCATGTTGATATCGATACGTCCGGGATTCATGCGCTTGAGGTACTGAAGACCTCTACCTATGATGTCATTCTCTCGGATTATATGATGCCGGAGATGGACGGGATCTCCCTCCTTAAAAAAATCCGTGAGATGTACCCCACCCTCCCATTCATTATTTTTACCGGCAGGGGGCGCGAGGAGATCGTAATAGCAGCGCTTAATAACGGGGCGAATTTCTACCTGCAGAAAGGTGGAGAACCCGCATCGCAGTATGCTGAACTGGAGCATAAAATACGACTGGCTACAGACCACCGCAGGGCAAATGACCGGATCATTATCTTAAACCGCCTTTATGCGGTGCTCAGCCAGGTCAATCTCGCCATTGTCCGTACCCGCCCGCAGGATGCACTTCTGCGGGAAGTATGCCGGATCGCCGTGGAACAGGGAAAATTCCATCTTGCATGGGTAGGGATGATCGATAAGACGCACATGATCATGAATTCTGTAGCTTTCGAGGGCCCGGATAAAAAATTCTCCCGGCAGATCGCGTTCTTCCCCAAAACGGGTGTCCAACCGGATTACCCGGGTATCCAGACTCTCCTGGATAAGAACCATTTCATCTGCAATAATATCCGAAATTCCCCATTAAGCCTGGAACGTAAGGAGGAAGCCCAGCGGTACGGTTCCAACGCATTCGGGGCATTTCCCCTCACGTTCCATAATAACGTCATCGGGGCGCTTTTCGTATATGCACCGGATTCACTCCTTTTTGGCCAGGAAGAGATCCAGTTGCTGGAGGAAGTAGCATCGGATATCTCCTTTGCCCTTGAGACACTCGATGAAGAGGCCCACCGGAAGCTGGCGGAAAATGCACTGCGGGATTCTGAACAGCGTTACCGGAGTTTCATCAATTCCATGACCGACATGGCGTTTCTCAAAGACGGACAGGGTCGGTACGTTGTTGTCAATTCCGCCCTTGAGAAATTTTTCGGGACCGGTCAGGGCAGTATCATAGGTAAGACCGATTTTGATCTGATGCCCACCGCTCTCGCAGAACAATGTCAGGATTCGGATAAGACCACATTAACCACAGGAAATGTCTCGGTTTTTACGGAAATCAACGAAAACAGGACCTATGAATCGCATAAATTCCCCGTCAGATTACATGATGGGACGGTTTTTGTCGGAGGATATATCCGTGATATCACGGAACAGAGACGGTCAGAACAGGCCCTGCGGGATTCAGAGCTGAGATACCGTATTGTTGCCAATAATACTTATGACTGGGAACTCTGGTGGGACCCGGATCAAAACTATCTCTATGTCTCTCCCTCAGTAAAACGGGTAACCGGGCATTCTCCGGAGGAATTCATCAGGGATCCGGATCTGTTGTGGCGTATCGTTCACCCGGACGATCGTCACCGGTTCCAGGAGCACCAGCAGGGGGTCGTCAGGACAAAGGACCCTGGTCAGGTGGAATTCAGGATTATCCTCCCGGATGGGACACTACGCTGGATTGACCATGCATGCGAACCGGTATATAATGACGAGGGCAGGTACCTGGGTCACCGTGCATGCAACCGCGATATCACCGATCGTAAGGATCTCGAAAGGAAGCTGTTCAGGCTCAACCAGATCCAGACAAGTATTATCCAGAATGCCCATATCTGGCTGATGATTCTCGATGAAAAAGGAAATGCGAAGACATGGAACACTGCCGCTGAAAAGATCAGCGGATTTACCCCGGAGGAGGCGGTCGGGAATCCGGATTTGTGGAAACATCTCTATCCGGAAAAAGGTTATCGGTCCTTTGTTACCACGCGAATCCGGGAGATAATTGAGCGGAATGAATATTTTGAGAATCTCGAAACCATGATCCGGATAAAATCCGGTGAATTGAAGTATATGCTCTGGAATACCCAAAAACTTCTCGAGCCTGCAGAAAACCAGGTGAGTTATATCTCGGTTGGCAGGGACATAACAAGTTATAAAATCGCACAGGAAACGATCGAATCGTTTGCCACGTACATGAACAACAACCCTGATCCGGTTCTGCAGATTAATAAAGAGGGTGTGCTGATAGAGGCGAATGAAGCCAGCGCCCCTGTTATTGCTACATGGAATTGCAAGGTTGGGGGTAAGGTTCCGGATCCGGTAATCATGGTAATCCGGGCCGTGTTTGATACCCTGTCACCGAAAACGTTCACGACAGGTTCAGGGGAAACAGAATATACGTTTGACCTGTTCCCGAACCGCGAAGGAACGGTGGTGAATGTATACGGAAGACGGGGGCAAGGGATTGGTTTGCTGTGATGTAATTGGGAGTCTGGATTGCAGCTGAATTCAGTCTAAGGAAATTTCCTGATACCTTCCGGAAATGAGAACACCTGGATCTCTGCGGGTGGTGAGGAAATGTCCCGTTGATTAACCGGTGTCCGGCCATAAGCCCGTAGTTCCCGGTGCCGGGTGATACTCCGGGGGTCATTTTCATGACGAAGAATGCAATCCGGCACAGCAAAGATCACTGCGATCCGGCTCTGAGCGGGAATAAGGTTTACGAACCCCCATAGAATCATACCAACTTGTCTGTTATTCAGATCCGATCCGGTATAAGGTTCATTCCTTCCCGGACCGGCTGTATACATTGCAGATTACCTGCCGGGTATTTTCACCAGTCTCAAATCAATGCCTGCGTTGATCGGTGAGCTGCAAATCTCTAAATATTCCTTTGATACATATCCACATGCCCTGCCCGGATATGACCGTTCAAACCCGCATAAAATTACCGGAGAACTCCCACACGATACCCATATATCCGTCATGCCAGGGTTGTTCCGGCAAGGGATTGTGACATAGTATGGTTTTAAAAAGGAAAACGAAGTCAAAGATGCCAGTCCACGATGCGGGCGGGCATGCCGGTGCGGATACAACCGTACCATCAGGTCTTCCTGCGGAAAAATCTGTTGAACAACTGATTCGGGAACTCGGAGATCCTGACGAAATTGTCCGTTCTACCGCAGCCGGGGCACTTGGACACCGGAAAGCGGATAAGGCTGTTGAACCGCTTATCATGGCCCTGAAAGACAAACATGTCTATGTCAGGCACGGGGCTGCTTGGGCTCTCGGTGAGATAAAATCAGTCAGGGCAATCGACGCACTCAGGTTGGCGTTGAATGATGAAGATGAAATAACACGGGGGAAAGCTGCCGAGGCACTGGGAAAAATCCAGGGGAACTGACACGGGCACTTAACGATTCTGTCAGGCCGACAGTCAATGAATACTCCTGTTCAGAATAACTGATGACAGAATCAGCAGATGGCGAAACAAAACCCGTACTGGCCGCAACTACGTACCGTGATGTAACAGAAGGCTGTTTCGGATAATCAAACCCTGAACTCCACTACCTGCGACAAGATACCATGTCCACTGTTTCCAGTAAATTTGAAAATATGTCTGAAAACCAGTGGCGGATCGCCATTCTCATCCCGAGTGGCCTTATCTTGGCTTTTTCCCTCTATTGCCTCCTTATTGGGGTAACAACAGTTTTTCCGAATTTATATTATTTCCCGGTCATTCTCCTTGCATATCGCTATCATACGAAAGGGGTTTTGTATTCTGCTGTTCTGGGCCTGGGATACCTTTTCATGACATTCTCCTTCCAGTATTCAGACATTCTTGAGATCATCGGTGCATTATTACGGGTTGCATCCTTTGTCGCAGTTGCAGTCGTCATCGCGTACCTGTCAGTCATCCTTGAAAAGAAACAGCAGGCCTATCGGAGCGTCAGCAAGTTCAACGAGGGGATCGTCTCGAATGCAAATGTCTGGCTGGCCGTTCTCGATGCCGGGGGAAATATCCTTGTCTGGAATAAGGCGGCAGAAGAGATCAGCGGTTATTCCCGTGATGAGGTAGTCGGGAAAAATACCATCTGGAAATTGATCTATCCTGACACGACCTACCGCAAAGAGATCGCCGGGACCATTGCACACGTCACCCGTGAGAAGAGATTTTTTGAAAATTTTGTCTCGGTAATCCGGACAAAAAACGGCGGGAAGAAGACAATATTATGGAACACCCGTGCCATCCCTGACGAGAAGGGATCTTTAAGATGGTACGTGGCGATTGGGATCGACATTACCGAGCGGAAAGCAGCCGAAGAAGAGTTGCGGGGTGCATACGAACAGCTCACGGCGCAGGAGGAAGAACTGCGTCACCAGTATGGTGAACTGGAAAAAGGCCAGCATGCCCTTGCTGAAAGCGAGGCGGAGTACCGTGATATCCTGCGGACGGCAATGGACGGGTTCTGTATCGTTGACAAAACCGGCGCTTTCCTAGATATGAATGATGCGTTCTGCAAAATGCTCGGTTATTCCCGGGAGGAGATGCTCTCTCTCTCGCTTCGCTCAATAGAAGATGTAGAATCGCCGGAGGATATCGCCTACCATACAAAGGAGATCATCCGGAAGGGTGAAGACCGGTTTGAGACCAGGTACCGGTGCAAGGACGGCAGGATCATGGATGCAGAGGTCAGTGTCGTCTTTTCCGGATCCCAGAGCGGGCATTTTATCGCATTCCACCGGGATATTACCGAGCGTAAAAAGATCGAGGATTATATCACAAAACTCAGTGCACTGAAAGTGCAGCTTCTCGACCACCGTAGTCTGGACAGTAAGCTCAGACTCATTACGGACTGTGTGGTCACGATTTTCGGTGCGGACTTTGCCCGGATATGGATAATAAAAGAAGGAGATCTCTGCGAAAAAGGGTGTATACATGCCGGTGTTACCGAAGGTCCGCATGTCTGCCGCAGCCGGACCTCCTGCCTTCACCTTATAGCCAGTTCGGGACGCTACACCCACATTGATGGAGATCACCGCCGTGTCCCTCTCGGGAGTTACAAGATAGGGCGTGTTGCAACCGGGGATGATCCGGGATTCATTACGAATGACGTGGTAAATGATGCACGCATTCATGATCCTGCATGGGCCAGGTCTCTCGGCCTGGTTGCATTTGCCGGTTTCAAGCTCATGTCTGCAGAGAACAGGCCAATCGGGGTTATTGCTCTTTTCAGGAAACGGGCCATTGGTACCCATGAAAAAAAACTCATAGAGGATCTTGCCAACACTACCGCCCAGGTCATCCAGACGGGAAGAATAGAAGATGCCCTCAGGGAGAATGAAGAGCGCTACCGGACCCTCTTTGAGGGGGCAGCAGAAGGGATCCTCGTCGCCGATGCCATGACCGCGAAATTCCTGTATGCGAACTCTGCCATCTGCAGGATGCTTGGTTATTCTGAAAGTGAACTCACCTCCATGAGTCTCGCACAACTCCATCCCGACGGGGATCTGGATTATGTCACCAAAGAATTCAAAGCTCTCGCAATCGGTATAAAGACATCGTCAACGGGCATTCCCTGTATGCGAAAAGACAAAACAATCGTCTATATGGATATCCTGACATCCAGGTTATCCATTGACGGGAAGAGATGCATTGTCGGTTTTTTCACTGATATTACCGAACGCCGGCGGGCTGAGGTTGCCCTGGACCAGACGACAAAGAAACTCAGCATGTTAAATTCCATTACCTTTGCCGATATCCAGAACGAGATATTTTCCCTGCGCGGGTATCTGGAACTTGGAAAAACAGTTCCTATGGATGAAAAACTGCGCGGGTATCTGGACAAACAGATCAGGATTGTCAATACTATTTCAGAATCGCTGAAATTTGCGAATAGTTATCAGGGCCTGGGATCAAAGCCCCCCGCATGGCAGAATGTCATGCAGTCCTTCCTTATGGGTATCTCTCATGTAGATGTTTCCAGCTTATCCCGGAGACTCGATGTAGAAGGGCTGGAGATCTATGCCGACCTGCTCCTTGAGAATGTCTTTTTTACCCTCGTGGAAAACGTTGTCATTCATGGTACTACCGCTACCGAGATCCGGCTTTTTTATCAAAAACATGCAGACGGACTCACGCTGGTCTTTGAGAACGATGGCGTGGGAATTTCACAAGACATGAAAGAAAAAATTTTTGAGAGGCGATTTGAAGAGAAGAAAGGCCTTGGTCTTTTCCTTGCACGTGAAATTCTCGGCATTACCGGCATGACAATCAAAGAGACCGGTGAATCAGGGAAAGGCGCCCGCTTCGAGATCATCGTGCCGGAAGGAGCATACCGGTTTGCCGACAAGCCGTAAATCCGCATTCAAAAAGGACCGGGGTTTGCTGCCACCAGCCCTGACCTGCTACATATCCCTGAATGAATCCCCACAACCTGCTCTGCCATCACCGGATCGGCAACCCGGGCCGGATTATCTCTTCGCGGGTGCCGGATCAGATGCGCTGGAGCGTTGCCCGGAGCCTTCCCGTATCCCCGGCCGGCACCCAGACATCCTGCGAGAATGGCCGGTACCCGCCAAGGACAACAGTCACCGTGTGGTACTGGTCCCCGTCAAGGTTCTGCACCTGCCGGCTCAGCTCCCCGCTCGCATCCAGGGGATAGGTCTCGCACTGGCTGCCGTCGATGCAGACGATGCCGCCGTACGGGATGATCGAGATATCAAGGGTGCCAGAAGCCGGGGTATCGGGCTGGAGCTCAGGGTGCGCCTCGGCAATGATGTGCGGGTTCACGTACAGGTTAGTTGTGTACGGCAGATACCCCGCCTTGGTTACGATGATCTGGTAATTCACATTCGCTGGGATATCATTCAGCGTGTAGGAACCGGTTGATTGAGACCAGCCGCCGTACGGCATATTGCCGTTCGTTGGGTTGACTTCTATGTACGCATTGCCGGGGTTTGTCCAGAGCTGGATGCCCCCGGTAGCGCTGTAGGAATTCGAGGGAGGCTGCGGGATATTGCCCACCAGGTTCATGGCAGATACCCCGTACATCCCGGCAAAGATTCCCGCGGCAATGGTCAGGCAGGCAACGAAGCGTACCAGCCGGACAACGGGTATTTTTTCACAATTCACTAAAGTCATTCTCATACCAACCCGTGAGGGATTCCTCGATACTCTTGGTTGGGGTGAATGGGTATAAAAAGGCTGGGAAGGGAAAATGACCTGCAGGGATCTGGTCCCGCCCGGTTTTTCAGGGGAGAAGGGAAAATGTCACCGTTCTATTTCCTGCCCGGCTTCTCCTGTGGATCACCTGCGTGGTTTTCCGTGGGTTTTCTTGGCCCCGAATACGCCGAATTTCCCGATGGGCTTGCTCCCCGGTCGGGCTTCCGCTTTTGCAATGGTACCAGATCTCTTTCCCGTGTCTTTTGCCGGCTCCATTTGCGATCGATCTCTCCGGGACGGCCGGTTACCCTCAGTCTTTCCCATAGTCCGGGGCCTTTGGGATCTCCCCGGCGAACGTTCCGGCCTCTGTTCCTGACGATCTCCCTCCCGTTGTCCGGCCGGACGTTGTGGAAAACGTTCTGACGGGTTATCTTCAACTCTTCCCGAAGAACGTCCGCTCTTTCCTTCCGGGCGGGAAGATCCGGATCGCCGGGGGGAACGTTCCGCGCGGCGCTCCGACCGGCCACCTTCCACTCTTCCGGACGAACCTTCACTCTTCCTTTCAGGCCGGGCACCTTCGGATCTCCGGGGGGATCGTTCCGGGTGACTCTCGGAACGGTCTCCCTCTCGCCTTCCGGCCGGACGTTTATCCTTCCGTTCCGGCCGAGGGCCTTCGGATCTTCGAGAGGAACGCTCCGGACGACTCTCGGAACGGTCTCCCTCTCGCCTTCCGGCCGAACGTTCGCTCTTCCGTTCCGGCCGAGGGCCTTCAGATCTTCGAGAGGAGCGCTCCGGACGACTCTCGGAACGGTCCCCTTCCCGCCTTCCGGCCGAACGTTCACTTTTCCGTTCCGGCCGAGGGCCTTCAGATCTTCGAGAGGAGCGCTCCGGACGACCCTCTGAACGGCCTCCTTCACGCCTTCCGGCCGGACGTTCACTTTTCCGTTCCGGGCGGGGACCTTCGGATCGCCGTGGTGCCCGATCAGGAATATTCTTTGGGCGTTGTCCCCCTTTACGCGCTGACGGGGGTTTACTATGATGTTGCCTGGACCCGGTTGCCATATTGTTATCCTCCAGATGATGGTTGATTGTTACTCACGTCTTGTTCTCCAAAAACGTTCTGGTCGTGTATACATTGAATTCAGCTTTGAAATAACAGGCACCTGCTTAAACAACCAAATGCACTGCTCTCCGGAACGGATCTCATGTACCTGCACGGTACAAAAAGAAGAAGCGATCCTGCGGCAGGGAATTCACGTAAAAACCTAAAATAGGGAAAAGCGTATAGCTGGTAAGGATTATTCTCCTTTTTTAAAAAGGAGCGGAGAATGTGAATGAGCAACGATTCGTATCTCGATCAACAACCACTTGGACCGGTCACTTTTGCGGAAAACCCCGAACCCCGCTGCCCCTGCCTCTTGCTGCTGGACACTTCCGGGTCCATGGCAGGACAGCCGATTGCCGAGCTCAATGCCGGGCTCAGGGCATTCTACGAAGAGCTGCAGGGAGATTCCCTTGCCTCAAAACGGGTTGAGGTGGCGCTCATCTCCTTTGGCCCGGTCAGGGTCATCAGCAATTTCAATACCGTTGATTATTTCCTGGACCCGACACTGACCGCCGAGGGCGACACCCCCCTTGGCGAAGCGATCCGGCAGGGAATCGATCTTGTGAGGAAGCGTAAGGATGAGTACCGCGCAAACGGCATCTCCTTCTACCGGCCATGGATCTTCTTAATCACGGACGGGTCTCCCACGGACGCATGGCAGCATGCGGCAGCCGCTATCCGCGAAGGGGAGAGCTCGAAATCCTTTGCATTTTTTGTTGTCGGGGTCCAGAACGCGGACATGAAGACGCTCCGCCAGTTATCCGTGCGCGAGCCCTTAAAACTCCAGGGGCTCAAGTTCCGGGAATTTTTCCAGTGGCTCTCCAATTCCATGAAGTCCGCCTCCCGGAGCAATCCCGGGGACAAGATCCTGCTCGCTCCACCTTCCGGCTGGAGTGAGATATGACATGGACGCACCTTGCAGCATCTGTCACGGGAACCTCGCACCAGAACCGCAATGAGATCGGCCAGGATTATTGCCGGGCAACGGTAGTCCAGATGGGCGAGTGCGAATATTTTATCGGGCTTGCTTCCGACGGCGCCGGAAGTACAACCGAAGGGGGCGTGGGGGCGCAGATCGCCTGCGACACCATCCTTTCGTGCATCACGGACTCGATCCGCGCAAGCGGGGATCTCGCCCGGGTGCCTGCCGGCGATGCGGAACAGTGGGTCACGGCAGCCCGCGGGGAGATTGCAGCGCAGGCACATACGAGTGTAAAACCTCTCCGGGAGTATGCCTGCACGCTTGTCGGGTGCGTGATCTCGGGCAACCATGCCTGGTATTTCCAGATCGGGGACGGGGGGATCGTGATCCATGAAGAGTCCGGCTACAAAGTTATCTTCTGGCCGGATCAGGGGGAGTATGCCAATACCACGTACTTTGTCACGGACGATCTGTACCTCTCGCACCTCTGCCAGCTCCGCTCGGACACCCCTCCCGATGAGATCGCCCTCTTCACCGATGGCCTCCAGAACATGGTCCTCTCATTCTCCCAAAAAACCCCCCATGCCGGTTTCTTTGGGCCGCTCTTTGAGACCGTACGGAAGTGCAGCGGGGGAGAGACCATTCTGCTGGAACAACTGCGGACGTTTCTGAAAAGCCGCGAGATCAATGAACGCAGCGATGATGACAAGACCCTGATTCTTGCCGTGCGATAACCGGTTTTTTCTATGGACGGACCACCCAGCACACGGTACTTTGACAGCAGGGGACGGGAGATCCCGCTCGGAAAGAAGCTTGGCAGCGGAGGCGAGGGAAATGTCTTTGAGATCGTATCCCCGGGCCAGAAGTACGTTGCCAAGATCTACCACAAACCGGTGGATGAGTCAAAGCTCGAGAAACTCCGGGTCATGGTCCGGGGGTGCAACGACACCTTAAAGGAGATCTCGGCCTGGCCAATTGACCTGATCCACCGGGGATCCGGCGGGCCGGTCTGCGGGTTTGTCATGCCCCGGGTCCACGAGTGCGAGCCGGTCCACAAGGTGTACGGCCCTACCCACCGCAAGCAGACGTTCCCCGAGGCTGACTGGAAGTTCCTTGTCCGGACCGCAAAGAACCTGGCAGCCGCGTTCGATGCCATCCATTTCTACGGGTACGTGATCGGCGATGTCAATGAGGGAAATATTCTCGTGGACCGGCATGCCTGTGTCACGCTCATCGACTGCGACTCGTTCCAGGTGAAAACAACCGGGGACGTGTACTGCTGCGAGGTCTGCGTTGCCCAGTTCACTCCCCCGGAGATCCTCAATGGCAAGGATTTCCAGATCCAGCGGTCCCCAGGCCATGACAATTTCGGCCTCGCCGTCCTGATCTTCCAGCTCCTCTTCATGGGCCGGCACCCGTATTCCGGGGTGTACTCGGGCCGGGAGGACATGCCCATTGAAAAAGCAATAGCGGAATACCGGTTTGCGTTTGGCAAAAATGCCAATGCAAAATCGATAGCCCCGCCACCGAATGCCGTGGGACTTGCAATTGTCCCGGGAGATCTTGCCGAGCTCTTTGAAGGGGCATTTACCGAACAGGGCACCACGCTGGGACGGCCGACTGCCAACAAGTGGTGGAACGTGCTCCATGCACTCGAGAAGCATCTCAAAACCTGCACCGCGGATTCTTCCCATAAATATTATGCAGGGCTCAAAACCTGTCCCTGGTGCAGGCTCGAGTACCAGTCGGGGGTCTTCCTCTTTTTGAGCCAGGACGCGGTCTCGAAATTCGATATGCCCGCAGAATGGCAGAAGATCGCTCTTATCAAACCCCCCGGGCCGGCACCGGTCATCCAGCCTGGCAACTACCCGGCACAACCTGCGTCTCTCCCTCCTAGTCTTGCAAACGCCCTTGCATTTACCCGGTTCCGGCAGATCGCGGGAGGGGTACTGATGATCGGGTGTATCGTGAGCGTGCTTTTGGGTCTTGTTGAGGATTACTGGGGAGTCTCCCTCATCCTCGTCATCGCTGCAGTCATCTTCCTGGTGCCGGGAAAGGAAGCGGGTGAGAAGACAAAGAGAAAGACCGCATATGAGAATGCCCGCTACAACTGGACTCTCGTGGACCGGAAATGGAAGAAGGATGCCGGCGATGAGGAGTTCAATGCACAGCTGAACCGGCTCAAGACGGTGCGCAGGAACTATGAAGCTATAGAGCGGCAGTACAAGACCGCCCTTGCATCCCTCCAGCATACTGCCCGCGAGCGGCAGCTTGTCGGGTTCCTTGAGAAGTGTTTCATTGACAGCTACAATTTTCTCCGGATCGGGGCCGACCGGAAAGCAATACTCAGGTCGTTTGGGATCGAGACTGCGGCCGATATCACGCGGGCATCCCTCATGCGGATTACCCAGCTTGAAGAGATCCATAAAGAAGAACTGCTCACCTGGCGGCACCAGATGGAGAACAAATTCCGGTTCGATCCCTCGGGAGAGATCGCCAAAACCGATATCCAGCCCCTGATCCATACGTTCCAGCCCAGGCTCAAGCCCCTTGAACGGGAGCTGCGCCTTGGCCCGGAGGCGTTATACAGGCTGCAGCAGACGGTGCTGAAAAACCGTGCCCGGTACCAGCCGATCACCGAGAAGAGCGCAAAAGATCTTGCGCAGGCTCATGCCGATTATGACATTTTTTCGTTCCCGGGTAAATTCCCATGAGGGCTGATCGCCGGATAATTTTTTTTGCGGATTCTGAGGCCCGGGTCTTATCCGGAAAATGACAATCTGTTGCATCAGAGAGACCGAGAATGTTCTTTTTTTATTCATCATCCGGCAACTTCACCGAAGGATCATCCTTTTTTTGCAATAACCGTGATAACCCCGTCACCGGATTCAAAAAAACCGGTTGCGAATCCCGCACCCTCCAGCATCTCCAGAAGAGCTCCGGGTGCAATCCGGATCTTGGTATAGGAACTGCCCGTCCGCTCCCATCTCCCCGGTAATCGCGAGAAGAGAATATCGGTTACGCTGACAGTGTCTTTCCGGTATTCCAGCCGGCAGAGGAAGATCCGGTCCGCATCACGGCGAACCGGGATCACCCGGACAGACCCGGCCGGGTCAGGTGAATAATCACGGAGCGAGAGAACAAGGCTTCCCCCCGGAACCAGTTCCGCATGGCACTGCCGGATCAGCCTGAGTACCGCCACCGTGTCCGGCAGGTGGGTAAGCGTGTCTCCCATGCAGACAACCAGTTCCGGGCTGCGGGAGGACCATGCCGGAAAATCAAGGATATCCGCAGGGATTATCTCAACGGGCATACTCCCGGCCCGTTCCCGGAGATCTTCAAGGAGCGGACGGCAGGAATCAATGGCTGCCACGGAGAAACCTGACTCTGCGAGCGGGATGGACTGGAAGCCGCAGCCGGCACCGAGATCGATCGCCATACGGGTGCCCTGCGGGACCAGATCATGACCGGCAAAAAAATTCCGGTTCTCCTGCAGGTTTGCATCCGAACCTCCGGCCATCCAGAGGTAAAGTCCCGCAAGAAACCGGTCATAATGGGATCGCGTCTCTGTCAGATTATCCTGCACCATGTCACCCTGAAATGAATGTACGTATTTTACGTGCAATAACCAAGAAACCAGCACCCTGGCATCCCTCTGGGGAAGAGAGGGAGTCACTCTCCCAGGGGAAATGAGAGGGAAAATCTGGGCAGCTCATGCATTTTTCAAAAAACTGCTCTGAAGAAAAAATTGCTCCATAGAAACACACATGAACAGGGTTCACATCCGTATTCTACAGAGCACAAAAACAAAAGAGACATCCCGAAAAAAAGCATAACCAGGAATGGAACATGCCTAAACGCATTGGATTTTTTTATTTTATCATTACCCTCGCCCTGATTCTTGTGGCAGGATGTGCAGGTCAGGCACCTCCGGCTCCATCCTCCCCGGCACCCGCTGGCACCTCAGCACACCCCACCATGGGGGTTCTCACCACAACCCCGACAATGGTTCCGGCAACCGTCACGACGACCCCGCGTATTACAACCACCCAGCCAGCCATGACCGTAACAATACCTGCCTCAATTTCTGAAGCTGCTCTCAAAGCCCGTATCCAGGATGCAAAGAACAAGCTGGACATGCTCAAGAACAGTGACATGGCAGACACGATCCTGAAAAAAGCGAGATCTCCTGGCGAATGCGAGGTCAAGATATCAAAAGAACTCGGATATCTCATCGATTCCGATACGGGCGAGATGTCATTTATCAAGGGTGATTACGGGAGCATTTCTCTGGATCGCTTCCGGCAGAACATGACAAAAGGCCATACCTATGTCATCCTCCACAGCCATGCCAAGGACTGGATTTATTGCCAGGACACCGGTACTATCGGACTCAACACATTCTCCCTCTCCGATCTTTCAGCGCCATCAAACCTTACCAGGCAGGGATTTCACGTGCAGAAACTGGTTGCCGTGAGCGACAAGATGTATGAAGTGTATCCAAAGATTCCTGACAACTGGAAAACAAAAGAAGAGGTATACAATACCTTTGACCGGATCGAGCAGCGCCTGGAATCGAAATTCCATTATGATTATTATAATTCGCAAGGGAGAAAGACGACCTGGTACGATGTGGATATGATCATGCCCCTGCTCACCAAGGAGCTCGGCTATACCTATATTGCAGATAATACCATAATCCCGTAAAATTTTACCCGAGGAAGAGGGCTGCGCGTTTCACAAAGGGAGAATGACAGGAAACCCCGGACCCGCCGGTTTTTTGCCTGCTATACTTATTTGACATGCGGCAACCAAGAAACTACCACAATGGCATTCGAGCCCGAGTTCCGGTACAAGCAGTGCCTCATCATCAGGAATGACGTGAAGATGAGCTGCGGCAAACGGTGTGCACAGGCAGCACACGCCTCCATCGGCGCCTACAATGGCGCAGACAAATCCTTAATAAAAGCCTGGCTCTCCGAAGGGCAGAAGAAAGTGGTCCTCAAGGCAAACGATGAGCGGACCCTCTTCGAGATCAAGGTTATTGCAGAACGGGCAGGCATCTCCACTTCCTTAATCCAGGATGCCGGTATGACCGAGATACCTCCAGGCACCATAACCGCCCTTGGCATCGGCCCGGCAAAATCCGAGGAACTCGACAAGATCACCGGGTCCCTCACGCTCCTATGATGCAGAGCACGTATCCCCTGGAACGCGATCTGGGCATGCGCTATTATGCGAGCGATGCCGCAGGGATCGGCGGGAAACTGCGATCGGTTGCAGAGGATTTCATCGTCGAGGAGATCCCGCCCGAACCAAAAAGCGGAACAACGGGACCGTACCTGATCTGCAACCTCAAAAAGACCAACTGGGAACTCCAGCACGCGGTAAAAGAGATTGCAAAACGGCTTGCCATCAGCCACCGCAGGATCGGCTGGGCCGGCACCAAGGACCGGAACGCGGTCACCACCCAGAGGATCTCCATCTACGATGTGACCGCTGAACAGGTTGCCGCCGTCCGGCTCAAAGACCTCGTACTTGAGCCCATAGGGAGTTCAAACGAGAGCCTGCTGCTTGGTGACCTTAAGGGCAACCGGTTCAATATCCTGATCCGCGATACAGAGTCACCAGACCTTGCCGGCCAGGTGGAGAGTATCACGAGGACGGCAAGCACCGCAATCCCGAACTACTTCGGTCTCCAGCGCTTTGGGGCGCTCCGGCCGGTCACGCACCGGGTCGGGGAATGGATCCTCCGCGGGGATTACGAGCAGGCGGTCCTGACCTACGTCAGCATGGTATTTCCCGGAGAGTCGGATACCGCAAGGACCGTCCGCTCGGCGTTTTACGAAACCCGGGACATTGAGACAGCGCTCCACCACTTCCCGGTCCAGCTCTCCTTTGAGCGCTCCATGCTCCATTACCTCAGGTCTCACCCGGACGATTATGCCGGGGCACTCAAAGAACTGCCGCCAAAACTCCTCTCGATGTTCGTCTCCGCGTTCCAGTCGTACCTCTTCAACAGTGCGCTCAGCCAGCGGTTTGACGACGGGCACACCATGCACGATCCCCTCCCCGGGGACATGCTGATCTTTCTGAACGGAAGGACCGATACCGCCACTGCTACGAACCTTGCAGCAGTCTCGATCCACATCAAACGCGGGCGATGCGGCATCGCCCTCTTCATGCCGGGAAAAGAGATGGCGGCAGGACAGATTCCTGATGCCACGACCGCAGCACTGCTCGAAGAGCACCGGATCACGCCGGCGGATTTTGAGCGGGCTGCAAAATTTGTCCGGACAAAGTTCGAGGGGGCGTACCGGCCAATAGCGCTCAGGACAGAGATCGAATCATCCCTTGAAAACAATGATGTGCGGCTGAAATTCACCCTGCCGCCCGGCCATTACGCAACAACGGTCTGCCGGGAATTCATGAAAGCTAACCCCGAAAAAATGATCTAGGACCGGGATTTTGCAATCTTTTTTGCGCCTTCGATGGCGTCGTGCAGGTTCCCAAGTTCGTCAATAACATTGATCTTAATCGCATCAGCGCCGCGGATCACCCTGCCATCTTCAATATCGGACCGTGCTATCGTACGCTGGCTGATTACATCGCTGATAAAATTCTCAAAACTGTCGCTGACAATCTTCCTCGCATACAGTTCCTCTTCATCACTGATTGGACGTGCCGTGCTTCCCATGTCCTTCTTGCTGCCTGACTTGACAACGCTGAGGTTGTACCCTTCTTTGTCCATCCAGCGGCTGATATCCGAGAACTTCCAGACGACGCCGACACCGGCCGTGAAGGTATCGGGGTTCGCGTAGATCCGGTCGGCATGGGCGCTCACATAATAAGCTGCGGAAGTGCCGATGTCTCCCATGGAGACAACGACCGGCTTCTTGGTCTTGGCGTACTCCAGGTCCCCGATAATCTCCTGGGCAGCTGACGGGGTTCCCCCGGGGCTGTCCACCCGCAGCACAATGGCTTCAACCATTGGATCATCGGCGGCAGCCCGGAGCTCGCGGCCCACCACTTCGCTGCCGATAACATCGCCGTCATTGATCTCCCCGGTCACCATAGTCCCTTCCATCCGGACAACGGAAACCCCTCTCGTATCATCGTGAGTGAGATAATAGGTGGAAAATACAAAGCAGGCCACAACAAGAAGCCCGGCTATAATAACAAGAAACCATTTCAGCCCGGACCCGGGCTTAGGAGCGCCGGACGCCTGCGGGCCGACAACCGGCCACTGCACACCAGCATCCCCGTTCATTGAGGTGCCTCATGGTAGAGGACATCGAACTCGGAGACGAGATTGCTGCCGCACATGTAATATTTTTTCAGGTTGAGCCGGATCATCTCATCCTCGGTATTGATATGCATCCCGCCGACAAGGGACGGGGTATCGGAACCTCCTACAATAAATGGCAGGTGGATGAGCCGGATCTCGTCCACGAGCTCATCGTGCAGCATGTGCCAGTTGAGGGTTGGTCCTCCTTCGATCATCAGCTTGTTGACGCCAAATTTTTCCTTGAGGATAGAAAGGAGCAGCGGGAGTTCAACATGTTTTTTGCCGGCAACGATGACATGAGCTCCTTTCTGCTGTATCGCATTAACACGATCCCGGGGTGCTGCTTCCGATACCGCGATCACGGTCGGCGCATCCGGCCCGAGCACGTTGGCATCCAGGGGGATGTCCGCCATGCTGCAGGGGATCACCCGGAGCGGGCTCTTTCCTTTGACGTAACGGACCGTGAGGAAAGAATTGTCGATCCGGATCGTGTTGGCGCCGACCATGATGGCATCGTATTCTGCACGGGTATTGTGCAGCAGGAGCTCGGTCTCGTGGGCCATGTATTTCATCAGGATCTTGGACGAGGCTCCTTTTTTCAAGGTAAGTTTACCGTCTGCCGTGATCTCTGACATCATCAGGACGTGAGGACGGTCTGTTTTCTTTGTCATTGCCACTCTACTCTCTGGTAACATTTGGTGCCGGGTATAAATAAAGTGATGATAGCGGAAGTAAAAATATCGATCCTGCCGGAGCTGAAGAGCAACTATTAATGGTTCGCGTACCCATGAATTGAGTTATGAATATTACTGCCCTCCGGCCAAGGTTCATGAAATACCTTGAGCCGGTCGCAGATCTCTTTGTCCGGCTGCGGATCACCCCCAACCAGATCTCGCTGTTGGCCCTCGTTGCCGGTATCGCGTGTGCATACCTTTTCTTCCAGCGCCAGTTTGCTCTCGGGGCACTTTTCCTGCTCCTCTCGGCAGTCTTTGATCTGGTGGACGGGAGCGTTGCAAGGAAGACCGGCGCCCATACCAATTTCGGGGCAGTCTTTGACTGGATTGTCGACAAGTACGTGGATGCCCTAGCCCTGCTGGGAATCGGCCTTTCCGGTATCCCGATCATTACGCAGTTCTTCGGGCTCCCGCCGGTTGCGGATTTTGCCGTAGTTACCTTTGCCATCATCGGCTCCCTCATGAACACGTTCATCAAGCCGGTAGTTTATGCCGAGATCGGGTACAAGGAAAAAGTGGAGGGTAAGATCGACGACCCGCTCGAAGGGGTCGGGTTCTTTGGCCGGCCCGAGACATTTCTGGTCCTGATCCTCGGGGGACTCACCGGTTTTATCTGGGCATCCGTCATCATCATCGCGGTCTGCACAAACCTCTCGGCAATGCAGCGGATCATCTATCTTTACCGGACGCTTGCCTGATCATTTCCCCCGGCATTTTTCCTATAAACTCATTTTTCCTGCCCGGAAAAAAGAGGCCGGTAAAAGAAAATTAGGCGCTGCTGAAATCCTCGTTGCTTTTTTTCTCTTCTCACTATAAGGAGCGTGACCCCCTTCCGGCCCAAACGGTTTTTGATCAACCTGGTCGCCCAGCGAGGGCTTAACGAGGCGCCCGAGTGACCCCCGTAGGGGGTGGGAATGTTCATATTATCAGAATAATCGTTGTGAAACATTGATTCGTATTCCAATAGATCTTTGATATTCTCAAACGGGATTTCACATTACCGGCTAAGGATTTCAACAGAGTCGAAAATTATATGGAAAGGTGTGAACCTGGGGTTTTTCAAAATCAGAACCGCCCTCATGCGCACCGGGCAATCATTTCCCTTTACCGAAAGCCTGCCGGATCTCGCCGGAATATAACTGGTAGACCTCATCGGCGAACCTGCCGAGATTGGGGATGAGGCGGAAGAGGCCGTACGCGAGAAAGATGAGGATGACAAGCGCGGTCAGTTCGGCAATCACGTTGTGAGCCCAGAAGAAGCTCTCATAACCGAGTTCCCCGTTGCTTGCAATTTCCGGGTAATACGGGAACCACTGGTCGGTATAGGCCATGACAACAAAGACATTCCGGAGCAGGTTTAAGAAATAGATGGTCGGGGCGATGAGGAGAAACGCGAGGATCTTCTGGCGCAGGGTAGTGGGTACTGCTGCCGCAACACCGAGGAGGATCGCAATACTCTGGATACCGGTGCAGCCAAGGATGATCTCGACCCGGAAGTTGTTGTGCATGATGATGTTCCAGGCATCCAGCGTTACCGGGAACTGCAGGAGTCCGAGGATCCAGACAATCTCGCCCACGACAAGCGCAATGAGCGCATTTCCAAGGGTTGCAAATAATGGCACCTGATCGAAACCGAAGGGCGCGTAAATCAGGAAAGCAACTGCAGCTGCCCGGGAGAGGCTGATAGCCCGCACATCATCCCGGAGGAGATATTTTATTGTGATGACAAGGAACGGTACCGACAGAACCGCAACAAGCGGGTACATGAAATTGTTCTCGGAGAAATATTCCGGCAGCTCGGCAAAGAGGGTGAGAACAATAAAGATCCAGCCGATGATGGCCGCATATTTCCGATGACGACCGGGTACAAGGAACGCGAGAAATCCAATACAGGAAATCAGGATCAGGTACTCGATCATTATAGAATTATCCACGCAATACCAAAAAAAGGATTCTGATAAAACCAGCTTGTACCACGGCAGAACCATAGAAAAAGAAACCCGTTGTGGACATACGACAAAAACAAGAGCCGCCGGTCACCACACGAGGCTTAATCTTCTAGCATCACGCATAGTATACCGATGTTCTGTCCTGAATGTAAAAGTCTGCTCATGTCTTCCGGGGGTCAGCTCAAGTGCCGGAAGTGTGGGTATATCCGCAAGATCGAAGGCACCGACCAGATGAAGAAGAAGATGGACCGGAAAGAGAACGAGATAACGATCGTTGAGGAGGATGGGGAGAGCATAAAAACCATGCCCACCATCCAGATCCGGTGCCCCAAGTGCGAGAACAATCTCGCCATCTGGTGGCTCCGGCAGCTGAGAGCCGCTGACGAAAGCGAAGTGCGGTTTTTCCGGTGCACAGAGTGCGGCCATACCTGGCGCCAGTACGATTAGGTAGCAGTCATACCTGGATATCACCTTTTTCAAATCTCCATGCCGGGTGATCTTTTTTAAATAATAGTACCGGTTCCAGTGATCAGACCTACACTCTATTGATCAGTATAAATCCTGCAGGACTGGTCGGGGATTTTTTCATTATGCAGAGATCGATACCGCATTTTTTAATACTCCGGGATAAAAAAACAATCCGCTTATGACAATCCCCGGAACGGTGGGTGTGATTTTCATCATGGTCGCCATGCTCGTCCTTTCGGGATGTTTGCAACCCGGCACAACGGTATCCCCGGCCAGGGTACATGGTACAGAGAATCTGACACATGATACTCCCTCCCTCCCCGTGCCGCAGTCCGGGCCTGAGAGTCCCCGTGCAACTCCCACGGGAATATCTGCCGTTACCCGCACAGCTGCATCATCATCCACCACACCTCCACCGAAATTGAACGGATATGAAAAATATGTCCGCTATAACGGTCCGGATTATTCGGTTGATTACCCGGAGGGGTGGAAAACCAATGTCACCATCCTGCCTCTCCGGGAATACAAGCACACTTTTATCGGATGCTCGGTAACTCTCGCATGGCAGCTGGATTCAGAATACCGCACCTGGTATTCCGGAGATGGCAGTACACTCTTCTCATCATCAATAGTGGGTACCCAGAGAGATATCTGGCCCCGTAATATCAACCGGCAAATCAATTATGCTGATATAGCCAATTCCATTCTCGGGAATCCGGATACCTGTGCAAATACCCCGACAGAGTCATTTACCATTTCCGGTATCACCGATGTGCCCCTTGAGGGAGTCTCCTATTCCGGAGTGCGGGTTGATTTTGGCAGGATCAATGCAACGGGTTTTACAAAAGGCACCGGCTCTTCCTATATTGTCACCGGGAAGAACCGTCGCGGCGTTTTCACGTTTTACAGCACATTGCCAGAGAACGGCCTGACGGATACGGTTTCCCGTCATATCTTCAACAGCCTCCGGCTGGATTCCGGGTTCTGAACCAGAGAACGGGAAAGACTGGAGAGGGATAGCAGGTTGTTGCCCGGGAAATAACAAAAACCGCATTCATGAAAAAATTGAGCCCGCGAGATCATCCGGCACGGATAAAAACCCTCAAAAAAATCCCTGCCGGGGTTCCTTTTTCGTACATTGCTCACAATTATCGCTGAAATGGTCCCGGGATGTCAATTTCGACCAGAAATGCTATAATACAGTATACAAGAACATATAAACAAAGATATCAGTCAGTGTGATTCCCGAATCCTGTGAGAGATTGTGATGAACGGCCCCCCGCCAGTAGGAAACGAAGGTATCGTTGATATTTTCGTTTTAAGTAAAAATGAAACACTGGCTCCTGTGATCAGGGAGCACATGGAGCAGAATGGATATCAGGTAACCCTTTTCGATGACAACGTACACCTCCTTGAAAAACTGAAAGAAGGAAAACCCAACCTCATTATCTGCGATACAACAGACCAGGCACTTCCCTCCTATGATGTCTGTAGGCAGATCAAGGAAGACCGGGATCTCTGGGTGGTTCCTGTCCTGATACTCACCCGGGCAGCGGATTTATCTGATCTCCTCTGCGTGCTGGACAGCAATGCAGACAATTTCATCTCTCTCCCGTATGATCTTCCTTATCTCCACTCCCTCATCAGCGGGATGCTCGACACCCGGGTAGAGCGGCCAACCCCGGAGCAGATCAAGACCCAGTTCAAGATCGAGCACGATGACCGGGAATTTGTCATTACCGCTGATCGCAGGAAACTCCTTGAATTTCTCCTCTCCTCATTCGAGATAGCGGTAAGCAGGCGCGATCAGATCGCTCGTTCACAAGACCAGATCCGCTCGCTTGACCAGTCGGTCCGGAATCTCGAATCGGAGACTGCGGAGAACCAGCGGGCTGTACGGGCCGCAAACGAAAAACTTGAACAAAAAGATCAGGATCTCACCGTCCTGCGGGCAGAGAACAAGGAAAAAGACCGCCTCATTGCAGGAAAGACAAAAGAGACGGCTGCCGTACAAAAAGAGCTGGAAGCAACTTCCTCGCTCCTTTCAGAGATCCGGGAAAACCTGCAGAAACTGGCACAGGAAAAAGAGTCTGCCGCTGCTTCATACCAGGCAGAAATCGATACCCTGAACGAAAAATTAGCAGAGCTTGCCGATGCATTGGATATACGCACCAGGGAGTATACGGCAGCACAGGAGTCCCTGCGCCAGACCACCGATCGGTGTTCGCTCTCAGAGAAGAACCTTGCCAATCTTGGGATTCAGAAAGAGAAAACCGACACTGCATTTGCAGCTCTCGCGCGGGAACATGCGGAGTTACAGGAATCATTAAAACAGGTATCCGACCGGTGTTCACTCGCCGAAAAGAATCTCGCCGACCTTGGGATTCAGAAAGAGAAAACTGACACTGCATTTGCAGCTCTCGCGCGGGAACATGCGGAGTTACAGGAATCATTAAAACAGGTATCCGACCGGTGTTCACTCGCAGAGAAGAACTTCTCTGATACGAGATTGCAGAAAGAAAAAGTGGAAACCGCGCTAAGAAACCTCTCGCATGAATATGATTCTGTGAACGCAGCCTGCCGTGCAGAGACAGCCAGGGCCATTGCGGCTGAGAATGAGACAAAAAAGGTCAGTGCACAAAAAACCGAGCAGGAAGGAGAACTGACCCGGGTTATTGAAGATCTGAAGCGTCTGTCAAAACAGCAGGTATCTGATATCGCGGCATATGCCGACGCGCTTGCAGAAGCAAAAGCCCATAGTGCAAACCTCGAAGTCCAGCACGCAAGTCTTGAAAAAGAGAAAAATCTTGCAGAATCTGCGCTCTCTTCAAAGAACAACGAACTGCAGGAGCAGCTTCGCGATCTTCAGGTCAGGTTCAGTTCGGCGAGAGCAGCAATCGAGGAGAAAGAGACGGCTCTCAAATCCCTGGATGTCAACTTTGCAGCAGCAAACCTTGAGCTCGACAAAACCCGTGAGAACGTCCGTCTCCTCTCTGCTGAACTTGAGGAAACCCAGTCTGCCCTCAATGATGAGAAACTCGACCGGGCATCCCGAGACGATGAGATCGCCGGGCTGACCGGGGATAAAGAACAATTATCCGATCAGGTCCGGTTGCTCTCAAAAACCATCCAGGAAGTCCAGTCTTCACTTATCACCGAGAAAGAACAGCGCCGGGCATCTGAAGATGCCCTGAACTCCGTGATCCGCGAGAAGGAGGCCGCAATCCGGGATCTCCGGGGGGTTCATGATGATGTGAAGAGCAACCTTGACCTTCACCGCAGCGACCTGGTCCAGATGAGACGGGACCTGGACCTGGCAGTCAAGGCAAGGGCAGATCTTGAAAAAACCCTTACTGCAGCCCAGGAGAGGATCCGTATGCTCGAGCAGGAGATCCATTCCGTTTCAGCAGGCCATGCAAAGAACGGGCAACAGGTGCGTTCGCTGGGTGATGAACTTGAACAGGTCCGGGCTGCGCTTGAAACCGAGCGGCGGCTGCGTCATGTTGCCGAAGAGAACTTAAAGTCTACCCTGATCGCCCATGAGCGTTCCAGCCAGGATCTCGGCCGCCTGGTAAACGAGCGAAGTACTCTGGATGCTGCGATCGCTGCTGAACGTAAATCCTTCCTGGAGGCAGAGCGGGCAAAAGAAGCAGTCCAGAAGGATCTTGCATCTGTCCGCGAAAAACTCGCTGACATGGAACGGGAGCAGATGCTCCGGTCCGATGAACAAAACCAGCAGATCCGGAAACTTTCCAATGAACTCAGGTCTGCCCGCTCACACGAGAAAACCCTGGAGGAACGGGTTGAGGCACTCCGCAATGAGAAACTGGTAGCTGAAAACACCGTCTCATCCCTCTCAGCCGAGATCGAGCAGGCCAGGATGGCTCTTGCAGATGAATGGGGCGACCATATGTCTGATCGTGACCGGCTCGTTATGACCGAGAGTGAGAAGGAACCTCCTGCAAACAGGGCTATCATGGTAAAAGGTCCTGATCTCCCGACAGTTGTTCTGCCGTCATCTCCACCAATGATCATACCAGAGGAAAGTGAACCGGACACTCCCGGGATCACCGGAGTCGAAGACCTTTTTGAAGATGACAACCCGGTTGAAACAGTACACCGGGAAGACCCGGTAACCGTTCCCGAGACGGGGACGGATGATGACTCCGAAAGGGATTCCCTGCCTGAGCAGGATTCTTGTGAGGATGAGGATGATCCATCAGGGTGCGATACGGATAAAACTGGATCCGATGCTTCAGAGGATTCAGAAGGCCGAGAGGAAGATACTCCTGAAGAGTCCACGTCACGCCGGACACAAACCGGTTTTTCCTTTAACCGCACCCAATGGTTCGATCTCCTCCGCTGGTCACACCATTCCGGTGCGCTCTCGCAGGAGCAGCGGATGCAGATCGTACGGATGGGACGGCTCATCCAGAGGGGTAGGAGACTGACCACGAAGCAGGAAGAACAGGTCATGGAAATGATCACCCTCGCCCAGACGCTCGGCTACCGCTTCAGTTAACAAAAAGCCGGCATCAGGTAAAAACTTCTTTTTTTGCCCGGGAAGAACCCGCGTTTTCAGGTACAGGGCAGTCCGAGTCCCTGCCGGGTTCCTGTGAACCGGTATCCTCCCGGCGGAATAGTAATCTCAAAGCGGGCACCACTCCCGGCACTCCCTGTTTCCCGTATAGAAATACCGGTAATGGATAAGATCTCGCGGCTCAGGAACAGCCCGAGTCCCGGGTGTTTTCCCACGCCATGTTCAAAAATGCGCTCCTTGTCCTCACCGGGTATGCCACTCCCGTCATCTTCCACGGTTATCACGAGTCCATTGTCCGTTTCCCCCGTAGTAATGCGGATCTCGGATACGTGATTTCCATGACGCAGGGAGTTATCGATCAGGTTCTCAAAGACCCGCGGGAAAAGAGGATCGCAATAGACCTCGATATCCCTTGCGTCCAGGAATATTTTCAGCTCCGGAGCATCAGACAGGATCTTCTGGCAATTAAGAACAGAATCCAGCTTGAACCAGCAGGTTGAGGTCATTCCCAGGTCATGGTACGTGTGAGCCGTTTCGAGATATCCATAGATATCCCTGCCGGCATTCTCCACGATATCGAGCTCGCGGATCAACTGGGGGTCTTTTGCCAGGTTTCGGGCAATCTTCAGCCGGCCCCGGAGAACGGTCAGCCGGTTGGCGATGTCATGCCGGGTCAGATCATTGAGAATACAGATCTTCCGGTTTGTGAGATCCAGTGCCATCTCTGTCTGCCTGCGATCCGTAACATCAGTTACAAAAGCAAGGACTGCCGGGTGCCCTTCCCAGGAGATAACACTCTCCCTGCACTTAAGGTACCGTACATCACCACCACGGGCAAGTACCCTGAAGGTATCTTCCCGGCAGGAGACCGTACTGGTCAGCTGATCCCGGATACAACGGGTTATCCTCTCGTGATCGCGGGAATCAGCAAAATCCAGAACCGCATGCCCTTCCATCTCTTCGGGGGAATACCCCCCGAGGATTTTTCCAAACGCCATATTGGTAAAGACAATCCGATTGTCCAAAACAACCACTACTGCTTCATAAGTATTTTCAATGATCTGCCGGTAATGCTCGGTTCTCCGGTGTTTTTCAGTGATCTTCAGCAGGTTTTTTCTGAGCCGGTCAAAGGGTAACAGCCGTTGTCTGGCTTTTTTCTGCCCCGGCATATCCTCCAGGTTTCGGACATCAGGGATAGTCGTTGTACGGTTATCATCAAAAAATACAAAAAGCGGTAACCCGGGCGCAAGAACCTGGATCTTTTCAAGAAATGCCGGTGCTCCCATATCCGGCAGCTGGAAATCTGAGACGATCGCATCATAATGTGTCTGTCCCAGCATTTCCAGAGCCGCATGTGCTGACAGGGAGGTATCTACTACGATCTCCCCCGACTCCGCGAGGATCATCCTTGCGGAGTCGAGGAGCGCGGGATCCTCGTCCACATACAGCACATGGATCATACATCCTCCCTTTCCCCTCACAGGGAGGAGTCGATATCGCCCAGAAGCTGTTTGATATCGATCCAGATGATCAGTTCGTTGATCTCCTTGTCCTTGACCTTGATCTTCCGTTTGATGATGCCGATGATCGAGGTTTCCTCCTTGCTTACGGATGCAGATGTATAATCCACCTGGTTGCCCTCGAATGTGGATACTGATGTGACATCATCGACAAGAATACCGATCTTCGATTTGGCAATCTTGTCGTCGAGTACGATGATCCTCGAAGACTCGACCGATACTGAACTCTCTTCGGTGATGTTCAGCCGGTGCTTGAGGTCTATGATCATGGTGATCTCACCCCGCAGGTCGATGATCCCCTTCACGTAGGAAGGAACATTGGGGAGTTTTGTGATGGTCGTGTACTCCACAACCTCCTTTACATCAAAGAGATCCACTGCGAAGTGCTCGCTTCCCAGCACGAACTCAACCACCTGAATTGTACTCGCCATCTTCTCGGAAGTAACGGGATTTTTTGCCGTTGCAACAGGTTCGCTTACCTTTGCTGTCATGGCAGTTCCCTCCCGTTTATTCCACCTTGAATTTCTTGTTGGCCTGCATAGCCTCGACTGCAACCTCGTTGACGGTCTCGATCATCCGTGTGATCTCGTCAATGGCTGCGGCAGACTCTTCCGTTGCCGCGGCTGCATCCCCGGCCTCCTTGGCAGTCCGTTCGATCAGGTTTGCCACCTCGTGGACACTTGCCGTGATCTCTTCGGTGGTTGCAGCCTGTTCCTCGGTTGCTGCAGCAACTTCCGAAGCACTGTTTGCAACGGTTTCGGCAGCTTTCTGGATTGTCCTGAATGCGTCAAGTGCCTGCTGTGCCCCGGCGGCTCCTTTGCCGACAAGTTTCCGGGCTTCCGCCATGCCGTCTGCGGCTTTCTTGGTGGCAATGTTGAGCTGCGTGATCATCTCTTCGATCTTTTCCGCGCTTGAACGGGACTCCTGTGCCAGCGATTTGACTTCGGATGCAACCACGGCAAATCCCCTTCCGTGCTCTCCTGCCCGGGCTGCCTCGATTGCCGCATTGAGTGCGAGGAGGTTGGTCTGGCTCGCGAGATCACGGATCAGGACAATGATCTTACCGATATCGTTCATCTGTTTCTCGATATCCTTGATGACCTCGTAGGTCCTGCCGGCTTCCTCGGTGATCTCGCTCATGTCCTTGTTGACCGTCTCCGCAAGGAGGGCACCGCTCTTTGCCGATGCATTCGCATTGTTTGCCTGGGACGAGACGCTCTCCATACTGGAGGTGATTTCCTCGACAGCGGCGCTCATGTCCTGCATGGCTTTCGACATCTGCTCCACGCCTTCGGATGCTTTCTGGGCATTCTCGGAAACGACACCGGCATTCTTGGCGATCTGGTTGACACTCTTGGACGCATCCTCTACGCTCCGGGTTGCATTCTCGGCAGTTGAGGTCAGGTTCTGCATCTGCTTGTTGACGTCCCCGATGTTCTTCTGGAGGCTCCCGATGATGCCACGGACCGAATCGCGGAGCTTGACCAGCAGATCAAAGCCTTCTTTCGTATCAGCATCCGGTTCATTGAGCTTGTACCTCGGTGTAAGGTCTCCCTGGGCCATGATGGCATAGATCTTGGACAACTCCTCGACTTCTTTTGCCATGTATTTCTGGGCTTTAACGATCTTGGTTGTCTCGTTGTACGTAACATAGACGTACTTGACCTCCCCTTTCTCGCCCATGATCGGTATGTTCGTCCGGATCACGATATGGAGGCCGGTTGGCGTGTCGAACGTGCTCTGGCCCACAGTCATCCTCCGCATGGTGACTGCATCCCCGACACCCTCGCCGCTGTTCTCAAGGTACTTGATCATATTCTTGTCCTTGAAATCAGTGAACCGCATCCCGATAAGGCGATCCTTACCATAGCCGACCATTTTCATGAACGATTCATTTACCAGAAGGATGTTGAGATCTGCATCAACAACTGCCTGTGACAGCGGATTTTTCTCAAACATCTCCGTCATTTCTTTTAATTCGATCATTTTCTTCACCCGATGTTGATGATCTTCTCTTTGTACACTTCATTCATGACCTGCCCGAGGCCTACATACATTGCTGAAAGGCCGCAGATGATACCCTCAACTCCCGCAATCTTGAGGATGGTAATGTTGCCTAGTGCATTGCCGCTAATCAGGAGTATGAACAGCAGGACCAGCAGGCCGAATACTATCTGTAACCCCCGTGAGAGCCGGAAGGTGATGACCCACATCACAAACGAGAACAAACACCATATCCCAAGGAAGGCAAGCAGCTCCTCTTTGGCAAACGGCGTGGAGAAGCCGAAATTGGGCATTACAATCAGTCCCACGAGCGACAACCAGAAGAACCCGTACGATATGAACGCGAGCGTGCCAAACGTATTGTTCTTCTTCCATTCCATGATCCCTGCAATGATCTGGGCAATTCCCCCATAGAATATGCCCATTGCAAAGATCATCGATCCAAGCGCAAAGATACCTGCATTGTGCAGGTTCAGCATCACCGTTGTCATACCGAAAGCCAGAAGCCCGAGCGGGGCTGGGTTTGCGGTTGTATCAAGAATTCTGATCTCTTTTTTTATGTCTCCGGATTCCATATTCATCACCAGCAACCTTTAATCTCATTCATCTGATCCATTCCCGTTATGCGCAGCCAGCCATAGAGGAGCTGTGCCCGTCCGGCATCTGATACCGTACTTTTCATCCGAATTGGCACATCGTTCCAGAGGTTCGTACTACTGCTCGGTTTCATATCCTGGGGTAACATGCTGCTATCCAACCCTGCCGTCATCGGGCCCAAAGGTTCGTAAGGCAAAATATTCATCGAGTTTTTCAGAAAGCTCATTCAGAAGAGCAACCTGTTCCTGGATCCCATCCTTACACCCTGCCGGTGTGAGCGAACTCCTCCCGGCATACATTTCCTGTTCCAAGCCTGTTTCCATCGTAATCACCGGACTGTTGAGCAGGCACCTTATTTGCCATGCTTTTTAGATTGACAAATCATCATGTGAAAGAATTTGTTGATAAACCCGTGTATATGCAAGGCTAATATGCAAGGCAGATAAGGAAGATATATATTGCATTTTGTCGAAGACTGATCAGGTCATTTTAATGGAGGAGTACCAGACAGAGATCGGAAGAATCAAAGAACTGCTTTTCACTCACCCGGAAGGATTGAGCATCACCGATATTGCCGGCCAGTTGCAGCTGAACCGGAATTCTGTTGCAAAATATATGGACATACTCCAGATACAGGGGGCTGTTGACGGGCGGAAGATGGGAACAGCGAAGATCTATTATCATTCCCAGCGGATTCCTTCATTCTCCATCAAGAAAGTCTGTTCCCGCCCCCTTCTCGTATGCAACCAGGATATGGTTGCCATTGATGTGAACCAGGCTTTTTTATCCTATGCACAGATTCCATCAGAACGGGTGATCAACAAGCCGTTTGATTCCCTTCCGCTCCAGTTCCTTGAAGGCGGGACGCCCCGGGAGGTACTGAAAAAAACCCTCAGGGGTATGGAACAGCGGATTCGCGCCCAGATCCAGACCGGGACAAAAGCCGTGCCCTGCAGCAGCCTCATCGTGCCAGTGGTATTTGAGAACGGGAAGCCCGGGTTTTCCTTAATAATTGAGGACAGCACTCCCTCTGCAGGAGACTCCCCTGCAGAATCCGTAGCAGCAGGGCTTCTTGAGATCCTGGATGACGAGTTAGAATATATTGTCCGGTATACGCCGGAAGGTATCATCCTCTATGCAAATGAGCCCTACTGCCGTGCGGTAGGAAAGACGCGGGAAGAGCTTACGGGCAGGCCGTTCAAACCCCTGGTATCATCAGAGGATTCAGAGCGTATCAGGACCCATCTTGAGCGCCTGAGCGTCCAGTACCCCATCGGGGTCATCGAATACCGGGCGATCATGGCGAGCGGTGACCTGCGCTACCTGCGCTGGCAGGATCGCGCCCGGTTCAATTCCCGGGGGGAAGTTACCGGCTACACTTCGTGCGGGATTGATATCACGGACCTTGTAACTGCCGGCTTAAAACTCAAAAAAACCCAGGAAACACTTGAAGAGACCATTGTCAACCGGACAGAAGATCTCCGTACCATCAACCGGCAGCTGTATGAGGAGATAGCAATACGGGAGAAGATGGAGGAAGAACTGCTCCGTACCCAGTTTGCCATGGATCATGCAGCAGAGATGATCTTCTGGGTAAACCGGAATGCCCGGATACAATATGCCAACACAACTGCTCAAAGGACACTTGGTTATTCCGGACCGGATCTGCTGGATCTCCCCTTCGAGGAAGTGATCCCGGCCTACTCGCTCTCGTCATGGGATCTTACCTGGGACAAGCTGAAAAAAACGAGTACTATCTCAACTGAAACCCTTCTCGTAAAAACTGATAAAAGCCGCGTGCCCGCGGAAGTAACCCTCACCTACCTTGAATACCGGGGAAAAGAGTTCGCGTATTGCTTTTCTCGGGACATCTCTGAACGAACCCGGATCGAACGGGCGCTTCAGGAAGCCAACAAGAAACTCAACATCTTCACCAGCATCGCCCGCCACGACATCCAGAATAAGATCACCATTCTTCTGGGATACCTGGGAAGAACAAAGAAAATGGTTACCGATCCCGTTGTTCTTGACTATGTTGAACGACAGGAAGCAGCGGCAAAAGCCATACGAAACGAGATCAACCTGACCCGGGAGTTCAAGGATCTCGGGGTGAGTCCTCCCGAGTGGCAGAATGTCCGGCGGGTTCTTGAAAAGATCCTGCGGCAGCAGGATGCTGCAACATCTGCGTTCACGGTCAATATTCCGGATATCGAGATATATGCCGACAGCCAGCTTGACCGGGTTTTTGAACGCCTTTTCGATACCGCACAGACACCGGATAAATCACTCCGGCAAATCCATATACATTCGTTCCGGAAAGATCGTGACCTTGTCGCAGTGATCGAATACGAGAGTGCAGGCATCCCGCCCGGGGAAAAGGAAGGGATCTTCGAGGTTGGAGCATCCGGGAACCGGGGTTTGTTCATGGCACGCGAGATCCTCTCTCTTACCGGGATTACCTTGAAAGAGACCGGGGAATATGGAAAGAATACCCGCTTTGAGATAGGGATTCCGGACACCTACTTCCGCGATTCCCGCTAAAACCTTTCCGCAAATCAGCAAATCCAAAACGTATATTTATATATATATGTTTCCCGCATACAAAATTGTAACCACGGCAGATAATAGAGGATTCATCTCGCCGCCCTGATAAAATTCAGGAGAATCGTATCCCCGGTACTAGAATGATTCGCATACTTCTTGTCGACGATGATAAAGACATCCTGGATATCATGCGTCTGGATCTGGAAGATGATCCGGCATTTGCCGTAGATACCTGTAGTGCATCCACTGAAGCGGTAGAGAAGATCAATAAAAGCGAATATGATGTGATCATTGCCGACTGGCGTATGCCGGTACTGAATGGCACGGAACTGATAAAAAAAATACGCAGCAATGGCTGCAAGTCGCTTGTCATCCTGTACTCCGGGCATAATGTCAGCACCGATATCAGGACTGCTATCGAGAACGGGGCAGATTACTATCTTCATCGCGGCGGCGACCCGGAAACTGAATTTGCCAGGCTGCGGGAAATTATCGGGAAGGCGGGCAATCTCCAGCAGGCTCCAAAGAAAACCTGATTCATTCCACGAGGGCAATGGATACTCTTATTTTGCGATAATTTGATCCTGCAAGAGTTATGCCGTATACCTGATGGCCAAAAACAGCCCCGTTTGTTTCGGCATATACCCTGCTCCTGAACCCCAATTTCGCAGAAGTTCTTCCTCATCCGGATTGAAAACCGATGAATTACTATCTTAAGCAACAAGAAACTAAAACCTGATCTAATATGATACAGCGGGATGGCAGGGGCTTCATTGGGATGGCAGGAATGGCACTCTTGGGCATCGTATTCTGCAGCGGTCTCGTCACGGGTGCATCAGCTGCAGCGGGGATCCAGACTGCCATGGGAGATGTCGTCACCCTCTCCGGGTATTCCTATGGGAGCCCGAATGCCTACCTGTTCCTGACCGGTCCCAATCTTCCGGCAAACGGTGTGGCGCTCGACAACATCAACCGGCTGGCTGAACAGGGCGGATTTACGGTAGTGAGTGTAGATGAGAACAACCACTGGACCTACAAATGGAACACTGGAAACATAGGGGGCCGTCTCGATGCAGGTTCGTACACGATATGGGTGGCGAACGGGCCAAACGATCGCTCCAGGCTCAACGAGGCAGAATACAGCACCATCCAGGTCACCATGGGGGTTCCGTCGATCTCGGTCGATTCCCCACCGCCGTCTTCATTCCTTGAGGTCACTACTGAGCCTGCCGGCGCCTCCGTTGTGCTCAATGAACAATTTCTTGGCAGGACACCCCTGACTAGATCCGGTCTCACGCCGGGAACATTCACCCTGACCCTGACAAAATCCGGGTACGAGAAGATCATCACTCCGGTCCGACTGGAGGCAGGGATGGTCACCGCGGTCGATGCCCCCCTTGCACCTCAGGTGATCACCCCGGCCAGCCTGACTCCCGCCCCAACCCTGCCTGCGGCCACGGTTACTCCGGAACAGACCTTGCCGGTCACGCCGGTTCCAACCCGTGCTGCAGGACTGATTATCGTGCCCCTCAGCGCACTCGGGGTCGCGATCCTGGCCCTGCGCCGATGATTACCGGCATCCCGCAACAGCGGGCACACCCTTCAGGACACGACCGGAGTTCTGCCCGTACCCCTGCGGGTTTATCAGGAAAAAAAGAGAAATGGAACTATACGATCCTGCATGACCGGAACACTGTTTGAGATCCTGATGGTGATTGCACTCGGCACATTGGGGGGAACCTGTTTTGGCCTCCTTATCGGGTACTGCGCCCGGCTGCAGAAACCAGACTGGTTCCAGATGACACGGCGCGAGAGAGCACTCAACTGCGCTCTTGTGCTGGTATGTTCAGCAGCCTGCATAGCAGAACTGGCATGGTACGTTCTGGGATAAATCATCTTTTGAGATTGCTCTTTTTCTGGCTTTTCCAGGACAGCCCGGACACTATCTGCTCTGTTTGTATGGAGGAAACGAATACATTAATCGGGGTCCGGATGAATACTACATATCAGTCCCGCCGCTGGCAGCGATCACCTGCCGGGGGAAATTCCCATGCCCTATACCATCTCCCTGATATCCCCAGAAGAGAAAGAGCAGCTGACAGAACGCTGCAGCGACCGCATCCGGTTCGAGATCAAGTCGGACATTTACGGGTGCTGTATCAAGCTCCTCTCGGATAACCATACCATAAAGGATACCTGGCAGGAGAATTTTTACGCAATGTCCGAGAGCATCCGTTCCCATGGACGCATGTTTGTTTTTTGCGATCCGGGATATCCTGAAAATACCCTCCTGTTCGATCCCTGTTCAAAAACCGCCTTCCTCTACAACTTCAGTTACTATGGCTGGATCAAGTCGATTGCCCTCGGTCTTACCGGGGATATTCTTGAGGATGAACACGGCATCTCATCCATCCACGGGGCCTGCATGGATATCGGGGGCCAGGGGCTCTGCCTCATCGGGACCTCAGGCGCCGGGAAGACCACCCAGACCTACGGGCTCCTCAATAACCGCTCAAGCCGGGTAATTTCCGATGACTGGTTCTTCTCCCGGGTCTATGGCCCGGATATCCTGGCGTATGGCTCCGAGAAGAATTTTTACATCCGGGAAGACCTGGCTGGCATCTGGAAGGAATTTGACGGGCTTGTTGAAAGAGACGAATATGATGCAGACGGCAGGGCAGTTGCCAATCTCCGGTGGGTTATCGGGAAAGGCCGGCAGCTCCCATTCACGACCTTAAAAACACTCATCATCCTCAAACGGGATCCTGCCGACAAGACCCTAAGCCATAAACTTGAGCCGGAAGAGGGGCTTGCATTGTTTTCAAAAAACCAGTATTTCAACCCCCACCTACTGGTCAATACTCCAAGGAAAAGCGCACTCCGGAAGAAGAGTATTTACGGATTGCTGGAGCGGACAACAGCATACCTGGTCAATACAACCGGGACCCCGCGGGAAACCCAGGCACTGATCCGGTCGCTGGGGGGGCTCGATGAGTAAATGTTTTGCCGTTGTAAACATTGAGCGGCCCGGTTCCATCTGCCAGGAATTCCGCATAACATCCCCGGGGTTTATGGTTCTCCAGAAGAGATAATCCCGTTTTCCTGAAACGCACCTGAAGCTGATCCTGCAAAAGAGATAATCTTGCACCTGCAGGAGTCCCCGTTTCAGTACCCGGACGCGTAATAATAACCGCCGGACCCGATAACCTCCAGCGGCACATCGAAGAGATCCCCGATAACCTTTCCTGTCAGGAGGGATTCTTTCTTTCCATCCTTCACGATCCTGCCCTCTTTCATCAGGATCACCCGGGAGATCTCCGGGATGATGTCGTGCAGGTTGTGGGTGACAAGGATGATGCCGGTTCCTGACCGGGCGATCTTCCGCAGGGTCTTCCGAAACGTGTGGAGCGAATGAAGATCAAGACTGTTGGTGGGTTCATCCAGGATGAGGGTCTTTGGATCGTGCACGAGAGCCCTTCCAATCAGGAACCGGCGGGCTTCCCCACAGGACATCTCCGTCATCAGCCGCTCTTTGAGGTGCCGGATCTCCAGAAATTCGCAGATCTCATCGGCCTTTTCTTCCATTTCCGGGGTAACCTTGTGGTTGAAGAGCCCCACGCTCGAGAAGAAACCTGACAGGATCGTTTCCCTGCCGCTCATGCCGCGGCTGAAGCTGGTCTGGAGATCGTTTGAGACAATGCCAATCGTGGAACGCAGCTCGAAAACGTCCCAGACATCCTTCCCCCGGATCCGGAATACCATCGGATCCTCCGTAATAATAGGGTACAGCTCCCGCGTTACCGTCCTGACAAACGAGGATTTCCCGGCACCGTTGGGCCCGAGAACGGCTACATTCTCCCCCTCGTGGATGCAAACAGAGATGCGGTCAAGGGCGTGGGTATCGTTCCGGAACACCGTGATGTTCTCAAATTCGATCAGGGGTTCGGGGTGGCCGAAATTTTGTTTCATCATTGGGATTCCATGCTACCGGTCAGGGCAGGCTGCCGGGGGATACTGGTCATCAGAACGGGAGAATTAAACAAGGCTCACGGTTATCACAAACCGGGACATTCCATTCTCCTTTGCATAAGCAAGGGTTCCCCCGGCCCGTTCACAGAGCCGGGTGAGGAAATTCCAGGTCTTCTTTTTCTCCGGAACAGATGGCTCTGCAGAATCCCCGGATATGGAGAGGTGTGCCTCGTACTCTTCCCGTTCCAGGCTGATGATGATCCGGCGGGACCCGGTTCCCACGAGTTCTTCAAGGATATAGGTCAGGAGATCCAGGAAAAGATCCCGGTCAACCGCTGCCGATACCGGCAGATCACCGGTCTCTAGGGTGAGATCGATCTCTTCGAGAAGGGGCCGGGCCCCGACACGGGCAAGCAGCATCTGGACAAATGCCGCATCATCATCTGCTGAATCGAGCATATCATCATCGGAACAGAGGGGCACCGTCAGGCCGGTAATCAGAGATCGTACCTGCCCGTTGATGTTGCATTCACAGAGCTCGCTTGGGGGACAGAAGCCTCGCAGCATTGTCGTGTAATCCGACAGGAGGCGGCCGGCCCGCTGGACCATGGTCGGGTCAATAAGACTGGCAAGTTCATCTTTTTTGAAGGCCCGGTCCAGCTTGGCGATCACCTGGCCGGCTTTGAGCGCCAGGTGTATCGATTCATTCTCGCGCTTGTGGTGCTCATCGGCAAAACCCTTGAACGCTTCAAGGAGTTCATCGATGGCATCGCCGTTGAACTGCGCGCTCATCTTCTCCGCAATCTCGGGCTCTCCCAGCTCATCCATCACGTACGAGAGGTAATAGAGGCGGCCGGCCATGATCGTGAAGATCTCGTTCACCTCGTCCATACAGTCTTCGGCAAACTCGGCAGTCTCTCTTGCCCGTTCATTATTCAGTTCGGCAATGTTCGAGAGGGCAAGCGCATCGTTCCTGACAAGCGAGAGCATCCGGACTGCATCTGCAGCCAGGATAATGCGGCCATGGCCGGGACAGACCATACGGATTCCGCCACCGGAAATGATTTCATTGATCACGAGGAGTGAGTGAATGAGTGCTTCCTGGGACCATCCGCATAATCCCGCGATACCGGGATTGGCTGCAAAGAGGATATCCCCGGCAAAGAGCAGTTCCCCGATCCGGATGCAGATACTGTCCGGGCTGTGGCCCGGGGTATGGTAGAGTTCAAGACCGGGCCCCTCTCCAAATGTGACCCGCTCACAAACCAGCCCCCCTTCAAGATCAGCGCAGATCCGGTCCTGGATTACGGTGACTTCCGCACCATTGGAGAATGCAAGGGATACGGGAATGCCGGCAAATTCAGACCGTTCCCTGGAGAGGAGACGGAAGCCGGTCTTCATGGGCACCTGGTTTATGCCGAGCAGGTTTGCCTGGGTCAGGTTCCCGTCACCCCGTTCAAGTGCATCCGCCCCGCTCTCCTGGACGGCGAAGACCACGATCTCAGGGAACGCGAACACGGGAAGGTGCTGGGCGCCGATGAAGTGATCGATGTGTGCATGGGTGAGAATGACAAAGACCGGGCGATCGCGTTCAGAGCGACATTCCCCGATAACCCTCATTACGTGTTCTGCCTGGTCGGTGAGACCACCGGGATCGATGAGCACGATCATCTCCGGGGTCTGGATTATGTAAGAGTTGGAGGAGATTGTGTCGATCTTCCGGATCAGCGGGTAGATAGCGGCACCGGCGGCACCGGGAACCGGTTGCCACTCATGGGAGATGAGCTGGTCGTTACCAGCCGGCAAGGGCCTCTCCCTCAGAAGGATAGATAGAAAAGATCGAAGTGAATCCGGCAAGTTTGAGGATTTTGAGAACTTCAGGGTTCAGGCTGCAGAGCCCAAACCGGTCATCAGAACCCTTCAGTTTTTTTGCTGCTGCAAGGAGGACCCGGAGACCACCGCTGCTGATATAATTGACTCCTGAAAAATTCAGCAGGATCTTCCGGTGCCCGAGATCGATCTCCCGGTTGATTGCCTGTTCAAGCGCCGGTGCCGTTGCGGTATCAACTCTCCCGGCAATGGAGAGAACGGTTCCTTTTTCGTGCGATGCTGAAGAAATGTCCACGCGTATCCTCCTGTGATCAATAGTGATGTTTTTTCTGTTTCTTAATGTCGGTTTTAAAAAAGATAATCCTATCCATCTCTCCGCGGTGAAAACACGGGGGGAAGTGGAAGACTATTAGATAATTGGTGAATAATGCCTTAAGGAAGAGATCATGGCCACCGAGATCCTTTCATCGTTACTCGTCCTGCTCCAGCTGATCTGTGTCATTGTCGTAGTAGCGTACCTGGTATCCCGGCGAAATTTTTTCAATGATGTTCTCGATGGTCACCCGGCACTGAAAATCCAGGTTCTCCTCATCGTGATATTTGGCGTGTTGTCCATCTACGGCACTGTAGCCGGCGTGGAATTCATGGGGGCGTTCATCAATGTCCGGGATCTCGGCCCCATGGTTGCCGGCCTTATCGGGGGCCCGTTCGTCGGGGTTGGCGCAGGCCTCATAGGCGCCCTGTACCGCCTGAGCCTCGGGGGATTTACAGTTTATGCCTGCTCGCTTGCAACCGTTCTCGCGGGGCTTTTCGGGGGCCTTATCTGGCTTTTTAACAAGCGCAAATTCATTGGGATCACCGGCGCTGTCATCTTCGCCGTGGCAATGGAGATAATTCACATGCTCCTTGCCCTCCTTATCTGCCGGCCGTTTGATCAAGCCGTTACGGTGGTGCAGACCGTAGCAGTCCCGATGATCGTTGCCAATGCTGCGGGAATGTTCGTCTTTGCGCTCATCATCCAGAACCTCCAGGACGAGCGGAAGATGCAGGCGGAACGCGATACCCTCATCAAAGAGATGGAACGAAAGAACACCGAGCTTGCGATTGCGGCCGAGATCCAGCAGAGTTTCCTGCCAGACCGCATCACGCAGGTCGAGGGGTTCGATATCGCAGCCCGGAGCCTTATGGCAAAGGAAGTAGGCGGGGACTTTTTCGACGTGATCCCGCTCGAGGTGATCCCGCTCTCGAATAAAAAAATCGGCATCATGATCGCAGATGTCTCAGGCAAGGGAATACCGGCGGCGCTGTTCATGGCCCTCTCACGGATCGTTGTCCGCGTCAATGCCACGTGGCACCGCTCACGCCCTGCCGAAGCGATCCGCGATGCCAACACCACGATCTCGGAGGACTCACGACAGGGAATGTTCGTGACGCTCTTCTATGCAATCCTCGATTCCGAAAAACGATCCCTTACCTATGTCAATGCAGGACACAATCCCCCGGTAATCTGCCGGGCTGACGGCGGGAGATTCGACGAGCTTCCGGCAACCGGGATCGCCATCGGGGCAATGGCCGGTGCCGAATATACAGAACAGACTGTCCCGCTGGCACCGGGCGACGTGATGGTGATGTATACCGACGGGATTACGGAAGCCGAGAATGCCCGGCTGGACATGTTCGGGGAGGAGCGGTTCCGAGAAGTCATAGCCCGGTCCTCCACGCTTTCGGCGCAGGAGATCACAAAGCAGATCCTGGAAGCAGTCAGGTATTTCTGCGGGGACCAGCCACAATCAGATGATATTACCCTGATGGTAGTAAAGGCACTGTGATACCATGAGCAGTTCGTTCAGCCTCACAATCAAACCGGATCTCAACGAGATCCCCCGGATCTCGATCGCTCTCGAAGGAGTGATGAAAAACCATTCCTTTGTCGAGGAGGAGATCCTGGATACACAGCTTGCTGTTGAAGAAGCAATAACGAACGTGATTGTACACGGATATGAGGATCGCGATGGTGAGATCATGATCGGCTGTCGTGCCACAAAGGGAATTGTCGAGATCCAGATCGAGGATACTGCTCCGCCTTTCGACCCGCTCTCGCTTCCCGAGCCGGACCTGACCGGCAGTGTTGATGACCGGAAGATCGGGGGTCTTGGGATCTTCCTGATCCGCCAGGTTATGGATAGTATTGTCTACAGGTACGAGGATAACAAAAATATTCTTGTTCTTGTAAAGCGGAAAACCGCGGATACCTGAAGATCAGCTCTCCCGGGCGATCTCCTGGATATAGGATATCCCGATCTTTGCCTTGCGGAGCCGGGTTGAGTCGAGCAGGTGGCGCATATCAACGAACTGCCCTTCGTTCGTGATCTTTTTTACCTGCGTGTTCAGGTCAAGGGACGGGTCATACGGAACATTCCTGAAGACAACCCCGTGGTTGTGGAGGTACATCTCTTTTGTTGCATCCTTGTTCAGCGGGTTTGCATAATACAGGGAGATAAGGTCGTCTTCCTGGAAGAACGAGAGATCGTATGCCAGATCGATCCCGATACCAAAAGTGACGATCGTATCCCCCTTGTAGGGCGACGGGGTCTCGGATGCTATCCATTCATGGACATGGGCGGGAGACATGATCGAGGTTCCATCCTTTGGGGCGGAAGGGGCTATGGGGGATTTTTTGAGGCCGGAACTGGCAAGTCCGGTCAGCACACCCCACATGGTGACGGCAACGATGCCGTGGTAGGTGCGGACACGTCCCCGGGCCGATGAGAAGATGATCCGGTAAATATCCGAGACAGAGATCCCCCGGGGATCCGTTGTATCGAGCGTAAAATATTCATTGAATGGGCCATCGAGAGTGATATTATACCCGGTATAGACCGGCACGTCTCCCTTGGTATCCATGGGCGTGAGGAAATCCGGGGTGTTGTTGCCATCGGTCGGAAGCCAGACCATGGAGCCATGGAGCGTGATCATCTCCCCTAAGAGCTGCATGGCATCTCCACGGTCCGCTCCGAGAGCGCCAAGGCCAAGCGAGTACGTAACTTCCGAGAACTTCTTCTTTCGGATATCGTCTTCCGTGATCTTTGAAAAAAGCACGTTATTGAGATCCCCCATCACGCGAAGCACCGGCGGAGAGGTCATCCATCCTGGCTCGATGGTCAGGCTCACACCACCCTCAACTACTTTCTTGTGGAAGATCTCGTTGAAGAGCGAGGGATTGGACCGTTTCTTCACGATATCGCTGACAGCATCCTCTGCTCCGGGGTAAAGGTCGAAAACCGTGGTGAAGCCGGCCATCTCCAGGACTTTTTTCGGGTATTCCCCTACGCTGGAAAGAGCGAACCTTCCGTTCCTCCGCTTTATCTCCCGCTTGAGACTGTTGAAGATCCGGATCCCGCCACTGCTCAGGTAATTCGAGCCTGCAAGGTCGAGAACAAGGTCTTTGTCGTCATCGCTCAGCGCCTCCCGGGCCCATGCATCCAGCTGCTGGGCGCCGAAAGCATCGAGCCTCCCGTCTACAAAAAAGATGAGCACGCCATCTTTTCTCTCGCTCCTCGCTTCCATGAATCAGTATCCTCAGATGAAGTATTACCAGTCCGGCATTTTTAATATTGGGATACATTTTCCAGGCAGGAATGGAGGGATTTACTCTGAGGAAAAAGAAAAAGGTGCAAGGTTAAGCCTGTCTCGTATATCAGCCCGGGACAAACAGCAGGAGAGGTTTTCCGGTCCTGTCATACAATTTCAGTGCCGTCTGGGTGACCCTGAACTCGGTGGAATTATCAAGGTCCTGGAGGTAGAGCGTTTCAAGGGCCATCATACCCGGCTCGCCGCAGGTATTGCGCGTTGTTGCCGAGGGCGAGATTGAGATCGCATAATTTTCCGTTGTGTAGGTTGCAATGTAATCATTGCAGCCGGCAAAGCCGGTGATACGGCTATCCCCGCTGAAACGGGCGGTAATATTGGGCCCCGTCGCCGGCTGCATTCCTCCGCTGGCATTGGCATATGACTGGAGCTGCCAGCTGGTCCGGGTCATGGTGGCACCGGCAGATGCCTGGATGAGGGGGATATTCACGAAAACCACAAGCAAAACAAGGCAACCGAGGAGCGCAACGGCAAAATAAAAGTACAGCCCCCGCTTTTGCGACTCCCGGCACGGGTTGTCACCATCATCCTCATCCGTATCGTCCGGAATCTCAGGAAGATCCGGTTTGTGCTCGCCGCTCATATCCAGTATTTGGCCGGTGGCGGCATTAACTGTTATTAGAGGTTCTGGCCTGACTTGCTGATATACTAACATTAAATTAAATGATTTGTTCTTTCCCGGAACCGGATGGCGTCCTGAACGGATTTTATCCAAGCAGATAAGGATACGACCGGAATGATCTCAGATTAATATTTCAGATGCTCTGCCAACTATCTTCAGACTTCAGGGAATTTTTCCTTATATTTTTTTAGCAGATAACAGGGGAAAGACAACTCCTGCAAAAAGGCAAACGACACGGGCAATCTGATTGATATCAACGGAAATTTTTTCAGATTGTTTCCATATTTACAATAATTAGATGGAAGGAACCTTCTTACTAGCTATTATAAATATTTGCAATTAAGAAAGAATAGTGTAACAAAGAGGAGACTACATGCGACAGATCGCACAGGATACCAAGAGGTGCTGCGGGATCGCGGCACTTCCTGCACCGGAAGGGCAGACCGCTGACAGACTCTGCAGATTGTCTGCCAATTATCCGCGCACTGATACGAAGGTTGATCTCGCCAGCTTACACCCGGGCGGAATGACGCAGTACGCTGAAACAGGGGTTTCCCTTTTCCTGCATGACAGCAGTCCCGAACCGGTCATTGGGTATGGCGGAGCAAAGGGAATTTTTGCATATTACCAGGCGGTCCTGCACTATGGGAGCCTGACAGAATAGCACAGGGAGAACTCATAAGAGAAAATTTAAAAGAAAGCCGGCACAGGACAGATCTTCGCCGGAACAGATGCACACGACACAGGAGGCATGGGGAAAATGAAACGACAAGTGGCAATTTACGGAAAAGGCGGTATAGGAAAATCGACCACAACCCAGAACACGGTTGCAGCACTGGCAGAGGCTGGCAAGAAAGTGATGGTGGTCGGGTGCGACCCGAAAGCAGACTCGACCCGGCTGCTGCTCCACGGATTATGCCAGAAGACGGTCCTCGACACTTTGAGGGATGAAGGCGATGACATCGAACTCGATGCGATCCTCAAGCCCGGCTTTGGCAACACCCGGTGCGTGGAATCCGGAGGGCCGGAGCCGGGAGTTGGCTGCGCCGGCCGGGGCATCATCACGTCCATCAACCTTCTGGAATCTCTCGGGGCGTACACCGATGATCTCGACTATGTCTTCTACGATGTACTTGGCGACGTAGTCTGCGGCGGGTTCGCGATGCCGATCCGGGAAGGAAAGGCAGAGGAGATCTACATCGTCGCATCCGGTGAACTGATGGCGCTCTACGCAGCCAACAACATTGCAAAAGGCATCCAGAAGTACGCAACGAACGGCAAGGTAAGGCTCGGCGGCATCATCTGCAACAGCCGCAAGGTCGATAACGAGCATGCCCTCTTAAAAGCATTCGCCGAAGAGCTCGGGAGCCAGCTCATCTACTTCGTGCCACGGGACAACCTCGTGCAAAGGGCCGAGATCAATAAGAAGACGGTCATCGACTTCGACCCGGCTTCTGGCCAGGCAGGAGAGTACCGGAACCTTGCAAAGGCAATTGACGGCAACAAGATGTTCGTCATCCCAAAACCGATGAAACAGGAGCGCCTGGAAGAGCTGATGATGCAGCACGGGTTCCTTGATGCGATGTGATGCGGGGAGATCAATACTGGCGAAATAATGGATGTGAAACGGTGTTACTGATACGCGCAATTGTACGGCCGGAGAAGAAAGACGAAGTGCTTGCCGGACTCTCCTCTGCAGGATTCAATGCAGCCACTATGGTCGATGTTGTTGGCCGCGGGAAGCAGAAGGGTATCAAGATAGGTGGGATGGTCTACGACGAGATCCCAAAGACCCTCATCCTTATGGTGATCCCCGAGGATGCAAAGGACAAGGTCATTCAGATGATCCTGTCAATCGCAAAGACCGGGAATGAGGGCACATTTGGCGACGGCAAGATCTTTGTCAGCCCGGTCGATGAGGTCTACACTATCTCGAAAGGCACGCCGGGTCTGTGAGGGAGAAGAGAATGAAAGAGATCATGGCGATCGTCCGGATGAAGAAGACCGGCGCCACCAAAAAAGCCCTTATCGCAGCTGGCGTGGCCGGTTTCACCGCGGTGAAAGTCCTTGGACGGGGAAACCTGGTCACCGATCCGGGAGCTATCGAAGAGTGCAAAGAGAAGCTCCTGTCCATGGGACTCGACGAATTCACCGAGGCAGGGGATACCGAGAAGCTGGTGACCAGTTTCCTTGACGGGTCGCGGTTCTTCCCGCGGCGCCTGTTCACGATCCTGGCACATGACGATGACGTGCCACGGATCATCGGGGCGATCACCAGTGCGAACCGGACCGAGTACGGGATCGGGGACGGGACAATCTTTGTGATGCCGGTAGCCGACGCGGTCCGGGTGCGGACCGGGGAAGCAGGGGAAGCAGCCATCTGGTAATTGAGGTGACAACAGTGACAGGAACGGATATAACACTGGATGAGATGCTCGATCCATACCCGGATACGGTAAAGAAAAACCGGAAAAAGCATCTTGTTGTAAAGAACGAGACCGCAGAATGCTGCCCGCAGATCGAGGCAAACACCCGGACCATCCCCGGCATCATCTCGCAGCGGGGCTGCGCATATGCCGGGTGCAAAGGCGTCGTAGTCGCCCCGATCAAGGATATGATCACGATCACCCACGGACCGGTCGGCTGCGGGTATTACAGCTGGGGCACCCGGCGCAACAAGGCGCGGGCGGATGAGACAACCCCAAAAGAGAAGATCTACTCCCAGCTCTGCTTCATCACCGACATGCAGGAGCCGGACATTGTCTTTGGCGGGGAGAAGAAACTTGCAAAGATGATCGACGAAGTTGTTGCCGCCTTCCACCCGAGGGCCATCAACATCTGCGCCACCTGCCCGGTCGGACTGATCGGCGACGATATCAATGCAGTGGCAAAAGCTGCGCAGGAGCGGCACGGCATCCAGGTGATAGCGTACAACTGCGAGGGTTACAAGGGTGTCAGCCAGTCGGCAGGCCATCACATAGCAAACAACAACCTGATGGAGAAGGTGATCGGCACCGGGACAAACCGGAAACCCGGCAGGCGCGTGATCAATATCCTTGGCGAGTACAACATCGGCGGCGATGGCTGGGAGCTGGAACGGATTCTCGGGGAGATCGGTTACACGGTCAACTGCATCCTTACCGGGGACGCGAGTTACCTGGACATCAAAAACCTTCACCTGGCAGACCTCAACCTTGTCCAGTGCCACCGGTCGATCAACTATATCGCCGAGATGATGGAGACAAAATACGGCATTCCCTGGCTGAAGGTGAACTTCATCGGGATCGAAGCCACGAATGAATCGCTGCGCCATATTGCCCGGTGCTTCAATGACCCGGAGCTTGCGAGCCGGACCGAGGTTGTTATCGCACGGGAGACTGCCCGCGTGGCAGCGGTGCTGGAACAGTACCGGAAGATCTGCCGGGGCAGGAAAGCCTTCGCGTTTGTCGGGGGCTCCCGCAGCCACCACTACCAGCACCTGCTCCGCGACCTTGGCATGGAAGTTATTGTTGCGGGGTACGAGTTTGCCCACCGTGACGATTACGAAGGCCGGCAGGTTATCCCGACGATCAAGAGCGATGCGGATTCCAAGAACATCCCCGAGCTCCATCTCTCGCCGGACCCTGAACGCTACCGTGAAGCCCACGAATACCTGGGCCTGACAAAGGAGCAGTACGAGGCCCTCATAAAGGATGTCCCGCTCAGTTACTACGAAGGGATGTACCCGGATATGCCATCCGGCGGACTCATGATCGATGACGCCAACCACCACGAGGTCGAGGAGATGGTTGCACGGCTCAAGCCCGACCTGATCTTCTCCGGGGTCCGGGACAAGTATATCGCCCACAAGCTCGGGGTTGCCTCAAAGCAGCTCCACTCGTACGATTATGCCGGACCGTATGCCGGTTATGGCGGGGCAATCAACTTTGCACGCGACGTGGCAAACGCCCTCTCGACCCCGGCCTGGAAGATGATCATCCCCCCCTGGGAGATAGAGGACACAAAAGGAAGAAAATCCCATGCTTGAATGTCTGCCAAAAGAACCGGTCGAACACACGACCGGCAAGATCAACCCGGCAAAAACCTGCCAGCCGCTCGGCGCCATGTATGCCGCGCTCGGTATTCACGGGTGCCTGCCCCACAGCCATGGCTCGCAGGGCTGCTGTGCGTACCACCGCATGCACCTCACAAGGCATTTCCGGGACCCGGTAATGGCATCGTCCAGCTCATTCACCGAAGGAGCCTCGGTCTTTGGAGGGGCGGCCAACTTAAAGACATCAATCAAGAACGTGTTTGCGATCTACAACCCCGAGATCATGGCGGTTCATACCACCTGCCTCTCCGAGACTATCGGCGATGACCTGCCCAACATCATCAAACAGGCAGAGATCCCGGAAGGAAAGAGAGTCATCCACGTCAACACCCCGAGCTACCAGGGCTCCCATGTCACGGGGTTCTCGGGCATGTGCAAGGCAATGGTCTCGTACCTTGCGGAAGCTGACGGGACAGGCAAAAAAGCGCAGATGAATATCCTGCCCGGCTTTGTCAATCCCGGTGATATGCGGGAGATCCGCAGGATAGTCAGCCTGCTTGGCGTGAAGATGATTATGTTCCCGGACACCTCGGGGGTACTTGACACGCCGCTGACGAGCAGGTACCAGATGTATCCCGATGGCGGTACAACGGTTGCCGAGATCCGGGATTCCGGTAATTCGGAGGTCACCCTTGCGCTCGGTTCCTTTGCATCGCATGATGCTGCCGATATCCTGCAGGACAAATGCGGCGTCACCGGTATTCCGCTCAGGCTGCCCATCGGCATCGGCGCAACGGATGATTTCATTATGGCAATCAGGGACTGGTTCGGGGTCGAGATCCCCGCATCCCTCGCACTCGAACGCGGTCAGGTCATCGATACCTTGATCGACACCCATTTCCACTACCAGGGAAAACGGGTCGCAGTCTTCGGGGATCCCGACCACGTGATCGCACTCACCGAGTTTTTGCTCACCATGGGAATGGTCCCGGTGTATGTCCTCACGGGCACTCCCGGGAAAGCCTTCGAGACCGAAATAACGAAGATGCTCGAAGACGCGGGAGTCACCGGTGCCAGGGTCAAAGCAGAAGGCGACCTCTTCGAACTCCAGCAATGGATCCGGGAAGCCCCGGTTGATCTCCTGATCGGCACGTCCTATGGCAAGTATATCGCCCGTGCCGAAGATCTTCCGTTCGTCCGCTTCGGCTTTCCCATCCTTGACAGGGCCGTGCACCCGCTCATGCCGGTTGTCGGCTACCGGGGATGCCTGCGCCTGATCGAACAGATCAGCAATGCGCTCCTTGAACGCCGTGACCGCGACTGCCCTGACGAGGATTTCGAACTTGTATTATAACGGGTAATGCCCGGGAGGAAAACCATGGAAACAAGCTCAATACCCCCGGAAGGGGCGACATGCATCAGCGAACGCCAAAGCTCCATCCTGACTGCCGGCAGGAGCAGGACAAACATCCACTGCGCAGACGACAGCCTTGCCGGCTCGGTCAGCCAGCGGGCCTGCGTCTTCTGCGGTGCACGGGTGGTCCTGAACCCGGTCACGGACGCGGTCCACCTTGTCCACGGCCCGATCGGCTGCGCCGCCTATACCTGGGATATCCGGGGCAGCCTGTCGAGCGGGTCGGAGATGTACCGGAACAGTTTCTCGACAGACATGAAGGAACGGGACGTGGTCTTTGGCGGGGAGAAGAAACTTGCCATATGTATCGATGAGATCGTGGAGAAATACCACCCCCCGGCGATATTCGTGTACTCTACCTGCGTTACCGGCATGATCGGCGATGATATCGTTGCCGTCTGCAAAGAGGCTTCGCGCCACCACAACACCGAAGTGATCCCGGTAGAGTCGAGCGGTTTTATCTCCGGCAACAAGGTTGTCGGGTACCGGGCCGCAGCCCTTGCGCTTATGCGGCTCATCACGCCAAAGGAGGGGGAAAGGGTGGAAAAGACCCAGAAACTCAACTTCCTCGGGGAATATAACCTCAGCGGCGAGATGTGGCTTGCACGGCGCTACCTCGGAGAGATGGGCATTGAGATCAATGTAGCCTTCACCGGTGACTCGACCGTCGCGGCCTTAAAGCAGGCGCCGGGTGCGTGCCTCAACCTCGTGCAGTGCACGGGTTCAATGCACTGGGTGGCCATGCAGCTCGAGAAGCAGTTTGGCATCCCTTATATGGACGTGAACTTCTTTGGTGCAGAGAACACGGCCGAAAGCCTGCGGAAGATCGCCCGGTTCTATGATGACCCGGTGATAACCGAACGTGCCGAAATGCTTATCGAAAGGGAAATGGCCCGCATCAGTCCCGCAATCGAGCGGTACCGGGAGAAACTTACCGGCAAACGGGCCGCGATCTACGTAGGCGGAGCCTACAAGGCCGTTGCCCTGATCCGGCAGCTCCGCGGGCTCGGCATGGAGGTTGTCCTCACCGGCACCCAGACCGGCAAAACCGAGGAGTACGCGACCATAACAAGCCTCCTTGATGAAGGGGCGATCGTGGTCGACGACACCAACCCGGCCGAGATCGAGCGTTTCCTCATAGAGAAGCAGGTCGATGTCATGGCCGGGGGTGTCAAAGAACGCGTGCTCGCTTACAAGCTGGGCATTGGTTTCGTTGACCACAACCATGACCGCAAGGAATGCCTTGCCGGGTTCGACGGGGCCGTGAACTTTGCCCGCGAAGTGTACATCAGTGCCTGCTCGCCGGTCTGGAAGTATCTTCGGGCCCCGGCTGGAGGTGCCTGATGACACCCTCTGCAGGGCTAGGCACCGTCCGGCAGGTGAACGAGAACCAGTGCCAGCAGTGCATGCCGCTTGGGGGGGTTATCGCGTTCCGGGGTATTGCCGGAGCGATGGCGCTTATCCACGGCTCGCAGGGGTGCAGTACCTACATGCGCCTCACCTGCGTCAACCATTTCAACGAACCGGTGGATATCGCTTCCTCATCGCTCAACGAGAAGCAGACCATCCATGGCGGGGAAGCAAACCTGAAACGGGCTCTCGACAACATACGCCGGGTCTATGCCCCGTCCGTGATCGGCGTCCTGACCACCTGCCTTGCTGAGACCATGGGTGAGGATTTGGACCGGATCATCCGGGATTACCGGAACGGCCAGGTGACAGGCTGCCCTGACATTATTCCGGTCCCGACACCGAGCTACAGCGGGAGCCATACGGAAGGGTACTGGGCTGCAACAAAAGCGATCATCGCCCACTATGCCCGGCCATCTGAACCGCACGGGCGCATCAACGTCATCGTCCCGCATATCAGCCCGGCAGATATACGGGAGATCCGGCGAATTTTCTCGCTCATGGGCCTTGACTGCACAATCATCCCCGATTATTCGCTGACCCTCGACCGCCCGTTCGCCGGGCGGTACCAGAAGATCCCGGAGGGCGGGACAAAACCGGAGGAGATTGCTGCCATGCCTGGCGCCCCGATCACGATCCAGTTCGGCGTAACGTGCCCGGACAATCTCTCACCAGGCCTCTGGCTCGGACAGGAGCATGGCGTCCCGCTCGTCACCCTGCCGCTTCCCGTGGGGATCGGGGCAACCGACCAGCTCCTCACCCTCCTTGAAAAGATCAGCGGGCACTCCCGGCCGGAATCTCTCGTGAACGAACGCGGCTGGCTCCTAGATGCAATGGCTGACGCCCACAAGCACAATGCTGACGGGCGGGCAGTTATCTACGGAGAACCGGAACTGGTGTATGCCCTGACCCGGACCTGCTGCGAGAACGGCATTGCCCCGGTCGTGATCGCGAGCGGTACCCGCACGAGCCGGCTTTTCGCCAGCCTCGATCCGCTCCTGACCGATACCGACGAACAGCCTGCAATTATGGAAGAAGCAGACTTTGCCGCGATCGAAACGGCAGCGTTAGCGGCCGGTGCGAATATCGCGATCGGCCATTCCGGCGGGAAGTTCTTCACCGAGCGGCACGGCATACCAGTCATCCGGACCGGCTTTCCGATCCATGATCGGGTTGGGGGCCAGCGGATCCTTTCCGTTGGTTACGCAGGCACGCTTGCGCTCCTCGACCGGATCACAAACACGCTCCTTTCTGAAAAATACGGCTCGTACCGCAGGCTCCGGCACGAAGAGACAACCAGGACTGAAATAACGGAAGGTATCTGACATGCAAAAACCCACCCACCACATCCTTGTCTGCACCAGCTCGCGACCAAACGGGCAGCAAAAAGGGTTCTGCCACACCAAGGCAGGTCTCGAGGTGATGGCAAGATTCCAAGAAGAGATCGAAGAACGCGGCATCGGGGGAGAGGTCTTTCTTTCCAATACCGGATGCTTTGGCATCTGCGAGAGGGGGCCGGTCGTGGTCATCTATCCCGGCAATGTCTGGTACGGGTCGGTAACTGCCGATGATGTGCCTGAGATTCTTGACTCGCACATTGAGGGAAAAAACCCCGTTGTACGCCTGACCCTGTGATGGCCGGAGGATATCATGTGTCTTTCAGAGATTGCAGTGATCATCGGAAGTGACGGCCGGACCGTCCCCCTCAGCGAACCGGGCACCGTTGTCGTATACTGCCGGTTGCGGGGAACCTGGATTATGGAGCGCCGGCTCCCGTTCGCACTCGAAGAGGACGGCGGGCTTGCCGGCCTGCGTAAACAGATGGCCAAACTCACCGCGTGTCTCGGAGCATGCCGCACAATTGTTGCACAATCGGCAGGCGGGGCCGTCTTCTTCGAACTGGAGAAGGCGGGATGCCTGGTGTACGAAATCCCCGGGAGCCCTTCTGAATTCCTCGATGAGGTCTGGCAGGAGGCAAAGGTGGAGCAGGAGGAAAAAGCCCCGCTGCCGGCCAGTGCGGATATCCCGGCCCCGATCGAGATCGCCCCCGGGAGATATTACATCTCCATTTGCGAGATCCAGAAAAACCGCCCCGAAGTGAGCAGCAAGCAGGTACTCCGGCCGTTTGTTCAGCAGGGGTCATTCTTTGAACTGGAGATCATCTGCGACCACGTGCCGCCATGGATCGAGATGGAGGCAGAAAGGCTCGGGTACGAGATTGCAAGCGAGCGGACCGGGCCTCATGACCTTCGGGTTCTGCTCCGGAGACCGGCAGGAGGCTGCTGCTGATGAAAGACTGGTCAGTTCATCACTTTTTCTGAATTATTGCAAGTCCGCGCGATCCGCATTGTTCTAATAATAACTCATGGAATGATGTTTCCATCACGATCAACCCCAACGACGGCAAATATTATTTTTCTTTTTTTTTAGATCTACCAAAAAAGCAAATCCATCAATGGGCATAAATACCCCCAGCCAGAACACTGGATATTGGAATACTCCCCACCATCAGGGTCCGGAGCCAGCCAATCCTTTCGGAGGACTTCCATGCAGATCGGATCGGGTGTAACCATCATCAGGGACCAGATTAAGCCGGCCCTGATAATCTTCTTCCTGCTCACGCTCATCACCGGGATCTGTTACCCGCTTCTGGTCACCGGCATTGCACAGCTGGCCTTCCCCGCCCAGTCGAACGGGAACCTGATCCTCCATGACGGAAAAGTGGCAGGTTCAGCCCTGATCGGGCAGCCGTTTTCTTCTCCACAGTATTTCTGGGGCCGCCCTTCAGCCACAACACCGGTTCCCTACAATGCCGGACTCTCGTCCGGTTCAAACCTCGGGCCGTCAAACCCGGCTCTTGATCAAGCGGTACAGGCCCGTGTTGCTGCTCTCCACGCAGCAGATCCTGCAAATACTCTCCCCATACCGGTAGATCTCGTCACTTCATCAGGGAGCGGGCTTGACCCCGATATCAGCATTGCATCAGCGTATTACCAGGTCCCCCGTATCGCCCGCGAGAGGGGCCTGCATGAAGCAGATGTCATGAATCTTGTCACTAGCCATATCGAGCCCCGCCAGTTCGGGATCTTCGGTGAGCCCCGGGTGAATGTCCTCAGGCTGAACCTTGCCCTTGACGATCTATCGAAATCCGGATCGTCTTCTGCAACACTGCAGCAGGCAGAGCCGGGAGGGCAAAATACCACGGGACTGCGGATCCCGGATTGGGTTTTACTGGTACTCTTCATCGGGTTTTTTGTAATTACCGTTGTCCCGCTCGGGAGATTCATGGTCCGTGTCCTCCGGGGTGAGCCCCACCTGCTTTCCCCGGTCTTCGTCCCGATCGAACAATGGATCCTCTCATGGTCACGGGTACGGGCGGATGATGAGATGGACTGGAAGAGATTTGCCATTGCCATGATGGTCTTTTCACTGGTTGGTATAGTGTTCCTCTTCCTGCTCCAGCTTGTCCAGTCAATCCTTCCGCTCAACCCTGCCGGTATCGGAGTACCGTCATGGGATCTTGCGCTCAATACGGCAGTGAGCTTTGTCACCAACACCAACTGGCAGGCATATGCCGGTGAAACGGGGGTCAGTTACCTCACGCAGATGATCGGCCTGTGCGTCCAGAACTTTACCTCGGCGGCAACGGGTCTTGCCGTCCTTGTCGGGCTTGCATACGGCCTGTCCCGTAAATCCTCCGCAACGATCGGGAACTTTTGGGTTCTGCTTGTCCGTGGGATCCTCATTCTCCTGCCGATAAGTATCATCATCTCCCTTATTCTCGTCTCCCAGGGAACGGTCCAGACACTTTCAGGACCGGTCATTGTCCCCCTGCTTGACCCGGTGAAGGATGCCGGGGGTACACTGGTTACAACCCAGACCATCCCCTTGGGGCCCGCAGCATCCCAGATAGCGATCAAACAGCTTGGCGTCAACGGGGGAGGGTTTTTCAACACCAACTCCGCCCACCCGTTCGAGAATCCCACACCGCTTGCCAACTTCATCGAGATCGTCTCGATGCTCCTCATCCCTGCAGCGCTCTGCTACTCGTTTGGCAGGATGGTCGGGGCCGGGAGAAAAGGCGTGAGCCTCCTCATTGCCATGACGATCATCTTCCTGCCGCTCCTCGGGATCGCTATCTGGGCAGAACTTGGCGGTAATCCCACGTTCGGATCCATGGGAATCGACCAGGCAACAACAGATCTCCAGCCTGGGGGGAATATGGAAGGAAAAGAGGTGCGCTTTGGTATCATCTCCTCCACGCTCTTCTCAGTCGTGACAACATCCGCTTCCTGCGGGGCGGTCAGCGGGATGCATGACTCGTTCACCCCGATCGGGGGATTTGTCCAGCTGCTCATGATGCAGTTCGGGGAAGTGGTGTACGGGGGGATCGGTTCCGGCCTGTACGGGATGCTCGTGTTCGTGATAATCGCGATGTTCATTGCCGGGCTGATGGTTGGCCGGACCCCGGAATACCTTGGGAAGAAGATCGAGCCCCGGGAGATGACGATCGCCACCATCATCATCCTGATCCCCATATTCCTGATCCTCATCTTCACGGCTGTGGCAGTTCTCACGGATCCCGGTAAGACGGCTGTTTTTAATCCCGGGCCGCATGGTTTCTCCGAGATCCTGTACGCTTTCACGTCTGCATCCCAGAACAATGGAAGCGCTTTTGCCGGGCTCTCTGCCAACTCCCTGTTCTATAACCTTGCAACGGCATCCTGCATGTTCATCGGCAGGTTCGGCGTTGCAATCCTGACGCTCGCTCTTGCCGGCTCGTTTGCGGCAAAGAAGATTGTCCCGGCAGGAGAGGGAACACTCTCCGACCACCGCCCGCTCTTCATCATCTGGCTGGTCTTTGTTGTCCTCATTATCGGGGCACTCAGTTTCCTGCCGGCTCTTGCTCTCGGGCCCATTGTCGAACATCTCATGCTCGGCGGGGGGATTTGAAGTATGCCCGATAGTGCACACACCCGCGATCCTCACCGGATCCTGCCTGCAATCTACCAGCGTGCAGTTATCGATGCAGTTATCAAGCTCGAACCGAGGCAGATGATCAGGAACCCGGTCATGTTCGTGGTCGAGGCGGGCAGTGCACTCACCACCCTGCTCTGGATCCAGGCCCTTCTGGGGCATGGCGAAGCTCCTGCCGGATTCATCGGCGCGATCTCTGCATGGCTCTGGTTCACGGTTCTCTTTGCCAACTTTGCCGAGGCACTCGCGGAAGGACGGGGCAAAGCTCAGGCAGAGTCGCTCCGGAAGATGCGGCAGGATACCATGGCCAAGAAGCTCTACCTTGGGTATGAGATCAGGAAAGGGCAGGAGCCGGTTCCCTCCGATTACCTTGAAGTATCTTCCTCTACCCTGCATAAGACCGATCTCTTCTATGTAAAAGCGGGGGATACGATCCCGGTTGACGGGGAGGTGGTTGAGGGAGTTGCATCGGTGAACGAGAGCGCGATCACCGGGGAAAGTGCACCGGTCATACGGGAATCCGGAGGGGACCGGAGCGCAGTCACCGGGGGCACAATACTGCTCTCCGACTGGCTCATCATCCGTGCAAGCGCCAACTCCGGCGAGGGTTTCCTCGACCATATGATCAGTCTCGTGGAAGGGGCGAAACGACAGAAGACCCCGAACGAGGTGGCGCTCAACATCCTCCTTCTCGGCCTGACCGCGATCTTTCTTACGGTCTGTATCACGCTCTGGGCCTTTTCAGTTTACAGCGTGCAGGCCATGGGTTCCGGGGTCCCGGTCACGGTCACTGTGCTTGTTGCCCTGCTGGTCTGTCTTGCCCCCACAACGATCGGCGGGCTCCTCAGTGCGATTGGAATTGCCGGTATGGACCGTCTTATCCGCCGCAATGTGATCACAACCTCCGGCAGGGCAATCGAAGCAGCGGGCGACGTGGATGTCCTCCTCTTGGACAAGACGGGGACCATTACCCTTGGCAACCGGCAGGCCGTTGAACTGATCCCGGTTGACGGGACAGATATCATGGATCTGGTAAAGAACGCACAGCTCGCCTCGCTTGCCGATGAGACCCCGGAAGGTCGCAGCATCGTTATCCTGGCAAAAGATAAATACGGGCTCCGGGGCATGACGGTCGGTGCCACGGAGTCCGGCAGAGGTATGCAGTTTGTTCCGTTCTCAAGCCAGACGCGGATGAGCGGGGTTGATTCCGGGGATATCAGGATCCGGAAAGGTGCGGCGGATGTCATGTTCGGGCATATTGCGGCAAGCGGCAATACCGTATCGGATGAGCTCAAAAATGAGGTAGAAACTATTGCCTTTGCCGGGGGAACACCGCTGGTTGTTGCGAAGAACGGAAAAGCTCTCGGGGTTGTTCACCTCAAGGATATCGTAAAAGGCGGAATCAAGGAGCGCTTTATCCAGCTCCGGAAGATGGGGATCAAAACCGTCATGATCACCGGCGACAACCGCCTTACCGCCGCAACCATCGCGGCTGAGGCCGGTGTCGATGATTTTCTTGCAGAAGCAACCCCAGAGAGCAAACTGAAACTGATCCGGGAATACCAGACCGGGGGACGCATGGTGGCCATGACCGGTGACGGGACCAACGATGCCCCGGCCCTTGCCCAGGCCGATGTTGCCGTTGCCATGAATACCGGGACGCAGCCTGCCCGCGAGGCAGCCAACATGATCGATCTCGACAGCAACCCGACCAAACTCATCGAGATCGTTGAGATTGGAAAACAGCTCCTTATGACCCGGGGTGCCCTCACCACGTTCTCGATTGCAAACGATCTGGCAAAATATTTCGTTATCATCCCGGCTGCATTCATCAGCACCTACCCGGCACTTGCAGCCCTGAACATTCTCGGGCTCCACAACGCAATCCTCTCGGCCGTTATCTTCAATGCACTCATCATTGTTGCGCTCATCCCGATCGCTCTCCACGGGGTGGCTTATCGCCCGATGACCGCCGAGATGGCCCTGCGGAACAATGTCATCATCTATGGAGTCGGGGGCCTGGTAGCCCCGTTCATCGGGATAAAGATTATCGATATGCTGCTCGTACTGATGGGTGTGGGGTGATACAAACCCATGACTCGCACTTCCGAATACCGCCCGGACCCGGATACCCTCCTTGCCTGCGTGCAGGGAGAGGAACGCAGGAAGCACCGGGGCAAACTCAAGATCTTTCTCGGCTACATTGCAGGCGTAGGAAAGACCTACGAGATGCTCAAGGCCGCGCACCTGCGGAAAGATGAGGGTATTGACGTAAGGGCCGGGTATGTGGAGACCCATGGCCGGCGTGAGACAGAGGCACTGCTTGACGGGCTTGCTGTCATCCCTCCCAACATGATGGAGTACCGTGGGGTAACCCTTCCGGAGTTCGACCTGGATGCTGCCCTCAGGCTCCGGCCTTCTATCGTGCTTGTCGATGAGCTTGCCCACACCAATGTTCCCGGCTCACGGCACCTGAAACGGTACCAGGATGTCGAAGAGCTGCTGAATGCAGGTATCGATGTCTATACCACGCTGAATGTCCAGCATGTCGAGAGCCTCAACGATGTGGTTGCCCAGATTACCCACGTGATAGTCCGCGAAACGGTTCCCGACCGGGTAATCGATGAAGCGGATGAGATCGAAGTAGTTGACCTGGCACCTCCGGAACTTCTCCAGCGCCTGCGTGAAGGAAAAGTGTATGTCCCCGACATGGCAGCCCGGGCAATCGAGCAGTTCTTCAACGAGGGGAACCTGTATGCACTCCGCGAGCTTACCCTTCGCCGGGCTGCCGAGCGGATCGACGAACAGATGCTCGCGTACATGCAGACCCGGGCAATCCCGGGCCCGTGGGCTGCCGGCGAGCACATCCTTGTCTCGATCGGTAGTAGCCCGTTATCAGAGCGGCTTGTCCGGACTGCAAGGAGGCAGGCCGACCGGATGGGTGCGCAGTGGACAGCAATTTATGTTGAAACACCGGCACACCACCGGCTCAAGAAAGATGACCAGGAGCAGTTGTCGCGAACTCTGGAACTTGCCGAGAAACTGGGGGCAACGACGGTTACCCTGTTCGGGCTCAACATCGCCTCAACAATCATTGATTATGCACGCCGGCACAATATCACAAGGATCATTGTCGGGAAGACACTCCGCCCGCGGTGGCAGGAGTATCTGTTCGGATCCGTTGTCGATCAGCTGATCCACGACAGCGGCACCATCGACGTATATGTCATCAGCAGCGTTGAGCATATCCCGGAAAAGACCGGGGATTATGAACACCTGCTCCCGACAGCCCCTCCCCAGGACTACATCGCAGGCCTTGCTCTCATCATTATCATTACCATTATCGGATGGCTGGTCAAGTCGTTCATTGCCCCGACGAACCTTGCCATGCTCTACCTTCTCGCGGTTGTCGTTATCGCGTTCCGGAGAGGTCTCCGGCCCGCCATTTTTACTGCAGTTGTCGGCGTAATTGCATTCGACTTTTTCCTGATCCCGCCTTACCTTACGTTCAGGGTGAGCGATTCGGAATATATTATTACGTTCATCGGGATGATCATTGTCGGGGCCCTCGTCAGCCTGCTCGTGACCCGGGCTCGTGAACATGCATTCGCTGCCCAGACACGGGAAAAAGAGACCGGAACACTGTATGCACTCTCGCAGGATCTGGCAGTTGCCGCGGATGCCGATTCTGTCATAACAGCAGTAACCCGGCATATCCGGGAGATCTTTTCATGGGAGAGTGTTGTCCTCATTCCGGCAGAGGGGAAACTTGTTGTTCAGCCGCCGGGCGCAGGACCTGCCCTGAACGCCGATGACATCGCTGTCGCAACCTGGGCATTCCAGCAGGGTACCATTGCCGGTTATGATACCGACACGCTGCATGGCTCAAGGCTCAGGTACATACCACTCAGGAGTTCGGCCGGTGTTCTCGGGATTCTTGCGGTAATGCCTGCTGAACCTGACGGAATCATAACCCATGAACAGGAACGCATCCTTTCTGCATTTGCAAGCCAGATGGCGCAGGCGCTCGAGCGGGTGAATCTGACAAAGAACTATCCGTGAAAGAAGGATTTACTCCGGAGCAAAAGCGAAGATGATATAAACGGATGAACCGGCTCCCGCGCAATCCACCCCCACAAACCGTTCCGGCCCGCGGTAACTTCCCCTGGAAATTAATAGTCCGGCGTCCAAGTACTGGTATGGATATGGCAGTAGTAAAAAAATGGGCAATCTTCTTTGCAGGGATCCTTGTTGCGATCCTGATTGCCGACAGGTTGTCAAATATCATCATTGCCGCAATGAACCTTACCGGCTGGGTGGGACTGCTGATGGGGTTCATTCTCTATGCGGCGATCTTCTTTGCAATGCTGTACATAATTGAAAAAGTATTCCGGATAGATTTTTTCGGGTTCTACCGCGAGTAAACCCAACGCGATGATTTTTTTTATTCCGGATTGTTCCGGAAATTTTTTTTTAAAATTTTTTTCCGAAAAAATTTCGTACAAACATTCCAGGTGAGTATCTCTTTTCGGTACTATTGATCCAGATAGTCTTACGTGAAGAGAAAATGCCCTGGTTGCTAAACCGGGGATTCCGGGGTTTTCATCTGATGTACTCCACTAGAACCCCGTACCCGCCGGTACCGGACCAGGTATCCGGAGATACGATCCCCCGACCCCATCCGGGCCCGTAAAAGGCCCGGATACCCCCCCATAATACCTCCGGCCCCTTTTTGTGCGGGAATGGTGTCCACCGGCTTAAAAGAGTCCGTGATTTAAGCCTGTTTTGCCAGAATATCGCTTTATTGCCCGAATCAGCCCTGCAAAATAGAGGGGTTTTGCGGGTCGCAATTTTTTGTCCCATAATTTATACCACCCGGGCAGAAAAAGTCCCTTGGAACGCAGATAGCGCATTTTTTAAAATTTCACGTCGGAAAATCAGGAGCCGTAAGGGGATATCCATAATCAGATACCGGGAAATCTTCCCTGGTGACAGATCCAGTATCGGGGCATCTGGTGGACGCTGGGAAAGTACTATACCGGAGTCAGGTCCGAAGCACCGGACGAGAAAGCGGCAATGAATATGGTCCTGAAGCGGGCTGACCGGATGGAGATAGAGACGCTCGTGGCAGTCCCGGCAGATGCATCGAGCCCGGCCGGGCCGGCCTGAGCTGCAGGCCGGAAACGGCAAAATTTTTTTTTGTGGAATATCCAGAGCCGGACGGTATCGAGCACCGGCTCACTGCCGGGCGGGATCATTCGGATTCCCAGTCCCCGTCATCCCATGCTTTCAGGATATCAAAATCCCGCATCCGGGTCGCCTTGGAGAGAGCCTGTGCCCGGCTCAGCATACGTTCCTGGACAAAATCATATTCACAGAGAATCCGGGAATTCCGGAGCAGGGTTGCCCGTATCGGGTGATGGCGGTAGATGACCGGTTCCTGGTCACGGAAATACCACTTAATTCTCTTAAAGGTGAGCCAGTCCAGTTTCATGGCAAGCGTTGCGTGAAACGCAAATCCGCTGGCAGAATCCAGATCATAATTCCGCAACGAGCAGTACGGGGAGATCGTCCGGGCCAGATCGTACCGGAATTGTTTTAAGGTTTCATCGGGAGTGATCGTAACAAATACCACCCGGGTATCGTCAAAGAACCCGTAGCCCCCGACATCATACCGGGGAATTTTTTCCTGGCGGGTACAGACGCCTGCGAAATCTTCGATCAGTTTCTCTTCATTCTTGGTAGAAAAAGGCCCGGCAAGCGTGATATGCGGGGTCACGAGTTGGCTCTTAAGCTTGAATTTCTCCGCCAGATGGTTGCTGAGCGTATGGATCTGCTGCTTCACGGAACCCATCATGCGGATATCTATCAGATAGTGCGTCATCTTTCAATCCCGGTGCAAAAAGTGACGTGGCAACCTCGCGATACCATTGTTCCGGTACTTTCTTGGGGTTCCGGCAAAAATGCCTTTCCCACTGCATATCCGAAACATTCCCCATTGGGTGACATCTAAACAAGGGTTCAAAAAAATTCTGTTCTGCAGAAATGGATATGAACAGGAGATTACATCGGAACCCTGAAAATCGATACCGTTTAAGCCCTCCCCGTTTCAGGGCCCCGGTACGGCAGGGTAATTTCCGGCCCCCAGATTACCGGTAATTGAAACGCCGCGGAGTTCCCCTTCGGGAACGGCGGAGGTCATCACAAAGAAGTATCGGGAGGTCCCCCTCACAAAGGGTATACGATCCCGACACGATTGGGATTTTTGCAGTGAAAAATTTGAAAAAAAATTGCCGGCCCTATTCTTTCGACCGGATGGAATGGATCTTTATGATACCGGCGCAGGACTTGCAGGTGTAGAACTCTTCCTTCCAGCAGTTCTCGCATCCCCACCGCCCGCAGAGCACGCACTGCCGGAGCTCCGAGACGCTATGCGGTGTGCTGCACAGGTCGCACATGTACCGGGCGAAACTCCCGGGATCTTTTGTCGGCGCCTCGCCCTGCTTCCGGATCGGTGTGATCTCTTTTTTCAGTTCACTGAAGAGATCAGGAGCATCCTTACTTTTTGGTGCTTCCTTTCGAAACCAGTTCCTTTTCAACGCGGTCAAGCCGGGCCTCCAGCTGCACGAGGTCGTTCTGCATCTCCGCTTCGAATTTTTTCAGGTCCGCGAGCCGGGCCTCGTCCTGCTCGAGTTCCTTGTACTTCTGCACCTTGAATTCCCCGAGCTTGGTCTGGTTCACAAGCTGCCACTCTTCCACCAGGCTCTGGAACCGGCGGTCCAGGTACTCGTCCACCCGGCTCTCGATCGGGCGGGAGAGTGAGATATCGCCCTTTGCCCCCCGTATGTAATAATAGACAAGGAACAGGATGACGACAAGGATGATGACTATCACGATGAAGGTTAAAAGATCCATCTCAGACACGCTCCTTCAGCCGCTTTGCACGGTTTTCCAGTTCTGTGAGCTTGTCCGAGGCTGCATGGCCTGAGGCTTTCAGAGCCGGGATCTCTTTTTCTACCGCCGCGAGCCGGCTGGTAAAATCGGAAATATCGCTGGTCCGGGCAAGGTCCCACTCCTCAACAACCATCTTCATGCGCCGGTCAACATAGGAATTGAGATAACTATTCATCCCGATCATACCGATTTCTCCAGGGTCGTTATGAGTTCGTCAAGGTTATTGCGGCGCTTCTCAAGCACCATCTTCTCGGCGTACAGGTTGCTGATCTCGTTTGTCACGCTTGCGAGCCGGCTCTCCAGCTTATGCAGGTCTGTCTCGGTTAAGAGCTCCCACTCCTCGATCACCGATGCGAAGGTTGTGTCAAAATATGCATCGAGCGTCTTATCCATGGTCGGGAGCTTTGATTCGATCGCTCCGGGAAGTTCTGAGAACTGGTCCCAGAATGCAGGAGCGGACGGATTCTGGTTTACTACCGGGTACATTTATTTCACCTTCTTTTCCTCTTCGCTGATCTTGCCCATCATGTTATCCAGTTTCCGGGTCTTGACATAATTCTCAAGCCTTGTGATCCGGGTCTCGACCAGTTTCTCTTTTGCAAAGATACCGGTCTCAAGAACGGTATTCTCGTCTTCCACGGTTTTTATATCGGAAATCTGTTCCGGGGAGAGACGGGTGAACGGGAATTTTTTTGCATCCGCGTGCTGCTGGAGGAGCTTGAGCTTGTCTTTCTCAAGCTCAATCTCGATCTGCCGGTTCGAGGTTTTCATCAGGCGCACCTCACGGAGCATGAGGTATACGATGAAAATACCGATGATTGCCAGGGCCACGATGAGGACCGTATCGGTGATCACCGGGGCCTGGACGATGATGGTCGGGTCTGCCATATTATCTTACCTCAACGCCACAGGGTATAATCGCTTTCATCCCCTTTTCCAGATCAGAGCTCATCTTTTCCCTTCAGGCGTTTCTTCACGGCATCAGAAGTCTCGCCGGCAACTTTCCCGGCCTTATCAGCAGCCTTTTTTGTTGTGGTCTTGACGGCATCTGCAGCTTTTTTTGTTCCTGCCTTTACGGTATCCGCCGTTTTTCCCGCTTCCACCTTTACCGATTCTCCGGTCTTCCGGACCGCGGAATCGAGTTTCCCGACGCCTTCAGAGAGCGACTTGTTGGCATCACCGGCAGCTTTGTGCACTTTTTCCATGAGAGGCGGCGTTCTTTTGACCGTGACCTCGGATCCTTCCTTGAGGCCGAGCGCTTTGAGGTCTTCTTCGCTGACACGGACTTCGCCCTCGCCAACCATACGGTCGGCAATGACAGTAACCGTGACAACCTTTTTGGCAGCATCGTTGACAAGGTCAGCAGAGTCGCCCTCAACGATTTTCAGTTCGGCAAGACGGGACTCATGGATGCGTACCCGCCCGTGACTCGGGAAGGCACGCTTTTTGATGATTAATCGCAGGTCAGACATAATGGATACCTGCTCCTGAATATGATATAGGTTTTGCCTTTTTTCGCTATCCACAAAAAACTGCAAACGGGAAACCGACAGCAGATGTCCGGTTCAGGTCCCGGGCAGTACCAGGGGAACCGTGGTAACGTGCATGAACGGGATTTTCGGGGAAAAACCAAGGATGCTGAGTTCAGCCACCCCTTTAATCCGGAGGGTGATTTTTCCTTTTGCAATGATGAAGACAAGGGCGCTCATCAGCTTCATGTTGTTGACCGTTACCGGGAGGGTAATCTCGGAAGACCCGGTTTTGATGGCAATATCTTTCTGCCTCCCCGAAGTGAGAAACGTCCAGTTCTCACCATCCTGGTAAAATACCGAAAACGTAAGCGTCCCTATCTTCACTCCCATCAGGTTCGGGTTTGAAATGGCGAGTATGACATCAAGCGAGAGCTCCGAGAGCGATAGGGATGCAGGCGTGATATCCTTCACGGTGATCTCCGGATCCTTGACGAGAAGACCGCAGCCGGTGACTGCATTCCCGGCAAAGGTCAGCGGCAGCCAGAACATGGAACCATCCGGTTTCTGCAGGGATTCATAAAAAAGGGTAAGAGGGTTTGCACGTTACGCTGCTGCCTGTGCTTTCTTTGCCGTGAAGGAGTACGCGATCGCTATGATACCGAGCACGATCCCGAATGCTCCGGCAATGTACGGCAGGAGTGCTGCCACGATCAGCGGCATGCAGAGCAAAAGAAGCCCGAAGATGATGCTGACAAGCCCGAGCACCGCGTTTCCGGCATCTTTTGAGGAGAAGCCCTGGAACAGGTGGGCAGCCCCGATGAAAAGGGCCCAGAACCCGATAAAGATGACAAAGAACGCAAGAACGAAGACGGTTGCGTACAGCGGGTAACACAGGATCGCGATACCGGCGATGATGTTGATGATGGCAAGGAAGAGTTTCCAGCCCATATTCGAACGGTCAACTGCAAGGCTCGCAAGAGCAAACAAGCCGCTCACAAGCCACCATGCCCCCATGAACGTGATGAGCAGTATCGTGGTCATACCGGGCGTTGCGAGGAACATGCACCCGATAAGGAGTGCGAGGATACCCCAGATAAGGAGGAGCCACCAGGGAAACAGTTTTGCATCGGTTATATCCGGAACCGGAGACGTGATTACTTCATCCATGGAACTATCACGTGTGTAACATACTCCCATATACTATTTGTATACTCCTGTTTTTCTATCCATTCACCCAACGGCACTGGTTTCAGGACAGAGCAGATAAACCCGGAAAAGGAACCATCACCATTTATAATGAATGCTGCATACAGTCCATGTGTGGTCGGACATACACTTCTCATAGATCATTCGATAAAAAACCCGGAAAATACCTGCCGGTACATGTAACGATTCCGGTATGTCCATACTCACCGAACCTGAACCTACAGGAGGATTTCATGAACCTGGAAGAAAAACTCGTGGTTGGAATAATTGACGACTGCATGCATACGGACACTCCTCATGGGCGAGCCATCCGCCGGATCGTCAAAGGTCTCGAAGAATACGGGATCTACGTGGGGGATGTTGCCTCCCCGTCGGATGCCCGGGCTGCATTCTCGAATCTCCCGTCAGTCAACTGTATCCTCATCAACTGGAATCTCGGGGGAGATACACCGGAGAAGCACAGGGAAACACTTGAGCTTATTCACCAGATTCGGAAATACAATGAGGATATTCCCATCTTTCTGATGGCAGAACCCATAAGCGAAACGCCCGCGGCATTAACGGTCGACCTGATCCGGGAGATCAGCGAGTACATCTACGTTATGGAAGATACCCCGGAATTTATTGCCGGGCGTATCACTGCCGCTGCGAAGCGCTACCGGGAACGCCTTCTTCCTCCTTTTTTCGGGGAGCTGGTAAAATTTTCAAGAGATTTCGAATATTCCTGGCACACCCCGGGCCATGCCGGGGGTACCGCGTTCCGGAAATCCGCTGCCGGCCGGCTCTTCCACGAGTTCTTTGGCGAGCAGCTCTTCCGGTCAGATCTCTCCATATCCGTAGGTGAGCTGGGATCCCTGCTCGATCATTCGGGGCCGGTGGGCGAAGCTGAACGCTATGCAGCCAAGGTGTTTGGCGCCGACATGACCTATTTCGTCACGAACGGGACATCCACGGCAAACAAGATCGTTTACTTTGGCAGGGTCACGAAAGATGATATCGTCCTCGTTGACCGGAACTGTCACAAATCCGCTGAACACGCGCTCACGATGACCCATTCCATTGCCGTCTACATGGTCCCGACACGGAACCGGTACGGGATCATCGGCCCGATTCCCCCGCAGGAGATGACTCAGGCGGTTATTAAGAAAAAAATTGCCGCATGCCCGCTTGTAAAAACCTTAAAAAGCAAAAAACCCGTCCATGCCGTTATCACCAATTCCACGTATGACGGGCTCTGCTACCACGCAACCCAGGTTGAGGAACTGCTGGGTAAAAGCGTTGACAGCATCCATTTCGATGAAGCCTGGTATGCGTATGCCCGGTTTAACCCGCTATACAGGGACCGGTTCGCCATGCGGGACGGGGCAAAGGACGAGAAAGGCCCGACCGTCTTTGCAACCCAGTCTACCCACAAACTGCTCGCTGCCCTCTCCCAGGCATCCATGATCCATATCAGGACCGGAAGGGTTCCCATCGATCCCGGCAGGTTCAACGAAGGGTTCATGATGCACAGTTCAACCTCGCCACTCTACACGATCATTGCATCTCTTGATGTATCGTCCAAGATGATGGACGGGGCATCTGGCAGGCACCTCACCACCGAATCCATTGAAGAGGCAATCCGGTTCCGCCGCACGATGGCCAGGATCAGCCGGGAGATCAGTACCGGTAAGAAAAAAGGCGACTGGTGGTTCCCCATGTGGCAGCCGGAGACGGTCACGGATCCGAAAACAAAGAAGAAGACTGCCTTTGCCGATGTATCGGTTGAGACCCTCCGGAGCAACCCGTCATGCTGGGCGCTCCATCCGGGCGATTCCTGGCACGGATTTGACGGCCTCCCGGATGACTACTGCATGCTTGACCCGATCAAGGTCACCGTGCTGATGCCCGGCGTGAAGGATGACGGTTCCCTAGCCAGCTGGGGCATACCGGCAGCAGTGGTGGTCAAATTCCTTGACACCCGCGGGATCATCAATGAAAAATCCGGCGATTATAGTATCCTTTTCCTCTTCTCGATGGGAGTTACGAAAGGCAAGTGGGGCACCCTCGTCACCGAACTCTTCGAGTTCAAGCGGCTGTATGATGAGAAAGCCCCGCTCGAAGAAGTATTCCCCGATCTCACGAAAAATTTCCCGAAAACCTATGCCGGCAAGACCTTAAAGGGTCTGGTGGACGAGATGCACGCGTTCAAGAAGGATCACCGGATGTGCGAACGGCTCCAGCAGGCCTTCTCGCTTCTGCCGGAACCGGCAACAACCTATGCAGAAGCCTATGCCAGCCTGGTACGGGGTGAAGTCGAACACGTATCCCTTGCAAAAGCAAAAGACCGGATCGTGGCAACAGGAATCGTACCGTACCCGCCGGGAATTCCCCTGCTTGCACCTGGAGAGCGGACGGGTAAACTGAACGAACCGGTACTCCAGTACCTCACAGCACTCGAGGCATTTGACAAACGGTTCCCGGGATTCGAGCACGATACCCATGGAATTGAAATTGAGAACGGAGAGTACAAAATGTATTGTCTCAGGGAGAAAAAATGAGTGACGAAGCAGTAACGGGAAGCCCGGTGGTCTCGAAAAAAGTCCTCGGGCTTTTTGCACTTGCCATGATCAACGTGGCAGCAGTCCTGAGTATCAGGAACTTTCCCTCAATGGCCATCTATGGCTGGTCTTGTATTGGCTGGTATATCATCGGCGCTGTCCTCTTCCTCATCCCGATATCTCTCGCGGGTGCGGAACTCGCAACCGGCTGGCCGCAGGGCGGGGGTGTGTATGCATGGGTAAAGCAGGCATTCGGGGAGAAAGGCGGTTTTACCGCGCTCTTCTGTGAATGGTCGAACAACCTTGTCTGGTTCCCGACTGTGCTCTCGTTCATCGCGTCCACGCTCGCCTTTGCCCTGACTCCGGCTCTTGCAAGCAGCTCCTGGTACATGTTCACCGTGATGATGATCGCATTCTGGGGCACGACGGCCATTGCCTACTTCGGTGAAGAAGCTTCCACCAAATTCGGCAATATCGGTGTCATCATCGGAAGTATCATCCCGTCGATCCTCATCATCCTCCTCGGCCTCTGGTGGATAGGATCGGGCCAGACGCTCGTCATCCCGCACTTTACTATCGGTGCGATTGTCCCGGAGATCAGCCTGTCAACCATCCCGTTCTTTGCAACCATCATCCTCCTCTTTGCCGGCATGGAGATGGCAGGGTTCCACGCGCTTGAGACGAAAAACCCGCAGAAGGATTTCCCCACAGCAATGGCCCTGTCGGCCATAATTATCGTGGTCTGCACGGTCCTTGCAACGCTCGCAATCGCGGTCGTTATTCCGGCGGATCAGGTCAACCTTACCGCAGGTGTTATGCAGGCCCTGCAGTACTTCTTCGGAGCAGCCGGGATACCCTGGCTGGTCGGACCCATGGCAGTGCTGATCACCCTTGGGGGTGTTGTCTCGCTTGCAGCCTGGCTAATCGGCCCGGCAAAGGGGCTGGGCATTGTTGCCGAGGAAGGGAACATGCCTCCCCTGTTCGACAACACCAACAAGTACGGGGCACCGGTAGCCGTCCTCCTTATCCAGGCACTGATAGGTTCAGTAATTTCGCTCCTGTATATCTTCCTTCCTTCGGTCAACCAGGCCTATTGGATCCTATCAGCACTGACCGTTGAGCTTCTTTGCATCGTGTACATTCTCGTATTCGCTTCGGTCATCAAGCTCCGGTATTCCCAGCCGGATACCCCACGGCCATTTAAGATCCCCGGCGGGATGGTTGGGGTCTGGATTGTCGGAGGGCTTGGCCTCTTTGGCACAATCTTTGCCTTCGTTGTCGGGCTCATGCCGCCCTCGATCTTCACCGGCAGTTTCATATCGTATGTTGCGGCAGTGCTGTTTGGAACTTTCCTCCTGGCAGTGCCCCCCCTTGTGTTCCTGAAATTCAAAAAACCCAGCTGGCTCAAAAAAATTCCGGCTGAAAGGAGGTAAAAAGATGAACATGTTCTGTTTCACTATCCGGATTGGAGGGCGGTTATGAGCAGCAGGGTCACCCTTGAGCACGCTCTCATTTTATTTATTGTCCTGGTGTTCCTGTTACCCTGCGGGTTGATCATCATAATTTCCCAGGAATCTGCCTATTTCCAGGTTTCCGGAAATCCGGTGGAGGATGCAGCCCAGTTAAAAGGTATCACGATCACGAGCATGAAGGATACCAACTGGAACCTTCCTGGCTCTGTGGGGGGCAAGACCTACATCCTCGCCGATCAGAACGGGAATACCCTGAAAATTGAGACCCAGTCCTTTGACAGTGCAGGAGACCGTGATGCCTTTATCCGGTCATATAATGCCCACCCGGTAGGTCATGGAAAGCCGGTCGGGAGCCTTGTTGTTGTCGGCCAGCAAGTGGTATATGTTACTCCTGCGAACAGTCCTATCCTGAAGGAGATTGCCCCGGTCTTAAAAGCGAAATCTGCTGCACTTCAGCAGGGAAAATAATTTTTTGTTTTTTTATGCGGAGCCATTTTTCCTGATGGATCCAGGAATCACGATCCCTTTTTCTGGATATATCCCTGGATCGCGGTCAGTGTTGTACTGTCCAGCATCACTGAGAGATCAAGATCAACCACATAGACCGGAAAGGTGCCAAAAAGCGTGTTCTGTTTAACCTGGAAGACCTTGGATTCCAGCAGCCGGGTGGTGGTCTCGACAGGATTATTCAGATGAACTGCTGTACCGCGGTTCTCTACTGCAAGGATTTCCTGAAGAGTCTTTTCCTTATGATCGAGGAGCCGCTCTGCCATGAGCCGGCTGCTGGACCCATGGATGTACCGGATGATAAAATACTGGCTGATGGCAAGAATGGCTATAAGACCCACAAGGTGTCCGAGCACGGCAAGGCCGGATTCGGTCAGGAAGGCTGCAACCGTGATGCCCGGTAGCAGTATGATCGTCACCAGGATAAGGATCACGGCAAAAGCAAAGGCAACCATGAACAATACCGAGATCAGGAGAGGCGGGATCCTGTTGCCGGAAAGCCAGGTCTTTACCCCTTCAACATTTTTTGCAAATGCATCGGAGAAGGGTTCGATCTTCCAAATCAGCATGTAGAAGACAGCGATGATGGTACACTGGGAGATGACGATGAGTGTTCCGGAAACGGAAACCTTCAGTACGAGAAAAGCAACGAGGGTGAAGAGGATATCGATGGTAAAGATCATGCCAATCCCAAGGGAAAGGGCCCGGCTGTTAATGAAGAACGCGTTGAGAAAAAGGCGGGTGAACCGGGAAGTCCCGGCTTTGACCCCCATATCCTGGAGCCAGGAAAGAAACTTCCGCAGATCCTCCTTGTGGATACCCGCGTATTCCCGGCTTGTGGGGATGAGAAGCGAGATAAAATAGAACATATTGAGGTAAAAACTGGCGGCAATAAAGAGGGCAAAGTAATCTTTCCTCACAAGCAGGAAGAGTGCATTGACCAGAAGACAGCAGAAAATAACCGCCGGATACAGGAGGCCGGAGCGGTCACTGCCTTTGAGCAGATTCCGGCTTTTTTGTATGGCTACCAGCTCCGCCTCAATTGCATGACGGAACGGGACGCTCCCCCGTTCCGCAGCCTGCCCGGTTAATTCTGGTGTCATTTTTTTTGGTTATTGCAGATCGTTCTGACTTAGCCCAGGATGAACCGGTCACCGTCTGGGCAACCAGGGGATCATCCCCGCAATCCCGGGTCTGCCGGAAATACGGCTCGTTTTTGCCTCATGTACTTACGTTTTTCCGGTTTCCTCCCGGACGGGTTCGGTCAGGTGGACCGTGGTCTGGGGGAAGGGGATCTCTATCCCTGCCGCTTCAAGCCCTTCCTTGATCCGGAGGATGAACTCGGTCCGGAGCGATAGGTCATCCTGGGTATTGGCCCAGACTGAAGGTACCCAGAACCGGCACCTGATCCGGATGCTTGACGGGTCGATATCGCTCACGAAAACCTCCGGGGCCGGGTTTTTGAGGACAAAGGTGTGCGACTCGATAATTTTCCTTATGATGCCAATAGCCATCCCGGCATCATCCTCGTACCGTATCCCGGTATCGTACGAGTACCGCCGTGCAACATGCGCGTGGAAATTGGAGAGTGTTGTGCTGTAGAGCATGTTGTTTGGGATCCGGACAAGGACACCGCTTGGCGTGCGGATGAGAATCGAGAGGAGGTGGACTGCAACCACGGTGCCCGTAACGTCGCCCACCTGGATAAAATCCCCCGGACTGAACGTATGTTCATAGAGGAGGCCCACTCCCGCGGCAGCATTCCCAACAACCGATGAACTCGACATGGCGATCACAATGATACACCCGACGAGGAGCAGGAAGACAAGAGTCATGCTGAGGTGGAAAAGTCCCGGCAGGGCAAGGGCGAGCGAGATGAAGATGATGAGAACCCGGACGATCATGGTTGCGAGCGCAAGCTGATCATCTTTCATCCGGTGGCTGAACCGGATTTTCATGAAATGGGCAACAACGAGCCCGATAAGATAGGCAGCGATGATCAGCAGGAAGACAAAGACAAGATCCCCCCAGGAAAAATCTGAAGTGATGGCATCGGCGTTCTCGGTTACCTCTTTCATCGTGGAGCTGACATTAATCAAATCCCCAAAAATCATACAACACCCGATTCCATGTAGAATCCCTGCTCGGGAATGATAGGGAGTTTACGGCTCGAGTAGAGATCGATTCCCCGGTTCGGACAATTACGGGGGGGTGTTCCTTCAAAGGAAGTGACAGCAATTGCGGATGATATGATCTCCATGGTTGCATTCATGCCAACATGCGAGCCATAGAACAGTTTCATGGCATGGCATTCGAAGACTGCCCGCGACACCTCGACTGCTCCGGTGTAACGGTTCCTTATGGTCAGCGTCATAACCCCCTCAACGTGCGGATCGGTTTTTGGAGGTTCATGGTATATGTCGCTCTCGTAATACCTTGTGATAAGCCCGGTTACCGGTTTTCCGTACAGGGAGTATTTTACCGGGTTTAAGGAGAATATGTCGATAACCGATGTGTCCGAGCCGGTCTGGAGAAATACCCCGATTTCTACCGGAAATTTCAGGTTGACGATCATGGATTCACCGGGCTGCATGACAATACGCGGGAAGACGAGCTCAAGATGATGGGCAATCTCGATCGGGAGATTGACCGGTTCTACCGGGCTGATAATAATGGCTGCTTCCTGGCTGATGGCAAGGATCTTTTCAATATGATCGGCGCTGCACTGGCGCTCGTACCGGGACGCCGGCACGGATCGATCAATTAGGAGGGTCAGGTCTTTTTCAGTATAAGAAAAATCCCCGGGATGCTGTCCAAACACAAAAAGGGGTGGATTTGGTGAGCAATAAAGGTGACGCAGCCGGTACCGTACAGTCAGGCAGCAGACCATTGAGCAGGGACACGTTACCAGGCTCTCGCGAAACGGGATATTTTTTAATACCACGCAGATAGGATAAATTTTCTAGTTGTATCGCAAATCAAGTAAACAGGAGCGAATATTTCGCTGTCATTGTGGTGAAATCATGTTGGACACAAAGCTGTCATGCCTGCTCAGGGGCATTATCGGGGTAATTTTCGGGTTTTTGGCACTTATGGTTCCTGAGATCACTCTTGGGACTTTTTACGGGTTTTTCTGGGTATTGATCGGTCTTGGCATGGCGGTATTCCTGTTCATTGCCATAACCTCACGCGGCGATGAGGCCACATTCTGGTTCGGTCTTGCCGCAGCTCTCCTCGTTATCGGCCTCATCTCCTTTATCTTTTCGGGATTTGTTGCACTCCTCTTCATCCTGATCATCGCAGGTATCGCAATTTATAACGGATTTACCGATATCACCTTCGCACTCACCCGCCCGAAGACCAAATACATCCTCGTACCGGGCATGATAATTGCGGGTTTTGCCCTGCTGGGTGTGCTGTTCTACTACTTCCCGGGCTTTGAGAAGAACCTCTTCCTCTCGGTTGTGGGAACCTTTGCCCTGGTGTTCGGCCTCTTCTCGATTGCCCTTGGTTTCTATAAGCCTGAAATTACCGCCGATGCAGCAACCCGGACACCCCAGAGTGGTTCCTGCATGTTTGACAAGAAGAACAATTAAAAAATCCCCTGCCAATATCCCCCGTTTTTATTCCGCTGGTGACAGAGAGAGTTGAAGGTCATGATGTACGATGTTGTGATTGCCGGGGCAGGGCCGGTCGGGAGCGCTGCTGCGGAAGAGTGCGCAAGGCTCGGACTCTCCACCCTCTGCATTGAGGAGCATGGCACCATCGGTCATCCGGTACAGTGTGCCGGCCTCCTTTCGAACGCTGCGTTTACCGAGTGCCGGGTATCAGAGCGATCGGTTCTCAACCGGGTTTCAGGTGCCCGCATCGTTCCGGGCACCGGCAAAAGCATCCTGATCGATGCGAAGCGGACCATGGCCAGCGTGGTGGACCGGGCCGCCCTTGACCGCGAGATGGCAGAGCATGCGGCGAACCGGGGGGCTGAGTTCCGCCTTAAAACAAGCGTGTGCGGAATACGGGAAAATACCATTCTGACAAGGGGGATAAACGGCCATGAAACGATCCCTTTCCGGGTCCTGATTGCTGCAGATGGCCCGCGAAGCAGTATTGCACGATATCTCAAAATGGAACGGGCCCGGCTCTTCCTTGCCGGGATCCAGGCCGATATCCCCCGCGAATCTGATACCCGGTATGTTGAACTTTATCCTGATGCAGCACCGGACTTTTTTGGCTGGGCGATTCCGGCAACTCCCGAAATTACCCGTATCGGCATGTGTACCGCAACGAGTGTCCCGGATCGATTTGAGGTGTTCCGTAAGCAATTCGGGGACAACTGCCTGCATCTTGTTACCGGTACCCTCCCTCTCGGGGTGATGCCCAGAACCTACGGAAGCCGTACCCTTTTTGTCGGGGACGCTGCAGGATTTGCAAAACCAACATCCGGGGGAGGAATTTACACCGGCATCCGCTCTGCCCGCCACGCGGCACAGGTGGCAGCAGAAGCCTGTGAGCGCGATCGTTTTGATGATTCGGTCCTTTCCCGGTACGAGCAGTGCTGGAAGGACGATTTCGGAAGCGAACTCGAGATGGGTTTCCGGCTGCTTGGCATGCGGCAGCGCATGACGAGCGAAGATGTCAGCAGCATTATCGCCGCACTGGATGACCCGGACATTATCCGCACCATCGAAGAGTACGGGGACATGGACAGGCCTGGAACGGTAGTAAAAAAACTTCTTTTCAAGCCAGGGATGCTCCGGCTCCTCGGCCCCCTTCTTGCAACGGGCCTCAGATCTTTTTTGTAAAAAAGGACACGTTACCGAGTATCCGGTTTCAGGAGATTACACCGGTCGCTCTGCCGGTTTCCCGGGAAGCGGAACGCCCCCCTGGGGACGACCAGTTCAAACCGGGCGCCTTTCCGGTATTCCCCGGTCTCCCGTATGGTAATGCCGGTGATGGAAAGGATCTCCTTGACAAGAAAGAGGCCAAGGCCGGTATTTTTCCCAAAGCCCTTGGTGAAGATGTTCTCCTTATCGAACGGGGGAATACCGACACCATTGTCCTCAATGAGAATAACCGCAGAATCCCGGTTGGCCTGTGCGGATATCCGGATGGTTGTCACATTCTTCCCGTGCTTGAGGACATTCTCGACAAGATTGTAAAATGCCCTTTCCAGGAGGGGGTCAGCAAAGATATCGATCCCACCGACTTCCGATTGGACGGTAACTTTCTGTATGTCCACCTGGGTGCAGGCGTGGAAAAACGCATCATGGACGTTCTGCCATACCGGGGCTGCTGAACCAAGATTCTGGTAGAGCCGGGTAAACTCGATATTCTCGCTGATGGTCTGGAAGGTGTCGGCGATCTTCCGGATATACATCGAATACTCCGGCTCTTCGGGCCGTTCCTTCACAATATCGAGGTAGCCCCCAATCACGGTCAGCTTGTTCCGGATATCATGCCGGGTTATCTCGGAGAGGAGGCTCAGTTTCCGGTTCGAAAGCTCAAGAGCCTCCTGGGTCATCTGGATTTCAGATATTTCATGGAAGATCCCCATGATGCACTGGCGCTCTCCCTGGGATATTGCGGTTGCGTTGATGATCACCGGCACCTGCCTTCCCTCCCGGTCAAGTACCGGCATCATCTGCGAGCCGGTTCCCTCCTTTACAACCTGTTCGAAATAATCAGATACGCGCCCATAGACCCCGGGCGGGAAGAGCTCCGTGTAATGCATGGTCCGGATCTCTTCAGGGGTTTTCCCCACAAGTTCCCGGGCTTTCCGGTTGGCATCGACCAGCATCCGGGTTTCAGCGTCAATGATAAAAATCGCATCATTGGCATGATCCATGAGTCCCCGGTTCTTCTCGTTCTCGATCCGTAGTTTGTCCTCAACCTGTTTCCGGTCGGTGATATCAATAGCAGTAAAGGTGATGCCACGCGAGAGATCGCCCGGGATCAGGGGTGCAGAACTGAGCAGGATATCAAGGATGGTGCCGTCCCTGCGCTGCCACCGGGTCTCGATCTTGGCAATCCCGCGTTCCTGGATCTGCCGGTCGCGCTCCCGGGTAACAAACCGGAACTCTTCATCATCCGGATAGATCATCCGTGAATTATTTTTCACCAGCTCGTCCTCAGAGTACCCGAGTATGTCGCAGAAATACTGGTTGACTTCCCGGAACTGGCGGTTTACAGAGACACCGATTCCGCCGGGTGCTGCCGCAAAGATGCTTTTTAATTCCGCCTGGCGCTCACGAAGGGAGACCTCGTTCTTCTTGCTCTCAGTTATATCGCGGACAGATTCTATCGCACCGGCAATCAGTCCGTTCTTATCGAACAGGAGGGACGCTTTTGCCGAGAAGACTCCCGGGGTGCCACGGGGGCAGGGGGTATCCGTTTCGGCAACAATGACACTGCCATCCCGCTGGAGAACCGTATACCCGAGTTCCCCGAGCTTATTTTGAGGCGCCTGGATCAGATCGATGAGGATCGGGCGGGGTTCTGAATAAAAAGCAAGCGCGTATGCATAGTCGCTCTTTCCAATCATTTCTGATGCCGGAATACCACTCATCACCTCGAGTGCCTTGTTCCAGGCAATCACTTTTCCTTCGGTATTGATAGCAAACGTGGCATCCGGCAGGAAATTAATGATATCAGAAAGCCGCTGCTCGGAATCCCGGAGCGCATCCACGGCCTGCCTCCGTTCAAGGGCAATCAGGATCTTGTGCCGGAGCTCGGCAAACTGGGCTTTTGCATCCCCGCCTTTCTGGAGATAAAAATCGGCACCGTTATTGATTGCCTCGATAACCACTTCCTCTCTGCCCCTCCCGGTAAATAGTATGAAAGGGATACCGTTGAAGCCTGAACGGACGCGTTTGAGTAATTCGATACCATCCATGACCGGCATCTGGTAATCAGAGATGATGGCATCGAACGGCTGGCGCCCGAGCAGCTCGAGCCCTTCTGCTGCAGAAGAGGCGGTCATGACCGTAAAATCCCCGCTTCGTTCGAGGAAAACCTTGCCAAGATCCAGCAGCTCCGGCTCGTCATCCACGTAAAGGAGGGTTATCATTCTTTTTTATCTCGTGTGACAATTGAAATAATTTTTTTTATCGTGTGTTTTTATAAAGATAGGTAATAAGTATCGCAGGAAATATTCTTCACGATACAAATCCACATACCGTCATAGGTAGAGAATCAGCAATTCCGTTGGCGACTGCGAAAGGCAATAAGCGCATAAAAAACCGGTTCTCCATAGCCAGCGATCCTGCAGGGAAATGCTTCAGATGAACCTCATAAGTGAGACTTTTTTCCGATAGCTGCTGCACCGGGCACAATCCTTTTTCCTGACATGTTCCGGCGATGACAAAAAGGGAAGTCGGGAGACAAATCCCGTTCATTCATTTTTAGGCTTTTCCGGGGATTTTACTGCACAGGCCCGCATTGACCGGAATACCCCGACAATAATCGAGGCAACCGCCAGAAACGAGATCGCGATGATGGCATAGATGATATAACTGAAATTCTCTTTCACAATGGGTATACTGCCAAAGAAGAAACCGGCCAGGACAAAGGCACAGATCCAGAGAATACCTCCGGTAACGTTGTACGTGATGAACCACCGGTACGGCATCTTTCCCACACCGGCAAGGAAAGGGGCGAATGTCCTGATGAACGGGACAAACCGGGCAATAACTATGGTAATCCCCCCGTATTTATCGAAATATTCGCGGGTTTTTTCGAGATGATCCTTCTTGATGAAACTGAATTTCTGGTCAAGCAGTTTCATACCGACCTTGTGCCCGATCCAGTAGTTAAGCGTATCCCCCAAAACCGCCGCCATGATGAGGGAGCCTATCAGGATCTCCGGGTTCAGGTAACCGGCACCGGCCAGCGCCCCGGCCACAAAGAGGAGAGAATCCCCCGGGAGGTACGGCATCACGACGAGCCCTGTCTCGCAGAAGATGATTAGGAACAGGATGAGGTACGTCCAGAAGCCATACGTCTCGATGATTCCTGGCAGGTACTTGTCGAAGTGGAGAACGATATCGATGAACGGAAACAAAAGATCCATTTCCGGTTATATGAGTCTTTTTTGGGCATAAAGGAATGCCCGGATATGCATGCAGCGAACCGGTCCCCCACCGGACCAGAACTGCATTCCGGGCTTATAATATTTCCTGAAAATTCTGAATAAATGGAAATCCGACGAATAAAAAAAGGGAGGGTGATTATGCAGTCTGCCCGGTTTTTCCGAAAGAATGCAGACGGTATGCAAGACGGAGGAAAAAGCCCACGACAAGCACAGATGCGGAGGCAAGGATGATGCGGATCCACTGTTCTGCTGAAAGCGGGACGGTGGCAAAGACTGCTCCCCCGAACTGGACGATCACGATCTGGATAACTACAATGGCACCCATCACAACAAAGAACGTGGGATTACCACGGAAAAATGAAGGCATCTTCCCATCGAGGGCGCGGCAGTTTATCCCATTCCAGACTGCGGCTACGATGAATGCCGAAAAAAAGACCGTGCTCACTTCGGCAGGAGTTGCCCCGCCAAGGAAGCCGGTGGCCAGCTGGAGGATCCCGGCAAGGATCAGAAATGCACCGGTCACGATGATCGAGAGCCACATAAAGGGTGTGACAATCTTTGCCGTCTGAGGTACTGGATTATGGCCCATGAGCCCGCCGTGGGGGGCTTCCGAGCAGAGCGCAAATGCTGCAAGTGTGTCCATGATGATATTAATCCAGAGGATCTGGATGATGGTAAAAGGTTCAGGAAGCCCGAGAAGCGGGGCGATGAAGACGAGGATACAGGCACAGAAGTTGATGGTGAGCTGGAAGAGGATGAACCGCTGGATATTCTCATACAGCGACCTCCCCCACCAGACCGCGCTCGTGATCGATCCAAACGAGTCGTCAAGCAGGATGATATCGCTGGCCTCACGGGCCACTTCAGTCCCGGCAATTCCCATTGCAAGGCCGACATCCGCGTGCTTGAGGGCGGGGGCATCGTTGGTCCCGTCACCGGTGACTGCCACGACCGCCCCGGTCTTCTGGAGCGCTTCCACAAGCAGGAGCTTGTCCATGGGTTCAGCCCGGGCCATCACCTCAAGGTTGCGGGCAGCTTCCACCTGGTCCTCTTTTGAGAGAGTACGGAAAGCTCCCCCGGTCATGACCGTCCCCTCCTTTAAGATACCGGCTTCACGGGCAATAGCCCGGGCCGTTTCGGGATTGTCCCCAGTGACCATCCTCACGCGGATACCGGCACTCTGGCAGGTTGCTACCGATTCAGCAATCCGGTCCCGGAGAGGATCGCGAATCCCGACATATCCGTCCCAGACAAGGCCGGTCTCGCTTTCGTTTCCATCAAGGATCTCCCGGTGCGCAAACGAGAGCGTCCTCATGGCCCGCGATGCAAGATCGCTCACGCCGCTCAGATCGGGTTTGACCGTGCAGAGCGAGGCTACAATCTCCGGTGCGCCTTTTACGAGAAGGAAAGACCTGCCTTCCAGATGCACAACCGTTGACATGCGTTTCCGGTTACCATCGAAAAGATACTGCTTGGTTACATGGGTTTCTGCCCGGAGCTGCATGTAGTCGAGCGATTCGCCCCTGAGCCAGCGGAGAAGGGCACCTTCCGTGGAGTTCCCGATAACGATAATTTTCCCCTCACGCTCCTCCAGATGCGCTGTGCCGTTCACCGCGGCATTGAGCGTGATCCATTCAGCCGGAGATTGCGGGAGGTCCCCCGGGTGGACCGGTTTACCGGACGATGATTCCACCACTTCCATCTGGTTCTTGGTCAGCGTACCGGTCTTATCGGTGCAGACGGTTGTCGCCGACCCTATGGTCTCGCAGGCGATGAGCCTCCGGACAAGGCAGTTTGCCCGGGTCATCTTGCGCATGGCAAGCGAGAGCGAGAGCGCAACACTCATCGGGAGACCCTCAGGAACTGCTGCAACAACGATCACGACAGCAAGCATGAAGTACTGGAGAATGTTATTCGCGGAGTCCAAATTGAGCCCGGTCACATCCCCGACAAGAACGCCCCGGATGAAGAGCGTGACACAGATGAGGATGGCCATCGCGTACCCGAATTTACTGATAACACCGGCAAGCGATTCGAGTTTCTGTTCAAGAGGGGTTGCGGTGGCATGGTCAATCCCGAGAGAGGCCGCAATCACCCCCATCTGGGCAGAGTCCCCGACAGCGGCGGAGATCATGCGCCCTTTTCCGGCAGTGATGAACGCACCCTTGAGCAATTTGTCCTTTTCAGATTTCCCAACCGGCTCCGTCTCACCCGTGAAGGCGGATTCATCTGAAAAGAGATCATCGGATGCAAGCACCCAACCGTCTGCTGGGATAGCATCGCCTGCTTCAATAAGCACCAGGTCGCCAACCACGATCTCACGCGAAGGAACGGAAGAGGGGTGACCGTCCCGGATAACCTTGACGGCAACATCATCCCGGTGAGCATTGAGGACATCAAATTCCCTGCTGCTGCGGTACTCGTTGAAGAACGCTATGCCGGTGGCCAGGAGGATTGCCAGGATGATCCCGATTGTGTCAAGGAGCCCACTGCCCCTGATTACCGAGACAATGGTCGAGACGGCAACGGCGAAGAGCAGGATCCGGATGATGGGGTCATTGAATTTTTCCAGGTACTGTTTCCAGAGGGATTCACGTACCGGGGGAGTCATGGCATTGGCGCCATAGGCATTACGAAGCCTCCCGGCGTCTTTTGAGGCTATACCGGCAATACCCGAAAGGGATTCCAGTTCTTCAAGGGGGATCATGGCAGGTTCTTTCATGGTAATTCAACGCTGGACAGATTGTGTGAACAGAATAGGGGCCCGGGGATTATATCAGTTCGGAAAAATCCGGTCCGGGGGATTGGAGTGCCCCCCCATTCCGGTTCAGGTTTAACATGAAAAAGCTGAATAAAAACAATAAAAAAAACAAGGCCGGGTCCGTGATTTCCTAAAAAAATGCAAAGTTTGGGATTATACCAAACATTTTTCAGAACCGCCGTATAATCACTAGCCATGGAAATCCGTGATGGCCTCGGGCTCTCGCCCCGGAAAGCAGCCTATATCCGTTTCATCTGCGAGAAAGAGGGACAGGTCAGGACAAACGATCTCGCCGCACGCTTCTCGGTGGATCCGTCCACGGTAACCAAGACCATCAGCGAACTGGTCGATGATGGGTTGCTCACCCATACTCCTTACTACGGTGTCCGCCTGTCCGACGCAGGCCGGTCATATGCAGCATTTCTGGTAAAAAGACACCGGATACTCTCGCTCATCTTCACCCACTTCGGCCTCTCTGACGAACAGGCATGCGATGAGGTCTCGCGGTTCGAGAGCCTGGTCTCGAAAGACGCCATAGACCGGATGTGCTGTGCCATGGGGCACCCCCGGCAGGGTGTCTGCGGGGAGATAACTCACGACACCGGGTGCCTTGACCATGTCCGATGAGACGATCCCCACCGTTTTTTTAGCCACGTACAGACAAATGATTCGCAGACGGAAGTAACTTCATCATGAGCTCTACCGCATTCTCCACCCATATTCCGGATCTCGATCTCATCACATATTATGCCGAGAAGCAGGCCTCGTTCTTCTCAAAGGTGAGCCCCTGGACAAAGTTCGGGTGCCTCATCTTCATTGTCCTTGCCATCACCCTCACCCGCAACCTCTTTTTCCTTCTTGGCATGTATATCATCGTCGTTGTCCTGTATGGAGCAGCCCGGCTCCCGCTCAGAAAACTTGTTGCCTGGTACGCCCTCCCCTTCCTCTTCGTTCTGTCGCTCACCGGGATTTTGATCTGGACCGAGCCCGGTACACCCCTCGCAGCGGTTTCCGTCTGGGGTTTTGTGCTCACGCTCACGGATAACGGTCTCATCCTGATCGTGACGCTGACCCTCAAAGCATTTATCTCCGTTACATTCTCGCTCTTTTTCCTGATGACCACGAGGTACCGGCATTTTGCCGGTATGATCTCGCATATCTTTCCGGCGCCGCTCGACCAGATCTTTCTCATGGCGTACCGCTTCCTCTTCCTGACCCTGTCCATGATTGCGTCCATGCTCAGGGCCGTCCGCTCCCGGGGAGGGGGGCTTATCCACAGTATCCGGATGCAAGGCAGGCTCTTTGCCGGTATCTTTGCTCTCGTATTCATCCGCTCCTTTGAACGGGGGGAACGCGTCCACAAGGCAATGACCGCCCGGGGCTATACCGGGTCCTATACCTCGTACGAAGACGTGCCCCGACCGGCGCTTCCGGGATTCGCCCTGCTCATCATCCTCGGTATTGTATCCTGTGTGCTTGTGATAACCTCGCCGTACCGGGGGTGGTAGGGTATGACAGACCAGAGCCAGAATCCTGTAGCATCCCATTGCCCACCATTGGATCCGGAACACGAGCTTATCCATGTTGACTGCGCAAGCCATGTGTACCCGGATGGAAGTATCGGTATTCACCAGATGTGCTTCTCGGTCCGGAAGCGAGAGATCGTTGCACTCTGCGGGCCCAATGGTTCAGGGAAATCCACCCTGATCGAGCACCTCAACGGACTGCTCCGGCCTACCGACGGCAGGGTCTGGGTGAACGGAAGATCCGTCTCGGAAGGCGAGCAGGAGAATCTCTGGAAAGAGGTTGGTCTTGTCTTCCAGCATTCGGATGACCAGCTCTTTGCCCCGACAGTGCTCGATGATGTGATGTTCGGCCCGCTGAACATGGGAATGCCTCCGGCTGATGCAAAAGCCCGGGCGCTCCAGGCCCTTGCAACAGTTGGGGCCGGGGATCTGGTAAGCCGGCTTCCCAATTACCTGAGCGGCGGCCAGAAGCGGCTCATCTCGATCGCAGGGATCCTGGCCATGCAACCGCTCGTTATCGCCATGGATGAGCCAACCTCGGATCTCGACCCCATCCATACGGCAATGGTCGAGTCTATTATCGTCGATCTCCGTGACCATCTCGGGATCTCGGTTGTCATTGCCACCCACGATCTCGACCTTGCAGCCCGGATCGCCGACCGGATCTGCCTTGTGCGGGACGGGGCGGTCTTTGCCCAGGGAACCCCGCAGGAGATCTTCTATAATCCGGATCTGGTCCATGAAGCCGGTCTCTCCCTGCCTGCAATCGTCCGCACGTACCTGGATTTCTGCAGCGCTTTTGGGTCTGCACCCGCTGACCGCCCGGTTCGACGCGATGAGCTGACAGAGGCCCTTCTCAGGATTGGGAAATAGGTCAGAGCCTGGTAAATTTGGGATCACCCCAAAAAACCCGCAATCTTGATATCCGCTCCCGCAAAAGCTGGATACAATATCCCGGCTTTTGCTGCCCGGATTTTTGGAGATCTTTGTCATGGCGCATATACATCTTGAGGACGGTTCATTCTCCCTCCTGTGGGTGATCGTATGGTGGGCTCTTGCCATCCTGCTTTTGGGAATCGCCCTCTTCTTCCTGCGTGCGGCAAAGAGACCGGATCCCCGGCGCATCACGGTTGCAGCTTTCTGTACTGCTGCAGCGTTTGCAATCTTCCAGGTCAATATTCCCATTGCCGGGGGAGTGCACATCAACTTAACCCCGCTCATAGGTATCCTGACCGGCCCGGTCATCGGCTCGCTCGTTGTATTCATCACCAATATTCTTGCAGCTGCAATCGGCCATGGGGGATGGGGACTCGTTGGGGCAAACACGCTCGTTAACTTCTCTGAGGTACTCGTTGCCTATGCAACATTCCGGCTCCTCAGACGCTGGATCCCCGGTCTCTTTGCCCGGGCCGGCATCGCGACCATTCTCGGGCTCTTTGTCGGCAACTGCCTGATGATCGGCATTATACTCATCTCCGGTATCCAGGGAGTCAGCCAGACAAACTCCCAGATCCTTGGCGGGCTCTCCCTCATCTTTGCGATCAACATGGGGGTGGCGGTGATCGAGGCTTTCATCACCGGCCTCGTTGTCACCTATATGGGCCGGGTCCGGCCGGATCTGCTGGGGGAGACGGGAAAATGAGCGATACCCGGCCGGCAGCGGACAGATCCGGGCTCCTGGTCTTTCTTGTCATCGCACTCGTCCTCATTGCGATCGCTATCATTGTCGCAGACATGACCGGGGGGGTCGGAATCGAAGAGAGGTTCTCGTCTGCAGTTGGGATCACTTCCGGGACGGGTGCAGCCGAAGACGCGGGACAAAACGGTTTTTCTCTTGAAGGGCACCCGCTTCTCTACGGCATTTTCCTTGCCGTGCTCCTGATTGCCTGCCTGACACTCTACCGGAAATACCGCATCTGATCCACGGTGCTGTTTTAAAAAAGCGGGATAACCGGTTGCAGGTATGCTTCTTGTGCAGAGGGTATCATTTCATGGCAGAGCAGCAATCCACGGGTTATTTAAGCACCCGGATAAATCACTCCTCTGATCATGAAACGACATGCCACCACGGATCTCAGAGCCATTGCCAGGTCAGCCATGGAGAAATATGGGTTCAACCCGGCCTTTCCCCCTGCAGTGATCCGGGAGGTCGATGGCATCCATGAAACTGCCCCTTTAGATGAAGGGGAGGCGCTGGATTTGCGTTCGCTCCTCTGGTCCTCGATAGATAACAGCGATTCAGAGGATCTTGACCAGATTGAATACTGCGAGCAGACAACGGACGGGTCGGTACATGTGCGGGTAGCCATTGCGGATGTGGACGCGTATGTGCCGAAGAATTCCAAAGCTGACCAGTACGCAAATCACAATGGTACATCAGTTTACCTCGACGTCGAGGTATTCCCGCTTTTTCCGGACCGGCTCTCAAAAGGGATCACTTCCCTCCTGCCAGGTCGCGATCACCGGGCGATTGTCACCGAGTATACAGTCACGACGGATGGCCGTTTCGTGCCGGGGATTGTGTACCGGGCCCTCGTGCGCAATAAGGCAAAACTGGTGTACGAAGAGGTCGGCGACTGGCTTGACGGGACCGGAAAGATCCCGGCAGCGATCCGGGATACTCCGGGAATGGAAGACCAGATCCGGCTCCAGGATACAACTGCACAGCTGCTCAAGGAACGGCGGCTTGCTGATGGGGCCCTCGACCTCGATACCATCGAGCCGAAAGCAGTGATCGAGAACGGCACGGTCAGGGAGATTGTGGTAATTAAGAAGAACCCGGCGCGGAGCATCATCGAGGAGTTCATGGTGGCTGCAAACGGGACCCTGGTGAAGTTCCTCGGGGGAGCCGGTGTATCAATGATCCAGCGGATCGTCCGGGTGCCCAAATACTGGGACGAGATCGTGCTCACTGCTGCAAGCTATGGGGAGAATTTACCAAAGGAACCTGAGGTGAAAGCACTCTCCGACTTTCTTTTCCAGCAAAAAGCCCGCGATCCTGAAAGATTCCCGGACCTTTCGCTCACGATCATCAAACTGCTTGGCCCGGGAGAGTACCTGGCTCTCGACCCAGGCACTCCCCCGACAGGCCACTTCTCGCTTGCTGTAACGGACTATACCCATTCAACGGCCCCGAACCGGCGGTATGTCGATCTCATCAACCAGCGCCTGGTCAAAGGGGTGCTTGACCGGAGAGCCAGCCCGTATTCACCCGATGACCTCGCTGATGAATCAGCCTGGCTCACTGATCGCGAGAAGGCGTCAAAGAAGGCGGAGCGGTTCATGCGAAAAGCAGCAGCAGCAGTCCTCCTTGGGAGCAGGATAGGAGAGATTTTTGATGCCCTGGTGACGGGTGCTACAGAGAAAGGGACCTATGTCAGGCTTCTCGATCCTCCTGCCGAGGGGAAAGTGATCCAGAACGAACACGGTCTCCGGGTAGGTATGAAGATCCGTGTCCGGCTGATCAGGACCGATCCCACAAAGGGATTCATTGATTTCGAGCGAGTCTCCGGCGGGGGAACACAACGGCGGTAATTTCCCGGTTTTTTTCCACGGTTACCAGCCCGATACCAGGGGGCATCTGTTCCGGATCGATAGTGGCGTCTGGATCCCTGACATACCAAAGTATAAATGATACGGAAATACATCCCCTCATACCTACATTGCCTGTGTTGTTCGGGTGCACGGGGATGGACCGCAGGGGGACGCCCTCCTGCTCTGGTGGGGTGCAGGATGGAATTTACCGCAATACAGATGGATGCTATGCGGGAGCTCTCAAATATCGGTGCCGCCCATTCGGCAACGACCCTCTCGCAGATGCTCGATACCCAGATCGGGATGAGTGTGCCGGAGATCAATATCGTGGACATCTCCCGGGTGGGGGATTTTCTTACCGATGAACTGACAACGCTGGTCATTTTCGAGCTCCAGGGGGATATTCCCCACGGCGGATTTTTAGTCCTGCACTTTCCCCGGGATTCGGCCTTGAGAACCGCAAATATTATCCAGGGTTCCGAACAGACCGAACACCCGTTCAACGAGATGGACCAGAGCGCCATCCTGGAGGTCGGAAACATCATGGTCTCATCGTTTTTGAGCGCTACATCCGACCTGCTCGGGTTCATGATGCTCCCCTCCCCGCCGATCCTGGTCTTCGATATGGCCCATGCAGCCATCACATCGCTCATTGCCCAGATGACCGTTGAGGTGGATGATGTGATCCTCTTCCGGGTCAGGCTCACCTCTGATGAGCACAACATCTCGGGCAATATTCTCATCTTTTTAGAAGTATCCACTCTCGAAAAAGTTGCAGCAAGACTCGAGGAACTTACACAAGAACCAGTACCTTCTAGCGGATGAGGGACTCCACAACATTGTACGGTCATCCGGTATATTGCACATAAACCATTGGTGAGAGCCAGGTTTTTCTTTTGTAGTTTTCCGAAATTCTCCTCATCTGATTCATTTTTACCTTCACCCCGCACCCCCACACCCATAAAACCCACGAACGCCAATACGTATACGAATGGAGAGCATCGATACCTACTTCCCGTACAGCGAATACCGGCCGGGCCAGCGCCATATGCTCGAAGTCGCAGCACAGGTTGCCCGGGCTGGCGGGATCGCGATGATCGATGCCCCGACCGGAAGCGGGAAATCCAGCGTGGTCGCATCCCTCCTTGCCGAGAGGAACAAGCGGAAGATCGTGATCGCGGTCCGAACGGTAAGCCAGCTCACCACATTCATCCGCGAGCTCGAACTTGTCCGGAAAAAGAGACCGGATTTAAAGAGCGTGTACCTGGTAGGAAAAGGGAGCATGTGCCCGCTTGGCGGGGAAGGTGACGTGTACCGCAGGTGCGAAGGGGTGAAGAAGTTTTCAAATGCGCTGATGAGGGACCGGGCCGACAAAGGGGCCCTCACGCCGGCAAAAGACCCGTTCATTATCCAGCAGATCCGTCTGATGGACAAGGAGCACCCGCTTCTCTGCCCGTATTACATAGCTAGCAAAATGTTCGTACCCGCCGAGAGCATGGGCGTCAAGATGGTTCCCTCGACTGCTCTCCGCACAAAAGCTGACCGGGTGATTGCAAGCCCGGTGCCTCCCCGGGAACTCGCGGAGTTCTGTGCCGGTATCTGCCCCTACGAGCTGATGATGCAGGCAGCGCGGAACACCGACATCGTGATCCTCAATTACCATCACCTCTTTGATCGCGAGATCCGCGAGCAGCTCTATGCAAACCTTGGCGTGGAACCGCAGGACGTCCTCCTCCTCATCGACGAGGCGCATAACTGCGGGGACGTGATCACCGGCATTGAAAGTGTTGAGCTGGAACAGCGCGATCTGGAGCAGGCAGCACGGGAGCTCACCGGGATGCGCAAACGCCACAAAGGGGCAGATGCGGTTCATCACGTCCTTCCAAGGCTCACGGAATTCATGAAAGGGCTTGAGAATTCCCAGGAAGCGGAAGACTGGTTCGATCCCGCGATCTTCAACCGGATGATCATCAAAGAATCCCTGTACAAGAATATGGACGAGATCGTCGATGACCTGATCGGAATTTCAGAGGTGATCCGGGAGAACAGCCAGAAGAACGGGCAGTTCCGGGAGACCGCTATCGAGCGGCTGACCGAGTTCCTCTTCCGCCTCGCGCAGTCGGCCACCGATACGGCTTTCCTGACCGTGTACCAGAAGAACGAAACGGGTATAACTCTCGAAGTGCGGAATATCGATCCTGCCGCCTCCCTTTCGGATGTCTGCGGCTCCCATGCATGCTGTATCCTGATATCGGGAACCCTTTCGCCTGTTGAGAGTTTCAGGCGCTACTACTTTGGAAGCGCTGCCGTTACCACTCTCGCTCTGCCCAATGCATTCCCAAAAGAAAACCGGCTCGTGACCTGCTCAAACGATATCACAACCGCGTACTCGATGAGGCAGAACAAGGAGAACACCACAAGGATCACGGATTATATCCGGGCTTTTTCCCTGCTGAAAGGGAACCGGGCGATCTATTTTCCCAGTTACCAGATCCTCGAAACCTACGCAGGCCTTGCCGTCCCGCACCTCCGCAACCGGAAGGTCTTCATCGAGCCACGGGATGCGGGGGAAGCCGGATCAGCACTCACCCAGTTCCTCTCACTCCCGTCGCGGGGAGAATCGGGTGTTATGTTCGCCGTTTCCGGGGGCAAATGGAGCGAAGGGCTCGATTACCGGGGCGAGATGCTCAACGGGGCAATGGTGGTAGGTCTTCCGCTTGCGCCATTCAACCGGGTGCGCAGGATGCTGATCGAGTATTACCGGCACAAGTTCGGAGATGAGGGAGAGTTCATCTGCTATACCCTGCCGGCCATCAACCGCTCTCTCCAGGCCCTCGGGAGGGTCCTGCGGACACCCGAAGACCGGGGCGTCCTTGTTCTTGCCGAGAAGCGGTTTCTTGAAAAACGGGTACGGGGTGCCCTGCCCGGCTGGATGCAGGATGAGATGATCGAATGCGATATAACAAAATTCCGGGACGTGATCGGATCATGGAAATGAGAAGCGGGTCCTGCCGGCTCGGGCTCTGGCATGTGCAGGTCCACTGGTGCGGTGACTGTATCCACCGGGTCAGGTTTGCCCGCGAGGGCATCTCCGGGGTTGTGCCTGAACCCATCCGGCAGTATTGCGCGGGAATGCCGGTTGACCTGACCACTCTCGACGCAATCTCGCTTCATGACGAAGGGACCTACAGCCGGATCTACCAGGAGGTCCGCAAGGTACCGTACGGGGAGACAGCAAGTTATGGAACGATTGCCCTGCGGGCCGGAACCGGGCCCCGGGTTGTCGGGCAGGCGATGGCACGGAATTCTGCGCCGCTCATTATACCCTGCCACCGAATCGTGGCAGCCCGGGGAATCGGAGGGTTCTCTCCTTCGGTTGAGATCAAAGAGGCACTTCTTCTGCTGGAACAAAAAGGTCTTCGTAAAATACTATGTGCAAAAAGATCTAAGTAATCAGGAAGAGTTCGTTGACATGGGCGGGTCCAGCCATTCCACAGACCCCTTCATGTCATGTTCTGAAAAGGTGAACGGGTGAGATCTGCAATAATTCTCGTTGGGGGAGAGGCAAGACGCGCAAACGGGCAGGAGAAGTACTTCTTCGTATACGAGGGCAGGACCTTCATCGAGCGTCTCATCGATTCACTCCGCCCGGTTGTAGACGAGATCATCCTTGTTGCCCGGGACCCGGAACAGTGTAAAAGGTTTCAGGAACTCAAAGGAGTACGGTGCATCACCGACATCCGCACCGGCATCGGGCCTATCGGAGGACTCCATGCCGGGGCCATGGCAGCCCGTGGAGATTACATCTTTGTTTCTGCCTGTGACATGCCCTGCATCGAGAGCGGGGTTGTCAGGTTTCTCTTTGAGGCTCTTGGTACGTACGATGCAGCGATACCCAGCTGGAACTTTGACATGATAGAACCACTCCATGCAGTTTACCGCCGATCCGTGCTCATGGATTACTTAAAAAATCATGATTCCCTGTCATTACGTCCCATGATCCGCAGCATCAGGACCCGTTATATTCCTGTGGAGGAACTCAGGCAGTTCGATCCTCAGCTGCGTACGTTCACCAATATCAACAAGCTCGAGGATCTTGAAAAGATCAATGCCGGTCTTCCGGACATCCATCCTTTCCCTCAATGACCATGAACCCAAACCCTTTTTTTAAATCGGGGTTGTATAAATATATGTAGTAAAGTCACCGACTATACATTACCACTGGCGCGAATGGAACACCGGGCGGTTTTTCGAGGCAGCAGAACGGGTGAGAGATACTTTGACAACGGAAAAAGGAGATGAGCTGCGGTTTCTTATCATCGCTGCCGCATCCATCGGTGCCATCCTCACCACAGTCTTCTCACTCACCCATGGAATCTTCGAGATATTCCCGTTCCTGTATATCCTGCCCATCATACTGGTGGTTTATTTTTATCCGGCACGCGGGGTACTCTTCTCGCTTGGTATCAGCCTGATGTATATCAGCCTCATCTATCTCTTCGGTTTTGCAAACCCCGGCCAGATCGCGATAGCAACAGCATGGTTTGCCATTTTTGTCACCATAGGGGTTGTTGTATCGTCCTATGCAACCAAGCTCCAGCAGGAGAAGGCAAGGATACACCAGATCCTCAACAATTCGCAGGACGGCATCTTCTGTTTTGATATCCAAACCGGGCTGGTGCTCGAGATGAATGCCAAATGCACCCAGTGGCTCCGCTATGAGAGGTCGGAACTGATTGGAACGAACCTTGCTCTGATCTGGTCCAATGCCGATGAGCGCGAGAGTTTCATACAACGGGTAAAAAGCGATCCCTGGAATACGGAGACGGAAGGACTGTTCAGGGCAAAAGACGGAACCGTGCTCAGGTTCGTCATCTCAGCTGTACTGGTATTACCGGACAGGGTACTCTGTTCTGCCATTGATATTACCGGGAGCAAGATTGTCGACGAAGAGATCCGAAAAACACTCGATGACCTGGAGGGACAGGTCAGGGCCCGTACCGCACATCTCGAGGAGATAAACGAGAAACTCCGGGCAGAGATCCTCGAGCGGAGGAGATTTGAACAGAAGATGCTTGCCGAGACCATGCAATCGGCAGATGAGAGGGGGGAGAAGGAATGATCGTCACTCCGGCAATCAGGCGACAGGCTTTCTGGACAGTCCTCATCCTTGCAACCACGTTCTTTGCAGTATATTCGACCATATTTTCCTTAACCCACGGGATCTATGATGTTTACCCGTTCCTCTATTTCCTGCCAATCATCCTCTTTGTATACCAGTATCCCCGATGGGGGGTACTCTTCTCGCTCTTCATGAGCACGATTTATCTTCTGCTCGTGTATTATTTCAGTAATTTTGACCCGGGTTTCATTGCCGTCTCTACAGCCTGGTTTGTGATCTTCGTGACAATCGGGGTTGTTACATCATCGTTTGCCGAGGGGCTCAGGGAGGAAGAGAGGAAGTACCGGGGAATATTCGAGAATTCGCAGGCGGGAATTTTTACTTTCGATATTGAAACTGAACGTATCCGGGAGCTCAACAACAAATGTGCCCGGATGCTGAAGTACGAAAAAGAGGATCTCATCAATAAGGATTTTGCCCTGATACTCCCGAATGCCTACGACAGGGATGCCTTCATCAGCGAGGTCCGTTCGCGTACCAAGACCGGGGATAACGAGCTCCGGTTCCAAACCCGCGATGCAACCGTCCGCCATTTCCTCCTCTCGGCATCCCTCTCACCGGATAACATCGTGATCTGTTCGGTTATCGACATCACCGAACGAAAACTTGCTGAACGGGTGATCCAGAAGGCAAAAGACGATCTTGAGCAGCGGGTCCGGGAGAGGACCGACGAACTTCTCAGGGCAAATGATGCCCTGAAAATGGAGATCCAGGAACGCCGGCGCTTTGAGTCCGCCATCCAGCTTGCGAACAGGAAACTCAATACACTCTCTTCGATCACCCGCCACGATATCCTCAACCAGATCACTGCTATCGTCATGTATCTTTCGCTTGCCGAGGAGATAACAACCGAAAATGCGGTGCTCGAACATCTCCAAAAGATTGAGCAGCTCACCGATCTCATCCAGGCGCAGATCCGGTTCACCAAGGATTACCAGAGCATCGGGGCCAATGCACCCCAGTGGCAGCTGGTATCTGCAACGGTAAGGAGTGCAATAAAAAATGTGAACACGGGTAATGTCCGGGTAGAGAATGAACTCGGCAACCTTGAGATTTACGCAGATTACCTTCTCGAGAAGGTGTTTTTCAACCTTGTGGATAATTCCCTGCGCCATGGCGAGAAAGTTACCGTCTGCCGGTTCTCGTACCGGAAAGACGCGGACGCGGTTACCATCATCTATGAGGATAATGGTATTGGTGTGCCCGCAAATGCCAAGGATAAGATCTTCAAGCGGGAATATTACCGGAATACCGGCTATGGCATGTTCCTCTCCCACGAGATCCTCAGTATCACCAGTCTCACTATCAGGGAGACGGGAGAGCCGGGAGAGGGGGCACGGTTCGAGATCCATGTCCCGGAGGGTGAATTCCGGTTTGCAGCGGACAATATAATTGTCTGATGGCCGGTTTTACCATCCCGTGACCATGGTAAAAGAGATCTTCAGAATCCCGATCCCGTTCGCATACGGTTGAAAAAACTGGTTAATCGAAGAGATGCCAGCCATTTACAGGTTCTTTTTCCTGCCACTGGCATCGCGCATGTAATGCCCGAACTCGCTCTTCTGGAGAACCTCCCCTGAGAAGACGGGGCCATCCCGGCAGACCCGGAGACCTGACGGATCTATACAGCACGACCCGCAAACCCCTACGCCGCATTTCATGTACCGGTGGAGTGAAAATTCTGTTTTATGGGCAAGACCCTTCTCGGTAACCTTGGTGAGGACTGCCCGCATCATGATCTCGGGTCCACAGACCGCGAACCGGTCATATGCTCCAAGGTTCAGGTCATCCATGAGAGCGGTCACAAAACCATGGTGACCAAGCGAACCGTCATCCGTAGCTATGATAACATCAGTACATTCATCCAGCTGGTCGAGGAAGAGGAGCTCGGACTCGCTCCGTGCACCGAGAAGCAGCGTCATCACGCAGTCTGCCCGGGCGAGCGGCAGGAGCGGGGCGGCACCCACTCCCCCGGCAATTGCAAGCACTTTTTCCCCCTTTGAAAAGCCGTTTCCGAACGGGCCACGGATCCCGAGTTTGTTCCCGGGTCCGAGATCAAACAGGGCTTTAGTCGCATCCCCAACGTTCTGGACCGTGATGCTGTTCTCAGAAGACAATGCCATGGGTATCTCGTCAACACCCGGCACCCATACCATGACAAACTGCCCGGGCCGGAAGACAAATGGGGTGTCAAACACAAAAGTTCGTATGAGCGGTGTCTCTTTTTTCACGCGGACTATGGTGACAGGTACCGACAATGCATCAGCCATGGGCGCACCCCACGATCTCTTCCGGGGCGATCCCGTTTTTTGCATAAAGATCTTTTCTGATGGAGTCAAAGACATTGACATCGCCATAGACCGCGCTGCCGATCTCAACCGCCGTTGCCCCGGCCATCATCATCTCGATCACATTATCTGCAGATGAGACTCCGCCACAGCCGATAATGGGGATCTTCACGGCTTCGTACAATTCATATACGCACCGGACCGCTATCGGGAAGATTGCCGGTCCCGAGAGCCCCCCAAACCCGTGGCCCAGAACCGGTCTCCTGATACCCGTCGAGATCCGCATTGCTTTTACCGTGTTGATGGCAACGATCGCACTCGCGCCACCCTTCTCGGCAGCCCTGCCAATTCCCGTGATATCGGTCACATTCGGGGTCAGTTTCACCCATGTAGGAATACCGGTTTTACTGACCGCACGGGTACAGGCTTCTACAAGAGCCGGATCGCTCCCTATCGCTGCACCATATCCCTCTGCATGGGGGCAGGAGAGGTTGAGTTCAAAACCGGCAGCTTTTCCGGAAAACCAGCCGGCCACTTTTGCAAATTCCTCAGCATTCCCGCCAAAGATGCTGACAATTACCGGTTTTTTTGCAAGCCCTGCCAGTTCCTCGACAAAATCCTTTGAGGGATTGGGAAGGCCCATCGCATTCATCAGCCCGTCTTCCAGCACAACGAGACAGGGGCCGGCATGCCCTTCTTTTGGAACCGGCCCGATAGACTTGGTTACCACTCCCCCGGCCCCAAGGAGGAGCATCCGCGAGAGCGATGACCCGGTTGTACCCAGGATCCCGGCTGCAAGGACAAGGTGATTGTCAAGGGTTACACCACCTGCAGTTATTGGACCCGGCCTGATTGATACCATCCATCAGAAGATGGTTGCCAATAATAATAAAGAGCATCTTTTTTGGAAGGTCACGACCGGAACACGTGCAGGAACACCGGATTGGATCATATTATCGTTGAAGTATTCCACTTTGTGGGGGGGGGAGGAATCGGCAGAACGGGGGGTTGAACCAGAAAAACCATTTTTCCTTGAGGGTTCACGGGTTGCCGGTGAACCGGAAACCACTCTTGGGTACCCGGATCTCAAACCGTGCGCCCCTGCCGGGCTGGCTCGTTTCCTGGATGGTTATGCCGGAGATAGACAGGATCTCGCGGGAGAAGAATAGCCCAAAACCGGTATTTTTCCCAAACCCCTGGGTGAACAGGCGTCCCTTATCCGCCTCTGCAATTCCTGCGCCATCATCCTCGCAGACAATGACAAGCCCCTCGGCAGTTTCAAATGATGAGACCCGGATCATTGTCATCTTTTCACCCCCGTACCGGATTGCGTTGTCAAAAAGATTGTAGAAGACCTTCTCAAGAAGCGGATCGGCCAGCACTTCAAGGCCGGGACGGTGCAGTTCGACCCTGATATCCACCGGCGGGATTCCGCCTTTGGCCTGGATTATGCAGTTGTTTACATTCTGCCACGAGGGGGCGAGTGACCCCATATCATGGTAAACTCTCGTAAAGTTGATTTGGGTCTCTATGGTGGCGACCGCTTTCTTTGCCCGTTCAAGATACTCGTTCGTTTTTTCCGGATCGCGAACAAATTCACTGCTCAGCTGCAGATACCCATTCAGGACGAGAAGCTGGTTGAGGACATCATGGCGGGTGATGCTAGAGAGCAGGTTGAGTTTTTCATTTGCCAAAAATAATTTCTCCTCGATCTGTTTTTGCCACGTGATATCCCGGCCAACTGACTGGTATTCGGTGATCTCCCCCTTGTCGTTGAAGATAGCACGGTCGAACCACCGTAGCCACCGGATCTGGCCATCCGGCAGGATTACCCGGTTCGTTATTTCTGCAACCCGGGCTTCTTTGGTCAGCAGTGAGAAGTGCTTTTCAACCAGCGCACGATCATCCATTGGAATCTCCGGGTAGAATTTCTCCCCGATTACCCGGGAACGGTCAACCGAGAAAAACCGGCAATAGGCATTGTTCACAAAGACATGAGTACCATCCGGCCTGAACCGGCAGATTAACTCGGTCTGGTCCTCGACAACACTACGATAATGGCGTTCACTCTCAAAAAGGGCCTGTTCTGCAGATTTGCGCTCTGAACGTTCAAGAGCGGATGCCAGCAGGTCAGCAACCGATGCTGCAAAGTCCTGTTCAAGGGGGTCCCAAACCCGTACATCTCCCTTATGCTCATGACAGATAACCCCCACCATCTGGCTCCCGCGGCGTATGGGAACAACCAGAATCGAGGTTATATTATAAACGGAAAGGTAGGTGGCCAGCAGTTCTTTCGTGCGCTCATCATTGTGTGCATCGTGTGCCGCAAGGATCCTGTTCTCCATGAGCGTGGCAAAGTACCGCTGATAATCCGATCGTCTCAGGCGCATACCATGGGTATGATTTTCCAGGACACGATCAAAAGTGTCTGCACAGACAAGCTCTGACTGGTCGGCAGAAAACCACCATACACTCACGCTGGACGCATTGATAGTAACGGCATCGGTCCGGGTAACCTCCCGGATAAAATCATCAATGGAATCGGAGGGAATCTTTGACATCTGCACGAGTGCCTGCTGGGTCTCTAGGAAGAGCCGGGCAGTCTGCTTTTCCCGTTCCTCAATCTGGCTGCGTTCAGTGACATCCTCGAATATTCCGATTGCCCCGGTGATGCCGGTCTCCAGGGTACCGATCGGCTGGCCAACCATCCGGATAATCGATCGCTTTTTTACAAGGACAGATATGTATTCACCTTCAAAAAAGCCGGGTTTCCCTTCAAGTGAATCCCGGATTGCCGCAACAAGGCCCGGGTTCTGGATCCGAGAAAGGGTGTCAAACCCGGTCAGCTGCTCAGGGGAGACACCGATGATATCGGCAAATTTCTGGTTCACGGTCAGGATAACACCGTTCTTGTCCAGATGGACAATGCCGATCGGCGACCGGGTGAACAGGAGCCGGTACCGCTCCTCGCTCTCCCGTATTGCCGTCTCCGAGGCCTTGAGTTGCCGCCGTTCGCGTTCATTACGCTGATGGATAAAAAAGAAGGTCAGTACCAGAACGAGGATAAGGAGAGTCCCTGCAAGGGGGGGAAGACAGGCTGCCAGGATCTGCCAGTACCAGTTCCGGGCATCGACGTCCATGCCAAAAACAGCAATTACTGTACCGGTCTTTGGGTCCGTAACAGGAACAATACTGCTCACCCATGTACCCCAGCGGTCGGAATCCGGACCGTCCGTAAGCGGGATGCCTGAGGTCAATGCTTTTATGGTAAGGGCAGTGACCTCGGGATATTCCTGCCCGGGAGGTGAGTAGTCTTCGGATTCGGGGGGCTCTGAATCAACAAAGAAGAAGTAGGTGCCGTCAGTGTGCCTGCCAATGAGATAGGTAAACCGTATCTCCGGATCAGCGGCATGGAGTTCATACATCTGTGCTTTTAATACATGGGCTCTGTAGAAATGGTATCCCTGTAGACGTAAATTCGACCAAAAGATCTAAGGTACAGTGCCTCCTTACATTGTTATGCTACTAACGATTAAGGAGGCAAACTAATGTCAGCAAACCGGTATATC